>Ga0255380_10029_pt1 | contig 22322 bp, 14 predicted proteins | sample ANMaggSeSYBR01G8_FD_182107 | JGI IMG/M metagenome (GOLD analysis project Ga0255380, IMG submission 182107) | Sediment cell enrichment communities from methane seep in Santa Monica Basin, California, United Staets - ANME aggregate JGI... | ecosystem: Environmental > Aquatic > Marine > Cold seeps >... | reverse complement strand
CGGTAAGTCATTAGATAGGGGTGCTTTTATAAGAAGTTTTGAGAACTTAGCCAGTAATGTTCTTAATGGTGTAGAAATAAATTTATCAGAAAAAGATCATCAAGCTATGGATAGTGTTTATCTTACAACATTTAAAGATGGTGAGTTAATAGAGATGAAGGAAAATAGATGAATTTCCTTGACCGATTAACACTTAATGCAAAACTAAACTTGCTTATACTTATGACGGCTGTATCAATTTTAGTCATTACAGCTGTCTCTTTTTATATTCGTTTGGAAGATAGAAATACTATTGATCATATATATATAAATCATGTTACACCATTAGTAACTCTAGAAGAGATTAAAGATATATACAACATCAATATACTGGATACGATAAATGAAGAGAAAGTTGGGAATATCTCAAGAGAAGATGCATTTGAAGTACTAAATCTTGCTATAGAGATTTTAGGAAAAAAGTGGAATCAGTTTGGACTCAAAGCAATGGAGAATGATGAGAAAGAACTTTTTGCATATTCAAAAAGAGAGTATGTAAAAATTATTAAGATGTTAAAAAATAATGGGAGTGCTTCTGCTGAAGAGTATAGTAAAAATATTATCCACTTAAAGAATGTTATTAGTCATGCAAATATAGAACTTAATGAATATATTAAGTTTCAACTTGAGGTGGCATATAAAGAGAAAAAAGACTCAGACCGAGACTACATACAACTTATAATATACTCATCGCTATTTATACTTTTGATGGCTATACTTTTTTACCTATTTTCACTAAAAATTAAAAATAATATCAACATATTGAGTAATGAGTTAATAGAAGCTAAAGATATAGCAGAAGATAGTGTAAAGTCTAAATCAAAGTTTTTAGCAAGTATGTCTCACGATATAAGGACACCTATGAATGGTGTTATCGGCATGCTTGGTCTTTTAATGAACTCTCGCTTAGATGATACTCAAAGACATCAGGCAACTTTGGCTCAAAGTAGTGCAAAAGCACTTCTGGGTCTTATAAATGATATTTTAGATTTTTCCAAAGTTGAAGCTGGAAAGATGGACTTGGAATATATAGATTTTAATATCCGTGATGAACTTGGTGATTTTGCAGAAAGTATTGCTTTTAGAGCACAAGAAAAAGGTGTTGAACTTATTCTAGATGTAACAGGTATTGAATATAATATGATTAATGCTGACCCTGGACGAATCCGTCAAATACTATCTAATATAGTCGGTAACTCTATAAAGTTTACTTCTAGAGGGTTTATATCCATAAAAGTGACACTTAATGCTATAGACTCAACAGATGCAAGATTGATTATTGAGATGTCTGATACTGGAATAGGAATACCAAAAGATAAGATAGATACATTGTTTGACTCTTTTTCTCAAGTAGATGCTTCTACAACAAGAAAGTATGGTGGAACTGGTTTAGGACTAGCTATAGTACAGAAACTATGTAAGCTTATGGATGGGAATATAGATGTTGACAGTGAGTTTGGAAAAGGGAGTCTATTCAGTATTGATATAGCTGTAAAGCTGAGTCAAAACTCATCATTGGTTATACCTGAGGTTTCTGTAAAAGATAAAAAGGTGTTAATCATAGACTCTAGTGAGTTTAGTATAGATGTAATGCAAAAACAGTTAGAGCACTGGGGTATGAAAGTTGAGAGTGCAAAAAATTCTATAGAAGCCCTGTTCAAGTTAGAAGCTGGAACTTTTGATATAGCGTTTATTAATATGCTTATGCCTACTATGAACGGTGAAGAGCTAGTAGAGATAATCCGTAATAACTCTAATTATGACAAGATGAAGATAATTATGATGACATCTCTTATAGATAGAGGAGATGCTTCTCGTTATGCTCATATTGGGATTGACGGTTTTTTTCCAAAACCAGTTACGACAAATGATTTGTTTTATTCCATTAACACTCTTTTAGAAGATAAAGAGACTCCCGATATCTCTGTTATTGAAGATAATAATGACCCAACTTTTAAAAAGAATATCCTTCTTGTGGAAGATAATCTAACAAATCAATTAGTAGCAAATGGAATGTTAGAAGATTTTTCCCTTGAGGCTGATATTGCAAATAACGGGGTTGAAGCCTTAGATATTTTGAATAATTCTTCTATAAGATATGACCTAATATTTATGGACTGTCAGATGCCAGAACTTGATGGTTATGATACGACTAAAGCCATAAGAGCAAATGAGGCTGGAGAGAGTTATATAAAAATACCTATAGTAGCTATGACAGCAAATGCAATGCACGGTGATCAAGAAAAGTGCATGCTAGCTGGTATGGATGATTATCTGGCAAAACCTATTGATAGAGAACTGCTTAAAAAGATACTGATTAAGTGGTTATAACAAAAGTTTAGGTATTTGTTTTTCAAATGTCTCATTAATAAGCGATTAAGAGTAAGCTGTGTAAGCTTGATGTATTAGAAATTAAAGGCTAGTTATGGAAGAAAAAGCAGTTATTTTAATTGTAGATGATGTAGCATCAAATGTACAGGCACTTGCCGGAGTATTAAAAGATGACTACAATATAAAAGTGGCTGTTAATGGTATTCGGGCACTTGAACTTGTAAAACAAAAACCTCACCCTGATTTAATTTTGCTTGATGTTAATATGCCTGAGATGGATGGTTATGAAGTACTTAGAGAAATAAAACGTTGTATTGGCTGTGAAAGTCTTCCTGTTATGTTTGTAACTGGTAAAGATACAGAAGAAGATGAGGAAAAAGGACTTCTTTTAGGGGCTGTAGATTATATTAAAAAACCTATACATCCAGCCATAGTAAAAGCAAGGGTCAATACACAGATAACACTAAAAAAGCAAAGAGATGAATTAGTTTACAACGCTCTTCATGATCAACTTACCGGTCTTTACAATCGTAATCATTTGGTAGATGAGGGTGAGAGAAAATTTTCAAGAGCAGTCCGTCAAAATGATAAACTGAGTGTTATGATGATAGATATAGATCACTTTAAAGCTGTAAATGATACATATGGGCATTTTACTGGAGATATAGTTTTAAAAGAAGTTGCTTCCACTCTAGACCAAGATAAAAGAATCGAAGATTTCAGTGCAAGGTTTGGTGGTGAGGAATTTATTATAGTACTTGAAGGATGCTCCAAAGAAGATGCAAAAGATAAAGCAGAAACTTTAAGAAAAAAGATAGAAAAATTAAAGCCTGAAGATATTGAAGTCACAGCAAGTTTTGGAGTAAGTGAACTAAGTAAAGAGCATAGTAATTTTGAGTCTCTACTCAGAGATGCAGATTCTGCACTCTATACTGCAAAAAATAGTGGACGAAATTGCGTGGTAGTAGCGTAGAAATTTCTTATGGATGTCTAACTTTTATTGTAGAGTTTAGACTCCATCCTATAATAGCCATAAGAGCTATAACTGCTATAGCCGGTAAAATCTCATAGGCATGAGTAAGATAAACTAACCACAATAAAATCGCTCCTAGTGGAGTCGGTACACCAGTAAAGTATTTATCCACTTCTCCAGCATCTGTATGAATGTTAAAGTGAATCAGTCTTCTTAGACCTGAGATAACATAGTAGATGCTAACAACAGCTGCAACTAGCATCAAGATACCAGAGAGAGATGTTGCATAAACTGCTTGAAAGATTAAAAATACAGGTACAAGAACAAAACTTAAAAAATCTGCAAAGCTATCAAGCTGAACACCAAATTCATTTGATAAATTGTACTTTCTAGCAATCTTACCATCAAATATATCAAATGCACCACCAGTCCATGCAAGAATAATCGCTAAAATAAAGTTGTTTTGAGTGATAAAATAAGTAGCAAGAAGACCTGCTGTAATGTTTACAAAAGTAAAAAGGTTTGCCAGATTAAAGTGAGAAGTAGCTTGGTATAAAAATTTCATAAATTACCTTAAGTGAAGTTTCGGCGTAATTATATCTCTTATCATGCTATTAATCAATTTTTTATCAATTTATTTGTAGTAATATATGATATCTAACAATAATGATAACTTTTATCATTATTAAGAAGCTTCTAAGTTGATATCTATTATCATTTCTTTAACACTTAAAAAAGATGGACTAAAAATGATAGATATGATTTATTTGGCACAGGCTAATGAAACGGCTACTAAAGCAAAAACTCCAGTGGTGACAGAGAAGATGACTACAGCAATAGAGCAAAGTGGTATGATTCACTCAAAGGTAGCGGGAAGATTTGAGGTAGTAAAAGCACTGCCAAAAGAAGCAGACAGCTTTAATAGCATGTTTGACTACGCTGATGCTTTTGGTAAGTTTAGACTCGCTTATATAGATAGTGCACATAAAATTAGTGCGCTTCCTAATAAAACAGAAAAACATGCTACTGCTATTGGTGGTGAATTTGGTTTTAACACTGCTGAGTTTCATGGATTTCAAGCTCACTTTGCAGCTTATGTATCTCAGAGCATAGATTTTATCAACCCAGATAAAAAAGATTTAAACGAAGACTTCTTCGCTAAAGATCTGAACTCTTTTGCATATATTGCCGAAGCTAGCATAAACTATAGCAATGACTTTTTTCAAACAAAACTCGGACGTGTAAGAGTTGAAACACCTTTTGCAAATAGTGATGATATCAGAATGGCTCCAAATACTTTTGAAGGTGCATGGGCAAATATAGACTACAATGATAATTTAAAAACTCAACTACTATATTTCAACAGATGGGCTGGTTATGATTCTCAAGATGAGAGTGCCCAAGCATTTCAAAATGAGTTTAAAGATCTTGTTAGTTCTGATAGTTTCGGTATGGTCGGTGCATCTATAACATATGAATATGCTAAAAATAGTGAAGCTTCTTTTTGGTACAACTATATAGACAAACAAGCTGCTATAGCTTATGGTGAAATAATAGGAATCTACTTTATAGACGGCGAGGATATTCACTTAGACTATGGTATTCAAGCTACTAATATTCAAGAGCTAGAAAACTCTAATGTAGATGGGAGCGTTTATGGAGCTATGTCAATATTTCACTATAACGGAGCATTTATCGGGGGTGCATATAATATTTCTTTCTCAGACAATGGCAAGTATGTAACAAATGGTTTTGGTGGCGGACCTTACTATACTTCTCTTGATGAAGCGTCTATATCTTCAATATCAGAAGTAGGTTCTGGATATACTGGGGGCTCTAACAACAATGCAGAATCATTTAGAATAGGGGCAGGGTATGAGTTTGATAGAATCTCTATAGATGGCTTAGTCATTGAGCTAGTTTATGGTGAGCTTTACAGTGATAATGGTAGAATCAAAGAAAAAGATGCGATACTGACTTATGACATAACAGATAGATGGTATTTAGAAGGTATATATACAAACTATAAATCAACAAGTAACAATAATACTTTTGATAGAGCACTTGTTAGACTTGAGTATAAGTTTTAATCAGTAATTAATATGATATTTATTATCATTATGAAAAATTTAATAAGAATTAAAATATGAAAACATTAAAAGACTGCAACAAAGCTTGCAAGGTAAAAGTTATAAAGTTACATGCATCTACAGATTTGAAGCAAAGACTTATCTCTTTTGGTATTATGAAAGAATCGGTAATAGAGGTTCTAGAACATGCTCCTGCAAAGAGTACTATAGAAGTTAAAGTAGGCAAGATGAGAATAGCTTTACGTGCACAAGAAGCTGAGTTAATAGAGGTTAAAAAGATATGAGTCAAATGCAAGAAAAATCTTGTCCAATAATAGCTAACCATATAAAGATAGCTCTTGTCGGACAACCTAATGTTGGTAAGAGTATGCTTATCAACTCTGTATCAAATGCACATCTTCATGTTGGAAACTTCTCAGGTGTTACTGTTGATAAGACAGAAGTGCTTTTTGACTATAAAGATTATCATTTTACAGTTGTAGATCTTCCTGGAACTTACGCTTTTACAGATTACACTATTGAAGAGAGAGTTACACACGATTACTTGTGTGCTGAAAGCTATGATATGATAATCAATGTAGTAGATTCTACTAACTTGGAGAAAAACCTTCAACTTACGTCTGAACTAATGAGCATGAGTAAAAGTATGGTAATCGCTCTAAATATGAGTGATGAGGCTGATAAAGAAGGTATAGATTTAAATGCTTCATATATGTCAGAACTTCTTGGAATCCCTTGTGTAAAAGTATCAGCAGTTACAAAAATCGGTATAGAAGAGCTTTTAGATGCAGTTGTATCTGTAAGAGAAAAAGAATCACAAGAATCAAAACTAATCTTTAGTGAACCGGTTGAAGAGGAAATAGCTCAAATAGTATGGTATCTGGATAAACACAGATATGAAGCAAAAAACTCATATAGAAATATCGCAATAAATCTTCTAAAAAATAATAAAAAAACTTATGCTAAACTTCATGATGATCCTGTGTGGACAGAACTTCAACCAATTTTGATAGAAGCCTTAAAACATGTAGAACTGCATCATGACAGTGATGATATAAAAGAATCATTTGCTGAAGAGTATGCATCTTTTAACAGAGGTATAGTCGCTGAGGTTTTAAAACAGGAAACTGTTGATGAGAAAAAAACTCTAACAGAAAAAATAGATAATATATTGATTCATCCATTTCTAGGGATTCCGATTTTCCTATTTTTTATGTGGGCACTTTTTCAACTGACATTTGAGATCGGTTCAATCCCAATGGACTGGATAGATGCATTCTTTGGATGGTTTGGTGATACAGTCGGTGCAACAATACCAAATGATGATGTGCGCTCACTTGTAGTTGATGGAATTATAGCCGGTGTTGGTGCAGTTATTTTATTTGTTCCAAATATTATAATTCTTTTTATTGGTATAGCACTTTTAGAGAGTACAGGTTATATGTCTAGGGTAGCGTTCTTGCTTGATGGTTTTTTCCATAAATTTGGTATGCATGGACAATCTTTTATTCCGCTTGTTACAGGTTTTGGGTGTTCGATTCCTGCTTATATGAGTGCTAGAATCCTTAAAAATGACCGTGATAGATTACTTACTCTATTCATCATCGGATTTATGAGTTGTGGAGCTAGACTTCCTGTTTATGTACTTTTTGCAGGTGCATTTTTCTCTCCTGAGATGGCAGGTAATATACTTTTTGCCATCTATATAGGTGGTGCAATGATTGGTCTTATTGCAGCTAAAGTATTAAAACTTACTGCATTTAAAGGTGCTGATGAGCCATTCGTTATGGAGATGCCAAAATATAGACTGCCATCAGTAAAACTTATCTGGCATACAGTTTTAACAAAGACTATGATGTACTTGAAAAAAGCCGGTACTTTTATTGCCGCTGCATCTATGCTAATCTGGTTTTTAAGTAATTATCCACATAATCTAATGATTGAAGAGGAGTATGCGACAAAGATAGAGATGGCTGTTAGTGAAGAAGCAAAAACTACTCTTGTAAATGAGCAGGCTGTTGCTCACTTAGAACAGAGTTACTTAGGTAGTATTGGAAAATTTTCTGAACCTATTTTTGCACCTCTTGGTTTTGACTGGAAAATGAGTGTTGCACTTCAAACAGGTCTTGCTGCTAAAGAAGTAGTTGTATCAACTCTTGGTGTATTATATGCACTAGGTGATGAAGTAGATGAAGAGAATAGTTCTCTAGTAAATGCAATCAGTAAAAATATCTCTTTTGCATCTGCTGTAGCATTTATAGTTGTTATTATGATTTATCTGCCGTGTTTAGCAGCATCTATCGTATTTACTCGTGAAGCTGGTGGAATAAAGTACTTCTTTTATTTATTCGCATTTACATCTATTGTGGCGTATGCACTGTCATTTATTGCTTACAATATAGCTTTGTTATTCACTTAACCAGCTATTAGTTTATCTCTGTTAGAATTCGAATATGAAAAAAATATTAATGATTGAAGATGACTTAGAATTAGCAGAGATATTAACAGAATATCTTGAACAGTTTGAGTTTGAGGTTATTACAGAAGATGACCCGTTTAAAGCAGTAAGTATATTAAAATTAGAAAAATTTGATTTAGTTATTTTAGACTTAACACTTCCTGGAATGGATGGTTTAGAAGTTTGTGAAGCTATCCGTGAGAGACAGGATATTCCTATCGTTATCTCTTCAGCAAGAAGTGATGTGACTGATAAAGTCAGAGCACTTGAACTAGGTGCGGATGACTACTTACCAAAGCCATATGATCCAAGAGAACTGGAAGCTAGAATTCACTCAGTTCTTAGAAGATATGCTGCGAAGTCAGAAGCTAAAGAAGAGTCTAAAAGTGATTTTAAATGTGACACTTCATCTATGATGATTACATATAAAAATAGAAATATAGACCTTACAAATGCTGAATTTGGCATACTGGCATATATGATTGCTAAACAAGGTTTAGTTGTCTCTCGTGAAGACCTGATTCATAATGTAAATGCTATAAATGAAGACTCTTCAAACAAAAGTATAGATGTAATGGTTGGAAGAATCAGAAACAAACTAGGCGATAAAACTCTTATAGAGTCTGTTCGTGGTGTTGGATACAAGTTACTTAAGTAATAATGAAAAAACACGCGGTCTTAATAACTGTACTTTTTGCACTAGGCGTTACTCTAGTTAGTGTTAGTGCAGTTTTCTGGGAATTTTATAAACTAAATAAACATCAATATATAGATCATATCTTTTCAAAACACGAAACTATTACTCAAATATATCGTGAACACCTACAGAAAAAAACTTCACAAATCATGCTTGAGGCAAACTTGGCAGTCTATAAGTTTGTTATAGAAAAAGATGAGAACGAACGAAAAATAATTTTAAAAAAAGCAAAACTGCTTAAAGAGAAAAATTTTAAAAGAGTTGATGAAGCAATTATGTTAAACAATCAAGGCTTTTATACTCAAAGGGTTGTTCGTGATCTTAGAATATCCATGGTTGAGTTACATAAGATTATTTACTTTTATATCGAATCACCAATAGGTTCTGTACTTATTCAAGATGAAGAGTTAAAGCCTTACACTTATTACTCAATGGCATATTCATTTTTAACAATTATACTAATAATCTCTATCTCATTTGTACTGATTTTACAAAGACTTAGACCTTTGATTCGTTTAAGAAGAAAGATCGCACTCTTTGGAAATGGAGAGATGAATATATCTTTTAAAACTTCAGGAAGTGATGAAATTGCACTTGTATCAAATGAACTTGAATCAACAAGAGAGAAAATAAACTCACTATTAGACTCAAGAACACTGTTTTTAAGAAATATTATGCATGAGCTAAAGACTCCTATTGCAAAAGGTACTATCGCTACTCAGATGCTTCCTACTGTAAAACAAAGAGATAGGTTTAGTTCTATCTTTGGCCGTCTGGAATCACTGGTAGAAGAGTTTGCTCTAATAGAAGAGGTTACAAGCATAAATGATAAGAGTGACTTTAAAGAGTATAGACTCGTTGATATAATTGATGGAGCCATTGATATGGCAATGGTTGATAGAAGTAGTGTTAGTGTTGATATAGATGCTAGAGTGAAACTAACTGCTAACTATAGACTTTACACTACAGCTATAAAAAATATGATAGATAATGGAATTAAGTATTCTCCGGATGCTCATGCTAAGATTTTGATTATGAATGATGAGTTGTGTTTTGAGAGTAAAGGTGAATGTATAGCAAACCCATTGCAGTATTATATAGAGCCATTTACAAAAGAAAACCCATCAAAAAATAGTTTTGGTCTAGGTCTTTATCTGGTTGACTCTATACTCAAAGTACATGGGCAGGTTTTAGCACATGAGTATGATAATGGTGTAAATCGTTTTATTTTTGCATAAGTTTTTGTCTGTAAACTAATGTAATGAATATGATAGATAAAAATCTTAGAGTTTTACTTGCTGTTTTTTTCGCATTCTCATTTTTTGCCTTTGGCTGGCTTAGTCATGGAGCTTATAAACCCGGGAAAAAAATAGAGAAACCATCTGTTTTAGATGAAATAAAAAAGACAAAAATTCTTAATGTTGTTTTACTAAATGCACCTTCTACCTACTATATAGGTACAGATGGAGCGAAGGGTTTTGAGTATGATTTGCTTCATGCTTATGCTGAGCATCTTGGTGTTACCCTAAATATTACTACCGTTAACACAATCAAAGAAGCTATTAAATTTTCAAAACTACCACATATACATATAACATCTGCATCTCTAGCTAAGACAAAAGTTAGAGAAGAAACATTTAATTTTGGGCCTTCATATTTTGAAGTACAAGAACAGGTAATCTGTCATCGTGGGATGCTAGGATCGGGTAAATTCCCAAGAGATGTGGAAAATTTAGCAGGACTTAGCATAACAGTAGGAGAAGGAACTAGTTATAGTGAGACTATAAAGTCCCTTCAAGAAGATGGCTATGATATAAATGCAACGTTTGATGCAGAGCTTTCAACTGAAGAGCTTTTAGAGCAAGTTGCATCTCATAAGATTGATTGTACGATAGCAGACTCAAATATCTACGCTCTAAATCAAAGATATTTCCCACGTATTGCACTGGCTTTTGTTGTTAGTGAGAGAGAACAGTTGGCATGGGTTTTAGCAGTAGGTTCTAAAAAATTAGAAGCAAATATGTACTCATGGTTTAACAGCTTCAATCAAAGTGGAAAGTTGGCACAACTCAAAGACCACTACTATAGCTATGTTCTCTTTTTTGATTATTACAATAACAAGATGTTCTACAAACGTGTAAAATCAAGGCTTCCAAAATATAAAAAGTACTTTGAGAAATATGGTACTAAGTATGGTATCCCTTGGACTCTTCTAGCTGCTCAATCATATCAAGAATCACACTGGAATCCTAAAGCAAAAAGTTTTACCGGAGTTAGAGGTCTTATGATGCTAACGCGTAGAACAGCAAAACTTTTAGGTGTTAAAAACCGTCTAAATCCACAACAGAGTATAAGAGGTGGGACAAGGCATCTAAACCAGATGCTAAAAAATGTACCCCAAGGTGTGGAGGGAGACAATAAACTCAAATTTGCTCTTGCTGCTTATAACATAGGTATGGGTCATATAAAAGATGCTCAAAAACTTACCAAAAAAATGGGGCTTAACCAAAATATATGGAGTGATTTGAAAAAGGCTCTGCCATTACTCTCACAAAAAAGATATTATCAAACACTAAAACATGGATATGCAAGGGGAAGTGAGCCTGTTAGATATGTTGACTCCATTTATGACTATAGAGATATTTTACAAAAAATAAACGAAGAAGATAAAGAGGAAAAAAGTAAACAAAAAAAAGAAGAGAAAAAGAAAAAATAGTTTTTTCACTGACCATTAAGAGATACAAGGGTAACATGTATAAACTATAATTTATACAAAGGTTTAGTATGAAAAAAGCTATATTAAGTTTAGCAGCTATTAGTGCTCTGTTATTCACCACATCAGCAAATGCTACATTAAAAACAGACAGAGTAACTTTAAAACCAAATATGGTTTTAGAATATAATAAACTTCCATCTTCAGCAGACAATATTTCAGAAGCTTTCTCAAATGGTGTTTTTTACGGTCGTCTTAGATTAAACACTTTTTACTGGGACTGGCAAAATGAAGATAAAGCAGGCAATGTAAAAGACAATAGAGCTATGGGGCTTGGTGGTAGCATTATATATAAATCTGCACCACTTAAAGGTATAAGCGCTACTGTAGGTCTCTATACATCACAAAACCCTTCTTTTTATCGTATGGATGCTAGCGAAGTCAATTATTTAAAAGCAGGTAAAGATACACTTAGTCGTTATGATACTGATAAAACAGGTAACTTTGGTATGACAGTTTTAGCTCAGGCATACCTTCAGTATGACATAGCTAAAACATCAATCTATGGTGGTCGTCAAATGTTTGAGTCTGTTTATACAAAATCAAATGATACAAAAATGGTGCCCAATACATTTGATGGTATTACTGCAACTATTAAAGATGTTGAAAAAACTACAATTAAACTTGCATATTTGGCAAAGCAAAAACTACGTGATCATACAGTTTCTCATGATGTGATTGCATTTAATGGTTGGGAAGAAAATGATGACTCTGCTGTAAATAAAAACTTGACAGTAGCTAGAATAGGAAATAATAATTCTTTATCAATTGCCTCTATTACAAACAAGTCTATTAAAAACCTAAAAGCAAATGTGAGTTATGCAATAGTTCCTGATGTTGTCAGCAACTTAGCTCTAGAAGCTCACTATACTATCCCTGTTGGTGGTGATTGGAAAGTTGCTCCTGGTATTAGATATATGCAACAGTTTGATAATCTTGGTGCTTCTTATGATGTAGCAAATCTAAAAGCTAATCATGTAGGTTATGACAATGCTACAAGTCTAGATTCTAATCTATTAGCTGTAAGGTTAGATATTAAAAATAAAGTATTTTTAGCTCGTATAGGTTACTCTCAAATCGCTGATGAAGCAGATATCGTAGCTCCATGGAGAGGATTTCCAACTGGTGGATTTACTCGTGCTATGGCTCAGTATAACTGGTATGCAAATACTAAAACATATATGATAAGAGCAGGATATGATTTTTCAAAAGCTAAGTTAATTCCTGGTTTTAGCATCATGGCTCGTTATGCTATACAAGATTTTGATGATAAAAAAGATGGCGTTCAGGCTGATAGTAATATTATTCATATAGATGCTCGTCAAAATATCGGTAAGAATTTAGAAGCTAAAGTAAGACTTGGTTTTGTAAATGCGGATGATTCTATTTTGAAATCAAATGGGATAGATTATAAAAGTGATGTCTCATATAATGAGTATCGTTTTGAGTTAAACTACTTCTTTTAAAAGAAGTAGTTTAGAAGCACTTATTATAGCGCCTCACCCTCTTTACCGCTAGCAAGACCAGCTAAAAAAGTTTCCATGTCATATTTTACTCTATACTCAGGAGTCATTATATGAATAAGAATATCACCTAAATCAACTACGATCCAATCTCCACTCTCATCAATATTGTTAAATGTTTCACCTGGCTTTAGGTCATCTTTAAGATGGTTAAGTAGAGCACTTGTATGTTTAACACCTAGTGATGAAGCTATTATTGCGTACTCTACGAAATAATTTTTATTTCTCAGGTCAAAAACCTCTATACCTTCAGCTTTGTTTTTGTCTAAAGAATTAGTGATATTATCTATTCTATTTTGCATTTTGTTCCTTGTAATATTTTTCTATTTCAACTGCACACTTTTGCGGCAATTTAGTTTTATCTATAGTATGTCTCAAAGTAGTTGATGATATGTCTACATCTATACTTAGTTGCACAAAGTTTTCTGGTATCTCTACTGACTTTCTAGTTGCAACTACAAAAGTTACTAACTCTTGAAGTTCGTGATAGTTCTTCCACTTAGCAAGAGTCTCAAGATTGTCAGCCCCTATAGTTAGATATATCTTTTTATATTTTTTTAAAAGATACTTCACACTCTCTATTGTAGGCACTTTCTTAGCCTGTGATACTTCAAAGTCTGATATTTCAACATTTTTATAATCACTAAAAATCTCTTTTAGCCACTTAAGTCTTAACTCAGAGGGGGCAAAAAATTGTGATTTAAAAGGATTTAAAAATGTTGGCATGACGATGACTTTGTCAATCTCTTCTATATTTAGTAAAGCCTTGACAATTGCCTCATGAGCGATGTGAGGTGGATCAAAAGATCCGCCAAATAGTGCAATAGTTTCCATAGGGTTCCCAAATTTAAAGCGAATTATATCTAGTTTTAGATAAAATAATACAATTTTTTTAATTTTAGGAAATATAATGGCACTTAAGATAGCAATTAACGGATTTGGTAGAATTGGTCGTTGTGTAGCTCGTATAGCAGCTACAAGAAATGATGTTGAAATTGTAGCTATAAATGATATGGCAAGTATGGACATGATGCTTTACTTACTAAAGAATGATTCTGTTCACGGAACATTCGCAAGTGATATAGTTCAGGTTGATGAAAATAACATCAGCATTGATGGACACACTATTAAAATTTTCAGTGATCGTGATCCTAAAAATCTAGGTTTCGCTGATTGTGGTGCTGATATGGTTTTAGAGTGTACTGGTGTATTCTTAACTCAAGAGTCAGCTCAGGTTCATATTGATAAGGGTGTTGAAAAAGTTCTTTTCTCTGCACCTTCAAAAGACAGTGATACAGATACATTCGTAATGGGTGTAAATGAAGAAAAATACGATGGTCAAAAAATCGTTTCTAATGCTTCATGTACTACAAACTGTTTAGGTCCAATCGCACGTGTTTTAGATGATGCTTTTGGAATTGAAAAAGGTTTAATGACAACTATTCACTCATATACAAATGATCAAAATATTCTAGATGTAAAACACTCAAAAGATAAACGCCGTGCAAGAGCAGGGGCTATTAATATGATCCCTACTACTACTGGTGCTGCTAAAGCTATCAGTCTTGTTATGCCACAACTTAAAGGTAAACTTCATGGTCAAAGCGTTCGTGTACCTACACCGGATGTTTCTATGGTTGACTTAAATGTTGTAGTTAGAAAAGATACGACAAAAGAGGAAGTTACTGCAGTTTTTAATGAAGCAGCCCAAACACGCCTTAAAGGTCTTTTACTAATGGACAAAGAGATGAGAGTTTCTCAAGATTTCGTTGGATCTTCATACAGCTCAATTGTTGCTGAAGACTTAACACAAGTTATCGGTGGTGACATGGTTAAAATCATGGCTTGGTATGATAATGAGTGGGGTTATTCAATGAGACTTATTGATATGGCTCTTCACATTAGTAAATAGGACAAAAATTGGAACTATTAAATATAAAAAACCTAGACTTAGCAGGTAAAAAAGTTTTTATTAGATGTGACTTTAATGTACCTATGGATGAGTTTGGCAATATTTCAGATGATAGAAGAATACGTTCAGCTATAGCTACAGTTAACTACTGTTTAGATCAAGATTGTGGATAATTACTTAAAAACCAGATTAGCATAGATGCAGCGGCAATAAAAGTACCGGCTTTTTTCAAGTACATCATAGTCTTTGTTAAAACTGTATGCCAGATAAGTTTTACTGATGGCAGTCTATATTTTGGCATCTCCATAACGAATGGCTCATCAGCACCTTTAAATGCAGTAAGTTTTAATACTTTAGCTGCAATAAGACCAATCATTGCACCACCTATATAGATGGCAAAAAGTATATTACCTGCCATCTCAGGAGAGAAAAATGCACCTGCAAAAAGTACATAAACAGGAAGTCTAGCTCCACAACTCATAAATCCGATGATGAATAGAGTAAGTAATCTATCACGGTCATTTTTAAGGATTCTAGCACTCATATAAGCAGGAATCGAACACCCAAAACCTGTAACAAGCGGAATAAAAGATTGTCCATGCATACCAAATTTATGGAAAAAACCATCAAGCAAGAACGCTACCCTAGACATATAACCTGTACTCTCTAAAAGTGCTATACCAATAAAAAGAATTATAATATTTGGAACAAATAAAATAACTGCACCAACACCGGCTATAATTCCATCAACTACAAGTGAGCGCACATCATCATTTGGTATTGTTGCACCGACTGTATCACCAAACCATCCAAAGAATGCATCTATCCAGTCCATTGGGATTGAACCGATCTCAAATGTCAGTTGAAAAAGTGCCCACATAAAAAATAGGAAAATCGGAATCCCTAGAAATGGATGAATCAATATATTATCTATTTTTTCTGTTAGAGTTTTTTTCTCATCAACAGTTTCCTGTTTTAAAACCTCAGCGACTATACCTCTGTTAAAAGATGCATACTCTTCAGCAAATGATTCTTTTATATCATCACTGTCATGATGCAGTTCTACATGTTTTAAGGCTTCTATCAAAATTGGTTGAAGTTCTGTCCACACAGGATCATCATGAAGTTTAGCATAAGTTTTTTTATTATTTTTTAGAAGATTTATTGCGATATTTCTATATGAGTTTTTTGCTTCATATCTGTGTTTATCCAGATACCATACTATTTGAGCTATTTCCTCTTCAACCGGTTCACTAAAGATTAGTTTTGATTCTTGTGATTCTTTTTCTCTTACAGATACAACTGCATCTAAAAGCTCTTCTATACCGATTTTTGTAACTGCTGATACTTTTACACAAGGGATTCCAAGAAGTTCTGACATATATGAAGCATTTAAATCTATACCTTCTTTATCAGCCTCATCACTCATATTTAGAGCGATTACCATACTTTTACTCATGCTCATTAGTTCAGACGTAAGTTGAAGGTTTTTCTCCAAGTTAGTAGAATCTACTACATTGATTATCATATCATAGCTTTCAGCACACAAGTAATCGTGTGTAACTCTCTCTTCAATAGTGTAATCTGTAAAAGCGTAAGTTCCAGGAAGATCTACAACTGTAAAATGATAATCTTTATAGTCAAAAAGCACTTCTGTCTTATCAACAGTAACACCTGAGAAGTTTCCAACATGAAGATGTGCATTTGATACAGAGTTGATAAGCATACTCTTACCAACATTAGGTTGTCCGACAAGAGCTATCTTTATATGGTTAGCTATTATTGGACAAGATTTTTCTTGCATTTGACTCATATCTTTTTAACCTCTATTAACTCAGCTTCTTGTGCACGTAAAGCTATTCTCATCTTGCCTACTTTAACTTCTATAGTACTCTTTGCAGGAGCATGTTCTAGAACCTCTATTACCGATTCTTTCATAATACCAAAAGAGATAAGTCTTTGCTTCAAATCTGTAGATGCATGTAACTTTATAACTTTTACCTTGCAAGCTTTGTTGCAGTCTTTTAATGTTTTCATATTTTAATTCTTATTAAATTTTTCATAATGATAATAAATATCATATTAATTACTGATTAAAACTTATACTCAAGTCTAACAAGTGCTCTATCAAAAGTATTATTGTTACTTGTTGATTTATAGTTTGTATATATACCTTCTAAATACCATCTATCTGTTATGTCATAAGTCAGTATCGCATCTTTTTCTTTGATTCTACCATTATCACTGTAAAGCTCACCATAAACTAGCTCAATGACTAAGCCATCTATAGAGATTCTATCAAACTCATACCCTGCCCCTATTCTAAATGATTCTGCATTGTTGTTAGAGCCCCCAGTATATCCAGAACCTACTTCTGATATTGAAGATATAGACGCTTCATCAAGAGAAGTATAGTAAGGTCCGCCACCAAAACCATTTGTTACATACTTGCCATTGTCTGAGAAAGAAATATTATATGCACCCCCGATAAATGCTCCGTTATAGTGAAATATTGACATAGCTCCATAAACGCTCCCATCTACATTAGAGTTTTCTAGCTCTTGAATATTAGTAGCTTGAATACCATAGTCTAAGTGAATATCCTCGCCGTCTATAAAGTAGATTCCTATTATTTCACCATAAGCTATAGCAGCTTGTTTGTCTATATAGTTGTACCAAAAAGAAGCTTCACTATTTTTAGCATATTCATATGTTATAGATGCACCGACCATACCGAAACTATCAGAACTAACAAGATCTTTAAACTCATTTTGAAATGCTTGGGCACTCTCATCTTGAGAATCATAACCAGCCCATCTGTTGAAATATAGTAGTTGAGTTTTTAAATTATCATTGTAGTCTATATTTGCCCATGCACCTTCAAAAGTATTTGGAGCCATTCTGATATCATCACTATTTGCAAAAGGTGTTTCAACTCTTACACGTCCGAGTTTTGTTTGAAAAAAGTCATTGCTATAGTTTATGCTAGCTTCGGCAATATATGCAAAAGAGTTCAGATCTTTAGCGAAGAAGTCTTCGTTTAAATCTTTTTTATCTGGGTTGATAAAATCTATGCTCTGAGATACATAAGCTGCAAAGTGAGCTTGAAATCCATGAAACTCAGCAGTGTTAAAACCAAATTCACCACCAATAGCAGTAGCATGTTTTTCTGTTTTATTAGGAAGCGCACTAATTTTATGTGCACTATCTATATAAGCGAGTCTAAACTTACCAAAAGCATCAGCGTAGTCAAACATGCTATTAAAGCTGTCTGCTTCTTTTGGCAGTGCTTTTACTACCTCAAATCTTCCCGCTACCTTTGAGTGAATCATACCACTTTGCTCTATTGCTGTAGTCATCTTCTCTGTCACCACTGGAGTTTTTGCTTTAGTAGCCGTTTCATTAGCCTGTGCCAAATAAATCATATCTATCATTTTTAGTCCATCTTTTTTAAGTGTTAAAGAAATGATAATAGATATCAACTTAGAAGCTTCTTAATAATGATAAAAGTTATCATTATTGTTAGATATCATATATTACTACAAATAAATTGATAAAAAATTGATTAATAGCATGATAAGAGATATAATTACGCCGAAACTTCACTTAAGGTAATTTATGAAATTTTTATACCAAGCTACTTCTCACTTTAATCTGGCAAACCTTTTTACTTTTGTAAACATTACAGCAGGTCTTCTTGCTACTTATTTTATCACTCAAAACAACTTTATTTTAGCGATTATTCTTGCATGGACTGGTGGTGCATTTGATATATTTGATGGTAAGATTGCTAGAAAGTACAATTTATCAAATGAATTTGGTGTTCAGCTTGATAGCTTTGCAGATTTTTTAAGTTTTGTTCTTGTACCTGTATTTTTAATCTTTCAAGCAGTTTATGCAACATCTCTCTCTGGTATCTTGATGCTAGTTGCAGCTGTTGTTAGCATCTACTATGTTATCTCAGGTCTAAGAAGACTGATTCACTTTAACATTCATACAGATGCTGGAGAAGTGGATAAATACTTTACTGGTGTACCGACTCCACTAGGAGCGATTTTATTGTGGTTAGTTTATCTTACTCATGCCTATGAGATTTTACCGGCTATAGCAGTTATAGCTCTTATGGCTATTATAGGATGGAGTCTAAACTCTACAATAAAAGTTAGACATCCATAAGAAATTTCTACGCTACTACCACGCAATTTCGTCCACTATTTTTTGCAGTATAGAGTGCAGAATCTGCATCTCTGAGTAGAGACTCAAAATTACTATGCTCTTTACTTAGTTCACTTACTCCAAAACTTGCTGTGACTTCAATATCTTCAGGCTTTAATTTTTCTATCTTTTTTCTTAAAGTTTCTGCTTTATCTTTTGCATCTTCTTTGGAGCATCCTTCAAGTACTATAATAAATTCCTCACCACCAAACCTTGCACTGAAATCTTCGATTCTTTTATCTTGGTCTAGAGTGGAAGCAACTTCTTTTAAAACTATATCTCCAGTAAAATGCCCATATGTATCATTTACAGCTTTAAAGTGATCTATATCTATCATCATAACACTCAGTTTATCATTTTGACGGACTGCTCTTGAAAATTTTCTCTCACCCTCATCTACCAAATGATTACGATTGTAAAGACCGGTAAGTTGATCATGAAGAGCGTTGTAAACTAATTCATCTCTTTGCTTTTTTAGTGTTATCTGTGTATTGACCCTTGCTTTTACTATGGCTGGATGTATAGGTTTTTTAATATAATCTACAGCCCCTAAAAGAAGTCCTTTTTCCTCATCTTCTTCTGTATCTTTACCAGTTACAAACATAACAGGAAGACTTTCACAGCCAATACAACGTTTTATTTCTCTAAGTACTTCATAACCATCCATCTCAGGCATATTAACATCAAGCAAAATTAAATCAGGGTGAGGTTTTTGTTTTACAAGTTCAAGTGCCCGAATACCATTAACAGCCACTTTTATATTGTAGTCATCTTTTAATACTCCGGCAAGTGCCTGTACATTTGATGCTACATCATCTACAATTAAAATAACTGCTTTTTCTTCCATAACTAGCCTTTAATTTCTAATACATCAAGCTTACACAGCTTACTCTTAATCGCTTATTAATGAGACATTTGAAAAACAAATACCTAAACTTTTGTTATAACCACTTAATCAGTATCTTTTTAAGCAGTTCTCTATCAATAGGTTTTGCCAGATAATCATCCATACCAGCTAGCATGCACTTTTCTTGATCACCGTGCATTGCATTTGCTGTCATAGCTACTATAGGTATTTTTATATAACTCTCTCCAGCCTCATTTGCTCTTATGGCTTTAGTCGTATCATAACCATCAAGTTCTGGCATCTGACAGTCCATAAATATTAGGTCATATCTTATAGAAGAATTATTCAAAATATCTAAGGCTTCAACCCCGTTATTTGCAATATCAGCCTCAAGGGAAAAATCTTCTAACATTCCATTTGCTACTAATTGATTTGTTAGATTATCTTCCACAAGAAGGATATTCTTTTTAAAAGTTGGGTCATTATTATCTTCAATAACAGAGATATCGGGAGTCTCTTTATCTTCTAAAAGAGTGTTAATGGAATAAAACAAATCATTTGTCGTAACTGGTTTTGGAAAAAAACCGTCAATCCCAATATGAGCATAACGAGAAGCATCTCCTCTATCTATAAGAGATGTCATCATAATTATCTTCATCTTGTCATAATTAGAGTTATTACGGATTATCTCTACTAGCTCTTCACCGTTCATAGTAGGCATAAGCATATTAATAAACGCTATATCAAAAGTTCCAGCTTCTAACTTGAACAGGGCTTCTATAGAATTTTTTGCACTCTCAACTTTCATACCCCAGTGCTCTAACTGTTTTTGCATTACATCTATACTAAACTCACTAGAGTCTATGATTAACACCTTTTTATCTTTTACAGAAACCTCAGGTATAACCAATGATGAGTTTTGACTCAGCTTTACAGCTATATCAATACTGAATAGACTCCCTTTTCCAAACTCACTGTCAACATCTATATTCCCATCCATAAGCTTACATAGTTTCTGTACTATAGCTAGTCCTAAACCAGTTCCACCATACTTTCTTGTTGTAGAAGCATCTACTTGAGAAAAAGAGTCAAACAATGTATCTATCTTATCTTTTGGTATTCCTATTCCAGTATCAGACATCTCAATAATCAATCTTGCATCTGTTGAGTCTATAGCATTAAGTGTCACTTTTATGGATATAAACCCTCTAGAAGTAAACTTTATAGAGTTACCGACTATATTAGATAGTATTTGACGGATTCGTCCAGGGTCAGCATTAATCATATTATATTCAATACCTGTTACATCTAGAATAAGTTCAACACCTTTTTCTTGTGCTCTAAAAGCAATACTTTCTGCAAAATCACCAAGTTCATCACGGATATTAAAATCTATATATTCCAAGTCCATCTTTCCAGCTTCAACTTTGGAAAAATCTAAAATATCATTTATAAGACCCAGAAGTGCTTTTGCACTACTTTGAGCCAAAGTTGCCTGATGTCTTTGAGTATCATCTAAGCGAGAGTTCATTAAAAGACCAAGCATGCCGATAACACCATTCATAGGTGTCCTTATATCGTGAGACATACTTGCTAAAAACTTTGATTTAGACTTTACACTATCTTCTGCTATATCTTTAGCTTCTATTAACTCATTACTCAATATGTTGATATTATTTTTAATTTTTAGTGAAAATAGGTAAAAAAGTATAGCCATCAAAAGTATAAATAGCGATGAGTATATTATAAGTTGTATGTAGTCTCGGTCTGAGTCTTTTTTCTCTTTATATGCCACCTCAAGTTGAAACTTAATATATTCATTAAGTTCTATATTTGCATGACTAATAACATTCTTTAAGTGGATAATATTTTTACTATACTCTTCAGCAGAAGCACTCCCATTATTTTTTAACATCTTAATAATTTTTACATACTCTCTTTTTGAATATGCAAAAAGTTCTTTCTCATCATTCTCCATTGCTTTGAGTCCAAACTGATTCCACTTTTTTCCTAAAATCTCTATAGCAAGATTTAGTACTTCAAATGCATCTTCTCTTGAGATATTCCCAACTTTCTCTTCATTTATCGTATCCAGTATATTGATGTTGTATATATCTTTAATCTCTTCTAGAGTTACTAATGGTGTAACATGATTTATATATATATGATCAATAGTATTTCTATCTTCCAAACGAATATAAAAAGAGACAGCTGTAATGACTAAAATTGATACAGCCGTCATAAGTATAAGCAAGTTTAGTTTTGCATTAAGTGTTAATCGGTCAAGGAAATTCATCTATTTTCCTTCATCTCTATTAACTCACCATCTTTAAATGTTGTAAGATAAACACTATCCATAGCTTGATGATCTTTTTCTGATAAATTTATTTCTACACCATTAAGAACATTACTGGCTAAGTTCTCAAAACTTCTTATAAAAGCACCCCTATCTAATGACTTACCG
>Ga0255380_10006_pt1 | contig 22602 bp, 28 predicted proteins | sample ANMaggSeSYBR01G8_FD_182107 | JGI IMG/M metagenome (GOLD analysis project Ga0255380, IMG submission 182107) | Sediment cell enrichment communities from methane seep in Santa Monica Basin, California, United Staets - ANME aggregate JGI... | ecosystem: Environmental > Aquatic > Marine > Cold seeps >... | reverse complement strand
TCATCATACTCTGCAAGCTCCTCTATCAATTTCGAAAGCCTGCTCATCCCAATTTGACTCATCCTCAACATTACAAACCGTTCCAGCATGATATGAAATGATTGCGAAGAGTTCATATTGGTAAATCCTTTGTGCTTGTTTTCGAGATTGTTGAAAATGAAAACAAAGTGATTTTTCTGGATTTTGACCACCATGACAATATATATTAAATGACTACTGAAGCGTTTGTCTCCTATGCCGTAGGCTGCATGTTCGGCAGGTATTCTCCTGATAAAGAAGGGTTCATCTTTGCGAACAAGGGTGAGACCATAAAGGACTTACTGGCAAAAGTGCCGGCGCCGTCGTTTATGCATGACGATGATAACATCATCCTTGTGCTTGAGGCGAAGCTGGATGCGAGGATTTGGATTCTGGAGGATGAGTCAAATTGGGATGAGCAGGCTTTCGAAATTGATAGAGGAGCTTGCAGAGTATGATGAGGTTTTGAATAATAAAGCGCTGGATTAAATTGATATTGATCTGGATGATGGGGTTGGTGGGGAATGAGTGAAAGTGGAAAAGTTTAACAGAGGAATGTATATGCAAACCTTGTTAGGATATATTTACCAAATTGGATGGATATGCGAAGTGGTTCGAATAAACAATGTTATACGCAATTGACTTTAAAATGCTTTTTTGGTTAACGCACATCTAAAGAAAGGTAAGGGAACAATGAGAAAGACCAAGGTGTTTATTAGTTCGGTCATAGGAGATTATGAAGATCGAAGAGAACAAAATGGGGAAACATATTCACATAGCAGTTACTTCAAAAGTGCCCAGTGTAGAATAGACTACAATACAGTAGCTGGCATCTCTGAAACATATAATCTTATTGAGAAACTGCACAGAATATAAGCGCAGGAGGCGAAAGAAAGAATGAAGCAGAGTAAATTTCCAAAAGGATGGGATGAAGAGAGGGTACACAAAGTTCTGGCCCATTATGAAAAACAAACAGAAGTGGAAGCCTTAGCCAAGGATGAGGCAGCCTATGAAGACAGAACCCTGACTACAATAGATATCCCTGTTGAATTAGTTTCTGCTGTCAGGGAACTTATCGCAAAGTATCAAACATTACAGCATCCGAAGACAACGGCAGGTAATAGCGGATAAAAGTGAAATCAAATGTTTTCCCAAATTCTCCTATCAACGAACTTCTTTAATCAACAAAACATCAGGCGCTCTGTTGTAGAGAGGTTAGTGAATACCGGGTGATACTGAACAGGATGACCATCTGTTGATCATGGTGATATAAAGCGGGCACATAAGCAAGATATACCAGAAATATTGATGAGATAAAACTAAAGTGATGTACATGATTCCCAAATTTGACAATAATGGAAATTTACCGGCAGGATTTATAACTCCTAAACTTGATGAGTTTAAAGAACATTTTGTTGATAATTTTCGTGATTCAACAACACGCCAGAAAATATTCAATGGGTATATCAGGTATAATAGTAAATTAGACGTTATAAAAGTAGCTACAATTCAATGGGTAAATGGGAGTTATACAACAAGCAAAGTAAATCCAGAGGATATTGATTTCGTCACTCATATTGATGCAATTGAATTAGATGAATCAGAAGAAATAAAGGAAATATTCTCAAAATTGACAGATAAAAGTAGAGCAAAATCTGAATGTATATGTGATGTTTATTTTATTGCAGTTTACCCCCCTGAAATTACTGAATTGTACGAAAATACAAAAGAAGATATTGAGTATTGGTCTAAATGGTTTGCCCATGACAGAGAGAACAATCCAAAAGGCATCATCGACATAGCAAAAACAAACTCAAGAACAGGGGAAATACTATGGAGGTATGATCAATGGCTGATGATTACAGGGATCCATCTATAATACAGGAAGAACTTTCTGATCTGGAAACATTAATTCGAAAAAAAGAAAAGTTGATTTCAAAATACCCTGACAAATATTCTCTAAAAGTGAGTTACCAAAGTATAAAAGATAGAGAAGAGCATCTGCTATTGGAACTTAAAAGTTCATATGGAAGACATCAAATAGACACCTTCGATTTTATCTTGGATGGTGATGTAGTTGATAAACACAGTATATCATTATCATTTTTTGGGGATTTTATATCATATTTACAAGATGTTGTTGCATCAATAGCTCAATCATTAATTGATAAGCCTACACTAAAAGGCACAATATCTAAAGAGATTCTTAACGCGTCTCGATTAGATTTAGTTGCAACTACAACTGGTTCTTTTAGATTTGTTCTATCCAGGCATCAACCCCAGCTTGGGGAGTCAATTGCTAAAAAGGCACTCCAACAGTTCACAAATTTAGCTGACTGTGAGGATGATAAAGATAAAATCAAAAACATGACTGAAAATCTTGGAATAAGGGCAATTAGAAAATATCAGAATTTTTTGGAAGTATTATATAAGAATAATGCTAATGTGAAGATGTACGATAAAATTGTTCCTGATGGATTTCACACAAAAGAGATTACCAGTGATATGGCAGAAAGAATATACAACGTAATCAGTGAAGTCGCTGAACTCCCTGCAGAATCGGTCACATATTACGGAAAATTAACAGGGGTAAACATCCGTTCTTATAACTTCGAATTTGTATTAGATAAAAGCAATGAGATAATAAAAGGAACTTTTGGTGATTTTCTGGCAGAGGAAACAAAAAAACGCCTTGACACCCACACAACAGTCAAATTTAATGTATCGACTGCACTTGAAGATGTGTTCAATGAAGAGAAAAAGGTATGGCAAATAGTTGGTTTTGTGGATTAATTACAAAACTGGTTTGTTAGAACAATAAATAAACAATTTCATATTTCAAAAACCAACATCAACCACAGAGGACACCTCCATGAGCAACAAAGAACTATTCATCAGCACTTACCTTGACAAGATCGCTGAAAAATTCAATATCAATAAAGACCAGGCGTTTGAGATCTTCTCAATGGCTGCTATACTCGACAAGACATTTGATGAAATTTATGCTGACGTAATAATAAAAAGCTCTGCTGATGGGGGAATTGATGGAATATACTTTGATGAACAGGATGGGTTCTACGTAATGGAAGTATTCCAGTGCAAAAATTCACCAAAACTTGTGCAAAACCAGTTAGAGAAATTAAAACAGGACTTTGCAGAAGTCTTTGAAAAGGGAAGGAGAAACAAACCCAATACAGAAGGGTTGATGCCGAAACTTGACGAATACATTTCAATAACAAAGAAAGGATACCATATAGACCATCATCTGAACTTTATATTTAATGGGGATGTAAAAGATACAAAATACGCTGCAAACAAAGACCTGTTCGAATCATACAATGATCCATATGGCAATTTAGCAATATTTGACTCCAATGAACTGGATAAGCGTATTGATAATTTAATAAAAAGCGATAGAAAAAGAAAAGAAGTCAAATTCACTTTTAATGCAGAAAAGTCAAATATATCGCCAAAAGAGCCACAGGCACTGATCTCATTTTCAATATTGAACGTCAAAGCCGTCAATTTCAGGATGAAGGCACTTGAATTATGTGAACTGGTTGACCTTGAGATCAAAACAAATGGTACTGAAGACAAGTTGTTTTCAGAAAACATAAGAGGTTTTCTGGGATACAATAAGACCAATCGCAAGATCAAAGAAACTCTGGATAACACATCTGAATCAATCTATTTCCCCTTCTTAAACAATGGTATAACAATCCTGTGCGATGAAATGCAAATACCTTCAAATCAACAAGCAGGTCAATACATCGTGCCGGTTGTAAATCCGGTCATAGTCAATGGTCTACAGACAACAAAAGTAATACATGAAATCTATGAGAAAGACAAAACAAAACTGGATGATGTTTACATTACTGTTCGTCTGTACGAAACAAAAGATCAAGATCTTGTAAATAAAATCACTGAAGCCACAAACACCCAGACCTCCATCAATTTCAGGGACAAGATAAGCAACAAAGACTTCCAGAAATATGTAAAATTACTCTTTGAAAACAAAGGTATTGCATATATCTCAAAAAGAGGAGAAATTTTCACTAACCAATTGAGCAAAGAAATGCATGAATCAATAACCAGTGAAAAAGCAATCAAATTCTGGTATGCAACATATTTTGAAAAACCCGAAATCGCTAAAAACTCCGTATCAAGAGTATTGGAAGAAGTATTTGATGCGACAAATCAGGAAAACCCTCTGGCAACACTATTTGATGGCGATAAAAATTCAACTGTATATCTGCAGATATACAATAGTTACCGGATAATAAAACTAGTTGTCGAAAAGAAAAAGAACCGGACGGATGCTGATAATCTCCTTGAGCACAGCGATGAGCTTCTAAGCTATGGGATATACAAATACCTTATGGCAAACCAGTTGGATTTTTCACAGAATAATGTAGAAGGCGGATATCAGCATGCAGTTGAAATTGTCAGGAAAAATGTATCGGATGAAAAAGATCGAAGAGAACAAAATGGGGAAACATATTCACATAGCAGTTACTTCAAAAGTGCCCAGTGTAGAATAGACTACAATACAGTAGCCGGCATCTCTGAAACATATAATCTTATTGAGAAACTGCACAGAATATAAGCGCAGGAGGCGAAAGAAAGAATGAAGCAGAGTAAATTTCCAAAAGGATGGGATGAAGAGAGGGTACACAAAGTTCTGGCCCATTATGAAAAACAAACAGAAGAGGAAGCCTTAGCCGAGGATGAGGCAGCCTATGAGGACAGAACCCAGACTACAATAGATATCCCTTTGAATTAGTTCCTGCTGTCCGGGAACTTATCGCAAAGCATCAGACATCACAGCATACGAAGACAACAGCAGTTAACAGCGGATAAAGAGTACTAGGAAATCTGCAATACATCTAAAAGAACCGCTTCAAGGGATCTGATAGATCTGGTATCATTGGGAATTTTTGAGCAAGTCGGCACTACTGTGACGGGTACAGCCTACATCCTAAAGGGGCCATATGGGGCCACAAAGGGGTCATAATGGGGCCAAAGGAGTAAGACCTTGATAATATGTTGTGGTGGATTATGCAAGATTTGAATGGTTGGTGGTGAAGGTATAAGTGAAAGAATTGATGAAATTGAAGCTGGAGAAATTCGACAAGGAGAATCTATGCAAAGGGAGGAGGAGTAAATGACTCACTCGATCACCCAATTGATCACCATGCCAGAAGGTAAAACACTGGAGTTCAAGCGCGACCTATCCTCACCCAAAAACATGCTCAAAACGCTGGTGGCTTTTGCCAACACCGCCGGGGGGCGCTTAATAATCGGAGTGGAGGATGATTCAAAAGAGATTTTAGGTGTCGAAAATCCGCTGGATGAAGAAGAGCGTATATGCAATTTGATCGCTGACAGTATCAAGCCACGATTGGTTCCTAATGTGGAACTGACCTCCTTTGAAGATAAGACCTTGTTGATTGTGGAGGTGTATCCAAGCGGGTCCCGGCCTCACTGGTTTAAAAAAGAAGGTCCAGAGGAAGGAGTTTATGTTCGACTTGGTTCTACTAATCGGAAGGCTGACCGGGAGCTCATTGCAGAACTTAAACGTGGTGTTGAGGGAAAGTCCTTCGATGAACAGGCTCTTCCCGACAGGACTGTGGATGACCTGGATTTTGACGCTGCAACGGCTTGCTTTGAAATGCATCGGAAACTGGTGAAAAAGGACCTGGAATCCCTACGTCTTGTCGCCAAACACCAAGGGCATCAGGTTCCTACAGTGGGCGGAATGTTGCTGTTCGGCAAGGACCGTGAGATGGTCTTTCCGGATGCATGGATACAATGCGGACGGTTCATCGGTAAGGACAAGGCAGATATTTTCGATCATATCGATATCCATGAGCATCTGCCTGTGGCTGTTGAAAGGGTTATGGAGTTTCTCAAGAAACATGCCATGCGTGGTGCGGACTTTTCCGAACTTCGGCGCAAGGACGTCTGGAGCATTCCTCTCACAATCCTGCGTGAAGCGGTGGTGAATGCCATTCTCCACGCAGACTATTCACAAAGAGGTGCTCCTGTCAGAATCGCCTTTTTTGATGACCGCATTGAGATAGAGAACCCTGGCATCCTACTTCCGGGTCTGACCGTTGAAGATATGCTGCAGGGTGTTTCCAAGATACGTAACCATGTCATTGCCCGTGTGTTCAGAGAACTGGACTTGATAGAGCAATGGGGCAGTGGTGTCCGTCGTATGTTCAAGGAAGCAGAAGCTTTCGGACTTCCCCAACCGGAGATAATTGAAGTGGGAATGCGGGTGAGGTTCATTGTCTATCTAGCAAATCCATTGGTACTGCCACCAGAGACTGGACCAGGTTGGGACCAACTAGGGACCAACTTGCCGACCCAGTTATCGACCCAGTTATCGACCCAGTTATCGACCCAATCTGATGTTTCGGTTCAAAGGTTGTTGTTGGCAATCAAAGATGGAGAAAAATCCTCAGGTGCTCTACGCAGTATTCTGGGGATTAAGCACCGACCTACTTTTCGGGATAACTACCTCCACCCTGCTCTGGATGCAGAATTGATTGAAATGACGATTCCAGAAAAACCCAGCAGCAGCAAGCAGAAATACCGCCTGACGGCTAAAGGGAACGAACTTTTAGCCACCGAACAGCAGGGAGGTGTGGAATGAGAACAGATACTAATAACACTGGACATGGTCCGGTGACTGGTGACCAGCCTCAGAACGATACTACCGGGATAGTGACAGCCTACGTCCCGAAGGGTCATAATAGAGCCAAAGGAGCAAGACCTTGATAATGTGATTGCGGTGAATCATACGAAGTTTGAGAGAGTGGTAGAACGCTTTGGAGAACTTAGTATCTATATGTAAAAAGAGGGAATAATGATGGAAGATCAGGAAATAAATTTCGCCTGGTTTAAGAAAGGTGCTACTCTTAGTGATAAGTACGCTCGAAACGAATTTGGGCTTACACAGGAGGAAATTATTGAGGGCATTGAGGATGGCAAACTACATTACCGCATAAACAGTGTGTTTGGGAACCCATATTATAAGCTGATCCGAAGTGAAGTGGAAACATTTGTAGCTGAAAAATACGGTAGTAACTACCTTGAGGAGTATAAAATCAAGAAAAGGTTGGCACAGACCAACAAAAAATTAAATAAATTGAAAACTCAATTTACCTCCCTGGAACAAAGAAAAGCTGAACTGTTAGCTAATCTTGATAACCTTGAAAATAACAATTAGGAGTCATATAAATGGAAAAAAACTATCATTGTAACTGTAAATCCGGATGTAAAAATAACCGGTGTGCCTGTTTCAAAAATCATGAACCATGTGATGACAAATGTGGATGCACTGACTGCCAGAATCCGTTTAATGGAATAGATGTGGAAATGTATTCAACCTGTGCTCTTGAAAATATAAATATTGTTAAAGCTCTGTCACAGGAAGAATTAGATGAGGAACATGAATTGCCATGCGGCTGTGAGACCGTTAAATTGAAAGATTTATTAAATGAATATGAATGCAAAGAATGCATGGAGGTGTACTGGTATTCATTTTGTTGGAATGAGGTGGTTCAAGATAATTGTACATGGCATTGTAAAACATGCGGAGAATGTAAAGATTGGAGAGAATGGCATTGCGAAATATGTAATAAATGCACATATGGGGTAACACTACCCTGTGAACACTGTGGTAAAAAAGGACCTTATCAGGATATGGTTTAAATATGCAAAACGCAGAGAAAACCGCCCGGAGCATACTCAAAAAGTTCGAAGTTCGGGATGAGTATGAAAAAAGAAAACCATTATAAATGAATTTTATCAACATAAAGGTTGAAATATTCTTTTACACTAAAATTTCCCGAATACATTTGAATTGCGATATACATGATGGAACAAATACTACGCTCAGCCAGAACCCACCTCGAAAGCACACCCAACGCAGGCCATGACATCACCCACACCCTGCGGGTAAGGGACCTGTGCCTCCACATCAGCAGCATCGAAGGAGGCGACCCCGAGATACTGGAAGCTTCAGCCCTACTCCACGATATCGGGCGGCCCGCCGAACTAAAGGACCCAGGCACTGACCACGCTGCCCTCTCTGCACAACTCTCCCCCGGCATACTTGACAAGGCAGGCTTTCCTGCACAAAAAATACTGGCCGTGGTCTATGCCATTGCCAATCACCGCTACAGTTCAGGAATCACACCGGACAGCCTGGAAGCAAGGATACTCCAGGACGCTGACAGGCTGGATATATCAGGTGCAGTAGGTGCGGCCATGACATTTACCTATTCGGGAGCCCACAACCACAGGTTGTATCATCCTGATGACCCCCTGGCCAGCAAGCGGGAGCCAGACGGGAACGAATATGCACTGGACCATATCCTCACAAAACTAATGCTGTTGCCCGAGTCCATGTATACAGATACTGCCAGGGGAATGGCAGAGGAAAGGAACAGGTTCCTGCAAATTTTCGTGGACCAGTTCATATACGAGATCAATACTGGCAGAGGGCCTGGAAATGGGTAAACCCGTAACTCCCCTGCTCACAGTGGACATAATAATCCTGGTGGAGGGAAAGCTCGTACTGATACAGCGCATGAACCCACCCTACCAGGGTCAGTGGGCACTGCCAGGCGGATTCGTAGATGTGGGGGAAACAGTGGAAGATGCAGCCACCAGGGAGGCAAAGGAGGAGACCGGGCTTGATGTGGAATTGAATGGGCTGGCGGGTGTGTTCTCAGACCCCAACCGGGACCCCAGGGGTCATACTGTATCAGTCTGCTTCACAGCAACCGGGCACGGGAGTCTGGAAGCGTCGTCAGATGCCAGGGATGCGGCATTGTTCGACCCGGATGACCTGCCGCCGCTGGCCTTTGACCACGAGAAGATCATCCGTGCTGCAGCAGAGCAGATCAGGCATGTTCTTCAAGGGCAGAGTTGATCCGGCGCAACACATCAACCATTAAGTTCTGGACACCTTCGGTATGGTCGCCATCGGGTGGCGTGTTTTCCATATCCAGCAGAATGCCGATATTTTTCGTCATATTGGTAATGATCTCCAGCATTTCCTCCTTGGTGATGAGGCCACTGTAATAAGAGTAGAACAAGGTAGTGCCGGAGCGCTCAAGTTTCCTCTTGAACGATGCACGGGCATTGGATACCTCCTGCCTGGAATATGGTTCATTGAAGAACGGTACCAGGTCAGGCAGGTTCTGCCCGATCCAGGTCATCTCACTTCGGCCATGTACGTTCTTAAAATCAGCGCACAGCCTGGCAATCACCCACTCACGGGCAGTGAAATGAGTGGTCTTTTTCAATAAGCGTGTGACCTCAGAATGGTCATTCTTATCGATCTTCTTGAATTTTTCATATTTGAACATATAAATTTCCTATTGTATAACAACCAATGTATTACATTCTGTATTACTTCACATGATTTAAATAATTTCCAGATAACTTTTGAATTCTGATGAAAATCCTAATTCCCATTGACGGGTCTGCAGGTTCAAAAACAGCAGCAAAGGTAGGTTTAAGGATCGCTAAAACCCACTCTGCTAAAATTATTTTATTGCATGTAATAAGTGCAACAGGACAAAAAAGAAAAAAATGGATGGAGGAGGGGGCAAAGAAACTTCTATCCGTCTATAAGGATGCCATGGTTGGAGCAGGCATAGATGCTGGCAATATTACTACTTTCATCGAAGAGGGAGACCCGGCTGAACAGATAGTGGAGACTGCAGAACTAAGAGGTATGGACAGGATCGTGATAGGGACGCATGGCAAGACCGGGCTTAAGAAGTTGACCGGAAGCGTTACCGAAAAGGTGCTGCGCCATTCCAGGGTGCTGGTGCTGGGTGTGCCTCCAAAATTTGAAATAAAATGAAACCGTATTTGACCTGGCAGGGGTGAAATAATATGGATGGGCCGTATCTGGCTGCTGTTGATATCGGTGGGACTAAGATAACAGTTAGCATTGCGAACATAGGCGGGATACTGGTCAAGGTATACCGGCCCGTGCAGCTTGAGGGTGACAACCTGGCAGTACCCAGGCAGGTCGATTCCATGGTGGGGCATGCCTGTAAGCAGACAGGCATCGGGAAGGATGAGATTTCCGCGATCGGGGTCAGCACCTGCGGTCCATTTGGAATAAAGGATGGCGAACTTGTGCTGGTGGCACCCAACCTGTGTGGTGGGCTTGCAAAAGAGCGGGGGATCATACCAAATGACTGGACTGAGATTCCACTGCAAAGGGAACTGTCCTTGATATACAATAAAATCCACATAGAGAACGACGGCATCTCGGCTGTTACTGCCGAAAGGATGTTCGGTGCCGGCAGTGGCGAGGACAACGTCGTCTATATTACCTGGAGCACAGGTATCGGTAGCGGAGCCTATGTTGACGGAAGACCAATAAAAGGTAAGAATGGCAATGCACCACATATCGGCCATATCTACCTTGTAGATGATGGACCCAGGTGCGGTTGCGGGAATTTCGGAGACATGGAAGCTCTGGCTTCGGGTGTAGCAATTGCCAGGGATTACGGGAGCAGAGTAACGGCCGGAGGTACGACATCTGAGGATATGACGGCAGAAGGTGTGACAGCCGAAGGTGTGACTGCTGTGGATGTAACAACTGAAGGTGCGACGACTGAATGTGTAACAGCTGAAGATGTATTCAACCTGTTTCGTAAGGGTGACCCTAAGGCAGAGTCAGTGATCACTAATGCTGCAAGGTATTTCGCAAGGGGGCTGGTTTCCATTAACGCTATCCTGGACACACGGATGTTTATTATCGGCGGGAGTGTGTTCATGAACAACAGGCATATCCTGTTGCCCATGGTAAAGGAAGAGTTCTGTAAGTCATTCCCGGCCCTGTCAAAGGATGTGAAGTTCAGGCCGTGTGCACTTAACAACTACCTGGGCGACCTGGCAGCCCTTTGCCTTGTCATGCCTGATGACTGGGTGCGGCAGTGGCAGGAAAAACGGCCGTGGGAGTTTGCTCCTGAGCCGATTGTACTGGGTACCAATTCGACGTTAAAATAAATGGTAACTGTTTAGGTATGTTGTAAGTAAGGTGAGATAAAAAGGTACGGATAAGACAATAACTATTTTCGTTGTATCATAAAAACATAGAAATAATCAAATTGTGACTATACCGACCTGTATATATACAGATCTGTATAACTCTAACCACTCCTTTCCTATTCAAGCCGAAACTGAACATCGGCAACAGATAAAATGAAGGACTGAAAAAAGATCACTCCTCCATTGATACAACCCCCTCATACCACTCACTCCACTGCTGGTACACTTCACTCATATCCACACTCCCGTCCCATTCCTGCAATTCATTCACCAGCAGCCAGAACATATTATTGGCCTGCCCAACCGCATCTGCCTCCACCAGTTCAGGTCTGTTCTCGCCAGCTTTGGCTATTGTACCCTTGATATTCGCCCTCATCTTGATATTCAACAGCACCTTATCAATGCTTACACCCCACTTATCAGCGATCCTGCCTATCAGTTCAGATTGTCCCATATCCAGCAGGTCGGTGGGCTCGATGCTATCAGCAGCAGCATTAAACTTCATCAGGTCATTGAAGGACGTACTTGCACCATCCCAGTTGGCAGTAGTAACCTCAGAGACCTGCACCAGCCGCTTCTTTTTGCGCATACTACCGCTGATCCTGATATTAGAGCACACGACAATCGCATCCGTAGCCCTGAATGACTGTTCGGGCACGCCCAGCGCACCAACGATGCGTTCATACACGGTCTGGGTTGATGCACCGTGTATTGTGCCAAGCACCGAATTGCCGGCAGTGCCTACCTGCATGGCCTCGTACAGTATCCTGGCCTCAGGTCCCCTTACCTCACCTATGACCAGCGTGGAATTTCCCAGGCGCAGTGCCGCCCTCAATGCAGTATCTGGCGCAATCTCAGATTCAGAGCCGCCAACAGCCGAGCGGGTGTTCATACCCTGCACTTTCCAGCCCAGGCGCTGCAGCTCCCGTATCGGCAGTTCAGGTGTATCCTCAATTGTCAGGATGCGGTACTTCTGGGGCACTTCCAGCAGCATGGCCGATAGCAATGAAGTCTTGCCCGCACCTACACCGCCTGCTATCAGTATGGATGAATGTCCGTCAACCAAAAAGCTCAACAGTCCTGCAGCCAGCGGTGTCATTGAGCCTTCATTTATGAGTTTGGGCAGGGTCCATGGAGTCCGGGCATGTTTTCGAAACGCATATGCCAGGCCGCCGGAACTCAGCGGGTTGCCTATGCATGATACCCTGGCTTTGTACTCGGCCAGGTCCATATCAAGGATAGGGTTCGCCTCTCCAAAAGGGCGGCCGCTCAGTGCCCTGAAGCGTGAGATCATGGCATCAACGTCATCCTGGGACAGGTAGATGTTGCTGGAGCACTCTTCCCCCTCAATGACCACATGGACCGGGTTGGAATCCACAGGCGCATTGATGTATACATCTGTGATCCTTGCATCGGACAGCACATCTTCCAGGATACCCAGTCCTGTGGTGTATTTTGCCAGGATGTCAGAGAACATTGATATCTGGTCTGCTTTTAGTTTAATACCAGTGTGCTTTGCTTCATCTGAAAGCAATTGCTGGCTGCGCCGCCTGAAATATTCCCGGCTGTTGGCAGGGTCTGCAAAATTCAGGTCATCAGGGCGGTGGCGCATCAGGCGAGATCGTACAGATTCGAGCAATTCCAGTTCCTCGGGACGCAGGTTGTATTCTAATGGGATAAGGAAATACAGGCTCTCGGGCCTGTCCGATAAGCTGTAAATTGACACCTGCATCAACCGGCCGCCACTGCGTCCTACATCATATCCTTCCAGAAAAACAGCGTTGTCAGGTGGTTCTGTATAGATGCGGGATGTGGAGAACCCGGGCCTGGTATATGGTTTGATGGCCTGGGTGTAAAATTGATCAACAGTAAGGCGGGCATCCATGCTTTCTTTTATACCGTCGACACAGTTACTCATCCTGGTGAGCATATGGATATAATCACCAGTACATGCATGCCCCTGTCCTTGCTCATCGTTATGACAGACGGCACCTGAGTCCACTTGCGTTGCAAGCATGGTGTATGCCTTCACAGGGTCATCTAGTCCTGTTTCGAGTACACCGGATATGAACTCCTGGCGCGCAGGAAGGCATTTCCCGCATACGGCTGGCACTTGACTGTCGCTAAACACCCTGAGATTGTCAATGAACCCTGCCAGCAGGTATAGCAGCCTGAGACTTTCTCCTTCATAATCCCGGTCGTAGAGGTGGGAGAGTACCAGCCTGTCTACCATGGGTTCATTGATCATTATCTGGAAGATGTTCTTACGGCAGTATGGATCGTCAAGACCTGAGTTACCCTCGGTACAGCCTTTGCAATCTATTATCAGGGATTTCTGGGTATCTGAAAGACGGGTCTTATAAGTGCAAAGGCTTTTTTCTGTTTTTTTCTTTGAGAATAATCTGAGCAAGGCGTTGTTATTCGTGTTTTTGGTTCCCACTGTGTTCAATTGTAAGCACTCCACGGAATTTGGGTGGATGTAAGATATTAGCTCGCTATATTAAGTTTGCTGAATTGTGAGATAGTTAAATTATTTGTGGTTCAGGATTTTATTGACATGCAGTTCCCAGGAATTGAATGAAAAATGTAGAATAGTATAAGGGCAAAATAAGAGAATAAATGTTAAAAAAAATTTATATTTCGTTATTCAAAATCAGGTGGCATCTCTAAATGAAAAACATGGATGTAGAGCATAAACTACAAAAATTAATTGACAAAATAGTGAAAAGTGATAAGCATGTAAAAAATGCGGTGCTTGCTGTTTCTACAGGGGATGGTGAATTCAACTGGTCCAGTGCTGCCGGTATGGCTGATCCTGAAGAGAATCAAATAATGACTGTGGACACTCCTGTATTTATTGCCAGCATTACAAAAATGTTTACAGCAACTGTGATAATGCTTCTTTTTGAAAAAAAACAAACTCAAATTAGACGCTCCTATGTCGGATTACCTTCCTTCTTCCCTGATCAATAGAATTCATGTTTATAATGGAAAGGAATATACGGACCACGTTTTGGTTCGTCATCTTTTAAGTCATACATCAGGAATCCCTGATTATTATACCAAATCACCTGAGAATGGAAAAAGCTTTTTTGAGATCCTTTTTTCAGAGCCTGACAGAAAATGGACTGTAGAGGATACAGTTGCTTTTGCACGAGACAACCTTATACCTGAATTCGCTCCAGGTGAGAAGGCTTCCTATGCAGATACAAATTTCCAGCTTCTGGGTTTTATTATTGAATCTGTAACTGGACAATCTCTTCATGATGTGTATAAAGAACTTATTTTTGAACCACTTGGTATGAAACATACTTATCTTTATACACGTTCTAAACCTATTGATCCTGATATAAAAAAACCGGCACACTTCTTTTTTAAGAACACTGATCTGACAAATATCAAAGCTTTTGAATCTTCCTGGGCTGATGGTGGAATTGTCTCTACAGTTGATGATTGTCTGGTGTTCATTAAAGCATTTAATACTGGAACTGTTTTTTCAAATGAAGATACAATATATTTAATGCGTGATTGGAAAAAACTGCAAAAGGGAATGTATTATGGTTTTGGTACAATGCATTTTGTACCTCCTGAACTCTTTTTTCTTCTTTACTCTTATCCAAATATTACGGGACATTTTGGTTCAATTGGGTCATTTTTATTTTATTGTGAAAAGCTGGATATTTATGTTGCCGGAACAATGAATCAAGGGAAATCTGCAAGTAGACCCTTTAGAGTTGTGTTAAAAGTGATTAATATAATCCGAAAATTCGAAAAAGAAAAGAACCGGGATTGAATATGATTTTTTATGTTAGTGGGTTGAAATTGGCTTGCATGCTCCACGATTGAAGGGGCACAGGGATGGGGGGTGAAGTGGTTGTTGAACCTTGGTTGGTATTATGGGCTGTATTGTGTCAGGTGTGGCTTCGTCATGGCTGGTGGTGGGGTATGGTCGCACTGCTGAAGTCAACTCCCAGGAGTGTTTTGTAAGAATATTTCTGATCAAATAAGTAAGCAAAATTGAAAGAGAAGAGATAATCATATATCATCTATTTGCTCCAAATCAAGTGAATTGAAGAAATGATGTTGCTGAAATTGTAGAAGAGTAAATATTATATCATAATAAAATAACTCTTATATAGAGAAAATATGGCAAAACCAATTGAGCTTGGATTGATACTGAAGGATGACGATGCCAGACGGTTCTGGATGGATAAGAAAAATCCAAAAGTGACAAGAGAACAGGTGGACATGTTCAAGGAAGCCAGGCAGATATATAAATGCAATTTTAAACACTGATGGAATCCGAACCAATCTTTGCAGATAAACCTTCTATTGTACCTTTAACAAAAATGTACGATGTAACTTCTTTTACGTCCACAAATGCCGAACTTAACGACTTTTTGATAAATGATGCCCTGGATGACCAGGACGAAATGATAAGCAGGACATATCTCTGCTGCCTGAATAAGAGTATTACAGGATTTTTCGCTATTGTTGCCGATACCATAGAGGTCCAGGCCATTGATGAAGCAGATGGTGTAGACGGTTATCCGTATCATAAATACCCAAGTATCAAGATTGCCAGGCTGGGGTTTAGGGTTGTGGAGAGGTACAAGCAGGCCGATTTTCCTAAGATGTACATTGATATGCAGCCTGTTGTGGAAAGGATGAAGCCGGAAGAATCTCTTGAGGATTTTGTGGGGTGATGTTGGTGTCAGCCAGGGGATGCGGTATGGGCGCACTGCTGGTGGGAAATTGCGGGAATGGGGAGGCTGTCTGTGGATGCTTAGGTACTTAAGATAAAAATGAAAATTATAATGCTTTATTCGTAATTTATATATAAAATTCATGGAAAAATTTGTAGGTGGCAAGTAAATTGGAATTCGTTGATAAATTCAATAGGAACATTAGACTAACTAATGAGCGTTGGAAACATATAGCAGATACGCATCCTGAACTTAAAAATTTGTTAAATGAATTAAGTGGTGCATTAAAAGAACCCGAAATAGTAAAAAATAGCGCTAATAATGAAGATGTAGTATTATTTTATAGGTTCTACGAACATATATACAAAGGAAAGTACATGTGTGTAGTTGTTAAATTGAATGAAAAATTAATAATTACAGCATATATTACTGATAGAATAAAAAGAGGTGACGTCATATGGATAAAAATTTAAAAATCTTCTTTGATAAGGAGGGGGATGTTCTTGATATTGCAATTGGTAAACCCACTGAAGCGATATCAAAAGAATTAGATAATGATGTAATCATGCGACTTGATCCTAATACAGAAGAGATAGTAGGCTTTACCATTTTAAATTTCGAGAAACGTTTTGAACATCTCGATAGTTCAGAAACTTTGCCTATTGCTGCTACATTCTCACATATTAGTAGAGCCCTTGAAGTTGAAGGATAAAAATAGATTTTTTCTTCCGGTTATATGTTATAGCCCCCAGATTGTGAAATCCAGTATGTCATTGACATGCAGCTCCCCCCTAATTGAAGGGGCACAGTGATGGGGGTGATGTAGTTGTTGAACCTTGGTTGGCATTATGGGCTGTATTGTGTCGGGTGTGGCTCTGTGCTGGGCTGGCTTTGTCAGTCTCCGGGATCATAGGCTGCCGAAACCTTACTGTGGATTCCAGGCTCCAGTGTATTAGTTTCTATGGGAGGCTGGGGCAGGGGTGCACCGCTGGTGGTAAACACCAATGACTTGATGGGGAGTATTCCCATCAATAAAGCAGGCATACATGAGGATGTTTTCCTCAGGGTCTCTATTGGTAAAAAGAAATGCAATGGGTCGGGTTTTCGTGAGCATGCCCGAGGGACTGTTATGAAGTGGACAGAACACGACACATTGCTATAATACCGGGGGCGGCCGGTCAGTTACCTTTTGACTCCTGGCCAGCACCGTTGCCGAGGCAGTATTTTTGTAGGCCATTTAGGTTCTTAAGATACCATTTTGGTAAATTCATATCTTGCCAGGATAATATTGTGTTGTTCATCCAATATAATGTCTTGATCATTGAAAGTAAAACGCATATCAAGGCTCCATCCATATATGCTATTGAATGAAAAGTGCACGATTGTGGCACGTGGGATCAACATCTGTGGCATGTTTTCTGAAAAAGGCCTGTATGTTTGATCGTCTAACATCGCCAAACCGATATCATCTCTCAGGGGATCGATCGATTTATTGAAAACTTCTTCTCCGGTATCATCAACCACATACAGTTGAGTTCCCTTGTATTTTCCTTCACTTCTTATGCTATACGGCCCACTGTTCCTTTCTTCATAAACGGTGGAATGATCTGTATGAAAAACTGTCAGATCCTGTTCAGGTATGACTTTCACGGCATAGGCAATTTCAGTATGGGGTATATTCCCTGGCTTTTCTTTAGACAATGACATTTCATCAATTGTTTTGTAAGATTCAAATACTGTTCTGTTCACCCAGTTGGCCCAGACATAGGGATGCTTAGATTCAGGAAAATCGTATGAATGATCTTCCCACATATCACAGTCATAGGGAGGCGTTTTAAATGCGATTGAGTAATCAAATTGTTCTGCTACTCTAAGGGCTTCAAGGCTCTTTTCAATAGATGTTGAGGGTATGGGTGTTGTATTGTAACTCAATGAAAATGACCTGTCAAATAATGTGGTGTAATTATCCACCTTGAAAATGGCAATTCCCTTTAGGGTTTGGTTGGGATGTAACATGGTATTATTCAATCTGTTTTCATTTTCGATGTCTGATAGAACATATAACCACTTTCCAATATATTGGAGTTTTGTGCCTGGATCTCCAGGAGTGAAGACTTGATCCCGGGCATGTAACTGTAGTTTATTTATGCTAAAATTGAGGTTGTTTGTGCCATTATTTTTTATTGAGAGATTGTACATGACATAATTCTTTTCAACCAGATCAAATGCTCCTTTTGTTGTATTTTCGTAAATCACATGATTATTCCTTAGATATACGAAATAATATGAGTTTATATTGATCTCAAATTCACCCGGTACCGATTTGGGCTGGGATATATCAGGCACTGCTGCACTTGAATAATTATCGGAAGGCGAGGGGATTGATATCGAAGGTGATGCTGAAGTTTCCTTTGAAGTTTCATTAATTGATGGTTGTGAACTGGTTGATGTTTTTGAATTAGTTTTTTTTCCATCAATACAGCCAGAAATAAAAATAATTCCTACAACTAATAAACAGATTACCGATAATTTCTTCATTAATACTCCCCTTTCCTATCTAATTGCTTAATTTAGGCATTCGTTTCTAAGAATAATTCTTATAATTAAAATATTATTACACAAACGTTTCGATTATTAGTCGTAGTCAACAAATATTATATTTCCTGAATACTTTCCATTGATTTTAATTAGTCCATGAAGTAAGTGCACCTATTTAAGATTTAAATAATGTCCTTTTGAATTCCCAGCGAGTCAACTGAGCATAAATCCCCATCTTGAAGCCATAGTATACCGTACAAATGTCTCCACAATCTCCTTCCGCCCCCTCTCTCCTTCACTCTGCTCTGGTGCCCGTCCCGATCTACTCCATCTGCCCTTGTAGTGTTGGGGCTGGCAGGCGCTTTATTATTTGGATATATCGCCTGACCTAATTCGTCGCCCTAATATTGCTTTAGTATGTTTATTATTGAATTTTTTCCAGGTATTTTTCCAGATCAGTATAGTTATTTTTCCGATTCAATAAACATACAAGTACAATATTGGGGGACAATACTGCATAGATAAGTCTTGTTTCATTGCTCTGGATGTTCAGCCTGACCCTAAATACATTATGAATGGTTTTAGAATGAATCCTTTTAAATCTAAAGGGATTTGCTGAAATCAGTTTAATTTTATCTTTTATCTGTTCCTTGGATTTTTTATCAAGATTTTCAATCTGTTCAATAAAAAATTCTGTGGCAACCACTTCAAATTTCATTGCAGGGCTTTGATAATATCATTCTGATCTTTTATTTTGCCTTTTTCAATGGAAACAGACAATAGCTTTTCAATCAAATCAATCTCTTTAGCAGAAAAAGTTTCATCATATTTGTTATCCCTGAATATCTTATCCCTTATTGCCTCAAGAATAAATTCCTGGATATTCCGATAACCAAAGTTTTCGGTGTACTGCTCTGCAGCCGATTGTAATTTTGGAGGCAATCGAAGGTTTATCTGTGTACTTACGGAAGTCATTGATACCAATATGTATTTATTGGTACTTAATACTACGGCTCTCCTGCCCCTCCATATCACTTCATTACTACCGGGCGCCTATATCGCTCAACTCCACCCTGGCGCCCTTGAAGATTCCCACATCACCCCGCCAGCACATGATGCACTATAGCCTCCATCAATTCCCCTGCCTCGGTCTGCGCCTGCACCAGCACCAGCTCCGCCTCCAGTTCATCGCAGAGGGCCATGAGGTGGTCTACTTTGGAGAGGACAGGGCGGTTTGTTCTATTTGGTAATGCAACCGGGTCCTTTGAGGCATTGAAGATATCCCACACACCACCTCCCAGCCTGTCGTAATCCCTTATGATGTCCCGTAGATTGGCTCATGTGCCGGCACAGGAGAGTAGCTTCAAATCCCGGCCTGCATTTTTGATTAAGTTGATGGTATGGAACTTGCGCTCGGGCCAGGTCTTAATTTAGCCCCCTTTGGCATCTATCAGTTCTTCCGGCTCGGAAGTCACATCATGCACTTATTTTAAATTTAATGTAGATGATCCGATATCATTTCCACTCCTACGATACACTATAAGTGCTATAGTGACTATAGTATGACATAATATGAGTGCTACAACCACAATTCAATTAAGGACAAACACGCGTGACGCCTTACGTAAAATTGGACATATGGGCGATGACTATAACACGGTCATTGAAAATCTGATTATTGAACACAATCGTAATAGCCTTGTAGAACACGGCAAACAAGTTGTTGAAGAGCGCAAAAATGATTTTGTCAATATAGATGACCTTTGATGTATTGGTTCTTCCAGACCTTTTTAAGAACCTCCCACTTACTTTTAGGGATAACATTAAGGCAGCAATTAAAGAGTTGAATGACCCTTTCCCAGGCACTGGAAAAGGTGAGAAAAAGGAGATTAAAGGTGCCAATGATGTTGCATATCGTTTAAGAGTAGGACGTTTTCGTATATTCTATCGAATCGATAAGGAAAAACGCACCGTTTACGTATTTGACATTCTTACAGCAGAACAGGCACATAAAAAATATGGCCGGTTGTGACTTCAACTCAATGATTCAATTTCACGTTTTTCTTTAACATAGTGGGGGCAGGAGTCTGAATCAGAGCGGACACCTGAATTACGTTAGCCAGCTTCCGGGCAGGACGAGCATTGCTCCACACGGCTGGCTGCCACCATGCCGGCCTGACGGGCTGCGGTGGCAGGGTCAGTTATGCAAAGGGTTGTTATTGTACGGCATCACCCGCACCCACTCCCGGCCAGCAGGCGTCTGCCTTACCTGCCGCAGGTGGTGACTTCGATGGGGACAGGTTTTAATTATTTTTTAGACACAGATTACGCAGATTTACACAGATTAGCTGTCACACACATTACTCAAAATATATATTTTAACAGCCATGTTGGCACTCCACCGGCACAACAATTGAAATTAACTTCCCACCACTGTTGTCCCATTCACCTGCACCTCACCCCGCCAGCACATGATGCACTACAGCCTCCATCAATTTCCCGCCCTCGGTCTGCGCCTGCACCAGCCTGGCCTCCAGTTCATCGCAAAGGGGCATGAGCTGGTCTACTTTGGAGAGGACCGGGCGGGTTGTTCTGTACTGGAAAGGATATTCTGATCGTATTTATAGAAATACAGGTCGTTATTGACATGCACCCCCCCTTTCTTGAATGGGAACTGGGATGGGCATGATATGATTATTGAACTGCTTTGGGGATTGTAGCCTGCTGCAAATTGTGCTTCTGGAAACATAATCGATATGTTGGCATGTCCTGTTTTTCCTCAAATTGAATTTCCATGCAGGACAGTTGCATATCAGGATTATTTGATCGCAGGAATTGGTACACCTTACAGTACATGCCTTTGATGGATTAATATTGCTTAGCACTGACCATATCTGTTAGCCCTTCGTCAGATATTGATTATATTGATAAGAAATCACCTGAAACGAGTTCGAATGCACCGGGGTCTGCCTCATGGACTTCCAAGACGAATCTACTGGGAGATAATGGATAAAACCATGGAGTATATTCACTCATTGTCAGTTGAAGTACCTTCTTTGCACGGGTCACGGCCACGTAGAAGAGTCGTCGTTCTTCTTCAATCGGATTGTGGCTGACCATAATCTCTGATTCGTCTTTGTTTTCGCGTTCCACCAGATCTGCTACTTCGTTTTCTTCCATGATTGAACGATAATGTGGCAGAATATCCTCATTGCATCCGGCTATGTGGACAACATCCCATTCAAGACCCTTAGCCTGATGTATCGTGGATATTATAACATGGTCGGCAGGTACGTTCGCTTTATTTGCCTTACTTTTACTCTTGAGCTGGACTTCATGTAAAAACTCATCGACGGGCATATCGTTTAGTTCCTGCATGGTCTCTTCGAGTTCCTTTACCCGCATTGCATAATCTTCGTCTTTTGCCAAGGAGGATAATGAATATAGTTCTAAAAATAGTTCCAGATAATCCATCATGTATGCGTTCGGTTGCTGTGCCCGCGTCCTGGCTTCATTCAATGCATTATTTAGCAATTTAATGGATTTTTTTGCTTTTACACCTTTTAGTGGTATGTCGATAAGACGCTTGCCTGGGTTATTTTGAAAATGCGAAATTATAGTCTTTGCACTTTTCGAACCTATTCCTGGCAATATGCCAAGAAATCTTTCCCATGCAATCATGTTCCGGGGGTTGTAGATGAGTTCCAAAAATGCAATGAAGTCACGCAGATGTTTTGATTCAAACAAGTCTTTTCCACCGAATACCACGTACTGTATTCCATATGAGAGTAGCCGCGTGCCAAGGACATGATGTATGCCGACCCTGCTAATCTGCAATGTTCGGGCAAGCACAGCTATCTTGTTAGGGGTAGTGCCGTTTTGAATGAGAGTATAGATCTGGTTTGCAATATATTCAAGTTCATCGTAGATGTTTGTGTGTAGGGAAACCACTGGCAATTCGCCATCATCAAGGGTCGCATTCATCTGTTTTTCTTCAAGTCGGATTGTATTATGGTTGATTGATGCGATTGCGGCATTGATTATTTGTGGAGTTGAACGATAATTCTGTGTAAGGTTTACTATCCTTGTTCCTTCAAACGCTGAGGGAAATCCGATGATATGTCCGGGTGTGGCAGCTCGCCATTCGTATATTGCCTGTGCTTCATCGCCAACTGCTGTTATGTTTGTATTGTTCTTTCTAAGCTGTCTTATCAATGCTGCCTGGACATTGTTGGTGTCCTGGTATTCG
>Ga0255380_10024_pt1 | contig 23437 bp, 26 predicted proteins | sample ANMaggSeSYBR01G8_FD_182107 | JGI IMG/M metagenome (GOLD analysis project Ga0255380, IMG submission 182107) | Sediment cell enrichment communities from methane seep in Santa Monica Basin, California, United Staets - ANME aggregate JGI... | ecosystem: Environmental > Aquatic > Marine > Cold seeps >... | reverse complement strand
TTGCCTGGATATAGATGTCTGCGATGGCATGGTCTGATTTCTTTTCAGTATCAAAATCAAAATGATCCAGCGCCCATGAGACAATGGCTATCTGCCTGCCCATGTCATTGATGTAGTACTGGGTCTCCACCTCATACCCTGCTTTTTCCAGGATGCGTCCAAGTGTATCCCCGATAATGGAATTGCGGATATGTCCCACGTGCAGGGGGCCGTTGGGGTTGGCAGAGGTGTGCTCCAGAATGACTTTTCCGCGCCCGGTCTGGCTCCCGTAATCGTGTCCCTGTGCTCGTATGGCAGACACGGTCCGGTCCAGGAAGGTCTGGTTGAAATAAAAATTGAGATACGGCCCCTTTGTTTCAACTCTGTCGATAAGTCCGTTTTCAGGTACATTGATGGATGCAGCCAGCATTGAGGCTATATCAGCCGGGCTTTTCCTGCATACCGGAGCCAGCCTGAACGCTACCGATGAGGCAATATCTGCATGGATCGACTCCTCAAGGCTCAGGTATGTTACTTCCAGACCGTTTGCTTCAAGGGCAGAGGTAAGGACTTGGGTAACCTGTGATTTAAATTGTAAGAACATGGTTCATCAGCGTCCTGGTATTTAAGGGGGTGTAGATAGATGGCTATCTACATAATTGTATCTTTGTGATGACTTATTCCTTGGTTCTATGTGTCAGAAAAGCAAGGATAAGCACCATAAAGGCAGTCTATATTCCAGGGCCTGGCAGTTCACCCAGACCTTTAAAGAAATCATTACTTTCAGTATCCGGCAAATCCTTTGGTATATCCTGGGTATCTATTATCTCACCGGAATTATCACCTATCACTGTTATCCGGATGGTGACAGTGGGTTTTTTAAGCAGATGGAAATTGTAAACCCCGGGCTCATTGATCTGCAGGCAGGTGCGCTGCCTGAAGGACATGTATGATTCATTTGTAGCTTCACCGCTGGTCTCATTCACGAAAATGTTATTGTCACATATCAATGTGAACCAGCGTCGGTTCTTGTCATTATTGAAAAAGGAGATGTTCTGGCCCTGGTGGAAGGTGGTTCCTTCAGGATACACAGAGAACCCATCTGTGGGTTCCTCTGCTACAGGTACATTTATCGTGATGACAGGGTCAATGGCCCAGACAGGCTGGATGATTGCAAGGAGTATCAATACAGTAATGGTTTTTTTCAGCACACACATCACCACTGAGTAATTTCATACATCATAATTTCTGATTATTCAGCCCTTCCCTCATTTAATAATATTTTTAGTTTCAGGCTTTCAATAATTCAGTCTATTCTTTTTTCCTTACTATCAGGATAGCGAGAATAAGCATCATTAATGTAGCAGGTGTGCAAAAACCAGGTATATCTTTCATGGCTGCCCACGGATTATTTTCCTCTACAACTTCCTGTTCATGGGGAGGGGACTGGGTTGCTTGAGACTCGTTTTCGGAATCGAAATCTACAACTGTTAACTGAAATGTGACTGTCGGTTTTTCTTCCAGATGGAAATTATAAGTTCCAAGGTCATCAAATTGTACGGATAAACTTCTTCTGAATGTCAGGATGTTTGGAGGAAACAGGTTTTCTTCACTGACCAGGGTAAATGGTCTTCTGTGCAGATCCTCGTTCTTAAATGTAACAGTCTGCCCTTGCTCTACTGTATTTTCAAGTGGATACATCAGGACAAAACCCTCGGTTTGGTTCTCCAGGGTTCCAGGTCTGATATAGATAAGTAAATCCGAGGCTGTAACAGGCTGCATAATTACTATCAAAGCCAGGATTAAAATTATTATTTTTAACATAGTAATCCTCAACATATATGTAAATATATTTAGACATGTTATAGTATAAATATTGCTCTCTCATCATTACAACTGATAAGTGTATCCCGGTCGTTTTTAGAAAAATATATACGTAATTATTTCAATAATCATTGAAATAATAAAAAAACCCGATATTTGGTGCAAATAAATGTCAGACGAGAAGAAATTAGGATTCTTTGAGAAATATCTCACAATGTGGATCATTGTCTGTATCATTTCAGGTCTTTTGTTAGGCAAGACATTTCCAGCAGTGGCAACTTCTATCGATTCAATGCAATTATACAGTGTATCCCTGCCCATTGCAGTTCTGCTGTTCTTTATGATTTTTCCCATCATGGTGCAAATCGATTTTAAACAAGTCATTAAAGCTGGTAAAACACCCAAACCTGTTTTATTAACTTTATTTGTGAACTGGGGGATAAAGCCCTTTACAATGCTTTTTTTTGCCTGGGTTTTTATGAAAGTGATATTCACTCCATTCTTACCAGATACCGTTACACCTACGTTGATGGGAGATATGGACCTCCCGTCGCAATACTTTGCCGGAATGGTATTATTGGGCATTGCTCCTTGTACGGCTATGGTGCTCGTGTGGGGTTATCTGGCAAAAGGTAACCAGGGTCATACACTGGTCATGGTTGCCATCAACAGTCTGGTCATGTTAATATTATATGCACCCATGGCACGATGGTTATTGGGGATCGGTGAAATCGTAGTGCCCTGGCAGACCATAGCCCTCTCAGTGGGATTATATGTGGGTGTGCCGTTGGTGGCAGGCTACTTTTCCAGAAAAGAGCTGCTTATGAGAAAAGGTGCCGATTGGTTTGAGAATACATTTTCCCCGGTGATGCACAATATTGCGATTTTAGCATTGCTGATAACCCTGATCACTCTGTTTAGTCTTCAGGGTGACGTGATCATTAAGGAACCTTTAGTCATATTGATGATAGCTGTACCGCTGTTGATCCAGGTGTTTTTCATCTTTATCCTTGGTTACGGCATATCCAGATTAATTGGTCTGTCATATGAAGATGCAGCGCCTACAGCACTGATAGGTGCGAGTAATCATTTTGAAGTGGCAATTGCTGTATCCATTATGCTTTTTGGTCTTAACTCGGGTGCTGCATTGGCAACAGTAGTTGGAGTCCTGATCGAAGTGCCGGTAATGTTGGCACTTGTAAAGATATGTCTTAAGTCCAAAAATTTATTTAATTGACATATATGGAGAAATCATGGTTAAATTGATAATCGATGAAGCGAAATGTAACGGCTGCGGCGATTGTGTAAAAGTGTGCAAGAGCCGGAGCCTGGAAATACTTGATGGTGTATGTGTTGCGACCAAGCCGGATGAATGTAAACTCTGTATGCTGTGTAAGGTAACCTGCCCAAGCAGGGCCATTGAGATCGAGGTATGAACTTATGGATAAAAAGGAAGGATGCAGTTGTTTTAATGCTGCCCTTGTGGATTATGCCCTTAAGAAAAAGAAAAGCAGCCTGCACGAGGTCACATGTCCGGTGTGTCACAAGACCTTTACCACAAACCGTGAAGGGGATGAAGTAGTATGTTTTGACTGCCGGAAAGGTCTCAAGCACAAGGTCGAAGTGCTGGGTATCGGGGGAAAGCAGTACAATGATACAATGAATGTGGTAGTGCAAGCAGTGTTGGGAACAGAGTTTCGGGTCATACCCGTAACAGATATTGAGAGCATAATGACCTATGGGGTGGCTGTTACTCCTGCTGTGGTGGTTAACGGTAAGGTGATGTGTGAGGGGAGAGTGCCTGAAAATAGTGAGATATGTGAGTGGATTGGTAAACAAGGCGGTAGCTGAAAAAAGCTCGCTTAACAATCTGATTGATGGTCCCATATAGGATTATTCTCAATTGTCCCACATTTGCTGCACCGACACAGGAAAATATACCCACGTTGCCGGATTCGCAGGAACATTGTATGGTTTCCATTTATCTCACCTCTATCACGCAACCATATTTCCAAAAATGATCCCTGATACAAGGGCTGCAAATATCACCAGGGCAATGTAAAGACCTGTTCTTTTTGTACCCATTATCCTGGATATTACGATCATATTGGGCAGGCTGAGAGCCGGCCCGGCCAGCAGCATGGTCAGTGCAGGCCCCTTGCCCATACCTAATTTGGTCAATGCACTGATTATAGGCACCTCAGTAAGTGTGGAGAAATACATTAATGACCCCGAGACCGAAGATATCAGGTTAGCTGAAATGCTATTTCCTCCCACCAGGGTTGCAACAAATTCACCTGGCAGCACGGCTACTATGACACCAGCCAGGAACACTCCCGCAAACAGCAGGGGTGTAATCTGTTTTACCAGGAACCAGGTCTCTTGCATCCAGCTTTTTAATTCCTCACTGGTGTACCAGAGCCATGACAGTGCAATGGTTATCAGGACGAGCAGTATAACTGCCGCTTTTTCTAACATCGTTGCCGCTATTCCTGCAAAGACCAGGATTGCCAGCAGCAATATGAAAATAATGGTGGTTCTTTTATTTCTGTCATCACCGTTTGTTTTAAAGCCTGGCATTTTATTGTGATTCTGGAAAACAACTGACATGGTCAGCCCAATAACAACAGATAACCCAATGGCAGCCACGGCCCTTGCCACTCCTATATCAAAACCCAGTATTTTTGCCGTGTACACGATGGCAAGCAGGTTGATGGCGGGAGCCGAGTAGAGGAAGGTAGTGGCTGGCCCTATGCCAGCCCCACGTTTGTAGATGCCTGCAAACAGCGGCAGTACTGTGCAACTGCAGACCGCCAGCATTACGCCGCTGATGGCAGCGACCGGGTAGGTAATATATTTTGGCGAATCAGCGCCAAAGTATTTGAGCACCGACTCTTTTGAAAAGAGGGAAGCAATGGCACCTGCCAGAAAGAAGGCCGGTACTAGGCACAGGAGCACATGAAGGGCTAAGTACTCACGAAGGGCATCAATTCCGGCAAATAATAATGTATCCAACACAGTATTTCAAATCATATTGAAATGATTATACTTAAGTATTATGGTTTCAATAAATATTGAAGCAATCAATAATTGAAAGATTTTAAAGAGGGATAAGTTTGAAGATCGAAATATTGGGAACTGGCTGTGCAAAATGCAAAAAGGTCACTGATAATGTTAAGCGGGCTGTGGATGAGTTGGGTCTTGACATCCAGGTGGATAAGGTCGAGGATATCAACCGGATACTGGACTACGGTGTGATGATGACACCTGGGGTTGTGATAGACGGCGAGGTGAAGGTCGCTGGTAAAATACCTGATGTCAAGCAGATCAAGCAGTGGATAACCGAGTAAACTAAAAGACCTTTGTATCTTAGTTCTCATGCAATCTGAGATGTTCTTGTATATTATACGTAATTAGTTCCTGCTTTTTCAATAGATTGCAACGTTTATTTTTTGGGAGGTGTCATGAATGTGGAGGTAAGCCCGGAGCCGGGACAGGCAAAGGTATATTACGATTCTGAGAATATTGATATTAGGGATCTTAAAGGGGGTCATAGTAAAGAGCGGCTACAAAGTATAATTTTTATCAAGAGCCTTGGAGGTTTTTAAATGGAAGACGTGAGAATAAAGGTAGAGGGTATGACCTGCCAGCACTGCCAGATGCAGGTCCATGATGCCATTGCGGTCCTTGACGGTGTCACTATGGTGAGGGTTGACATTGAAGCGGGCGAGGCCACAGTTTCCTATGATTCCTTAAAGATAGACCTTGAACAGATAAAACAGGCGGTGCGCGATGCCGACTACCAAGTGGTGGAAGAGGAAGAAACCTGTCCAGTTCCCACACTTGATGGTATGAAGCTTATGACCGAAGGCATAGCCAGGGAACCTGTTACGACTGAAGCAAAAGATGAGGCACCACGACCCAAAACCGCACAATCTCCACCACCCAAGACCGAATTATCCCCTCCGGACAGGACCGAAAATACCACCATAGGTGTTACAGGCATGACCTGTGCCTCATGTGTCCAGAATATCGAGAAAGGACTGGGTAAACTACCCGGTGTCATCAAGGCGGTGGTGAACCTGACCACAGAGAAAGCAGTTTTGGAATACGACCCGGCGCAGGTCGGTCCCGGCCAGTTCACCAAAACCATCACTGACCTGGGTTACGGTGTGGTTGGTGAGAGTGTCACCCTGCATATCACTGGTATGACCTGTGCCTCATGTGTCCAGAACATCGAAAGGGGTCTGGGAAAATTGGATGGTGTCCTAAAGGTCTCAGTGAATTTGACCACTGAAAAAGGTACTGTGGAATACGACCCTGGCCGAATAACAGTACATGATATTATTAAAGCCGTTACCGATATCGGATACGGCGCAGAGGAAATTAAAGGTGTGGATGCGGACAGGGAGCGGGAAGCCCGGGAAAAGGAGATACTATCCCAGAAGCGCAACCTTATCCTCGCGTTGATACTGGCAGTACCGGTATCCGTCGGAGAGATGGGGCAGAACATCGCCCCGCTGGTAAATGCCGTACCTGGTATTATGGGATTTTTAGGTAACGATTATTTCCAGTTCATATTTGCCACACTGGTAATGCTCCTGCCCGGACGGCAGTTCTTCTCAGGTGCTTACAAGGGGCTGAAGCATGGTGCTACTGACATGAACCTGCTGATTGCGACGGGCACTGGTTCGGCATACCTCATCAGTACGGCCAGTGTGTACCTTGACCTGGGCACGGGATTCGAGCACAAATACTTCGGTACTGCGGTGATGCTGATCGCGTTCATTGTGCTGGGGCGCTACATGGAAGCAAACTCCAGGGGCAAGACTTCTGAGGCCATTAAAAAACTGATGGGGCTTCAGGCCAGGACCGCCCGCATCGTGGTGGACAAAACAGAGCGTGAAGTGTCAATTGAGGATGTGAAGCCGGGCGATATTGTGGTCGTCCGTCCCGGTGAGAAACTGCCTGTGGACGGCATTGTAGTAGAAGGACGCTCTGCCCTGGACGAGAGCATGCTGACAGGTGAGAGCATCCCGGTGGAGAAGAACATGGGCGACGAGGTCATCGGTGCTACCATCAACAAGACGGGGTCGTTCAAGTACAGAGCCACCAGGGTCGGTTCGGATACGGCACTGGCACAGATAATCAAACTGGTGGAGGATGCCCAGACCAGCAAGGCACCCATCCAGAGAATTGCCGATATTGTGGCAGGGCATTTCATAGTTACAGTTATGAGTATTGCACTTGTTGCGTTCTTTTACTGGTACTTCATTGGGTTTGAGAGGCTGGATATTGCTGCAAATTATGGGATTGCCAGTCCGTTTTTAGCAGCGTTGCTGATTGCCATTACGGTGCTGGTCATTGCCTGCCCGTGTGCGGTGGGACTGGCCACGCCCATTGCAGTTATGGTGGGTACAGGCAAGGGCGCAGAGAATGGTATTCTTATTAAGGGAGGCGAAGCGCTGGAGACGGCACAGAATCTGGATACTATTGTGTTTGACAAGACCGGTACACTGACCAGGGGTGAGCCACAACTGACAGACGTGGTACCTGGTGGGGGTGTCAGTGAAGATACGGTGCTCATGCTGGCTGCCGTTGCCGAGAAGGGATCCGAGCACCCGCTGGGTGAGGCCATAGTGAAAGGCGCTGCGGCCAGGGGAATTGATATTCCAAACGGACAGGACTTCAATGCCATCGCAGGACACGGGGTCCAGGTGACCTATGAAGGGAGCAGGGTGCTGCTTGGTACCCGGAAGCTAATGACTGATAACGGGATGGACCCGGCGCAATTGAACAATAGCATGGAAGCGATGGAGAATGACGGCAAGACTGCCATGCTCATAGCTAAAGATAACGGGATCATGGGTGTCATTGCAGTGGCAGATACTCTGAAGGAACATTCGGCAGAGGCTGTGAAATATTTGCAGGAAATGGGTATCACCACTGTGATGATCACTGGCGACAACAGGCTAACGGCAGAGGCTATTGCCAGGCAGGTTGGTATCGACCGGGTGCTTGCAGAGGTGCTGCCCCAGGATAAGGCGGCTGAGGTGAAGAAACTGCAGGCTAAGGGGCAGAAGGTGGCAATGGTGGGTGACGGCATCAATGACGCACCCGCACTGATGCAGGCTGATATCGGGATTGCGCTTGGCAGCGGTACGGACGTTGCCATGGAATCTGCACAGATAGTGCTTATTAAGGACGACCTGCGGGATGTGGTGTCCAGTATTGAGCTGAGCAAGCGGACAATGGGTAAGATCAAGCAGGGCCTGTTCTGGGCATTTGCCTACAACACGGCAGGTATTCCTATTGCAGTTGGCCTGTTTGGGCCGTATGTGATCGCTCCGGCACTGGCGGCGCTGTTCATGGCTATGAGTTCGGTGTCTGTGACTGCTAATGCGCTGCTGCTCAAGCGGTTCAAACTGAAGCGGCAGGAGGCGGTATGATCATGGCGATACAGTTTGCCAGGACGTTGGGTTTTAGCAGCGTGACTGCACTGGCAGTGGGTGCGTTGTTCTATGTGCTGTCGGCGGAAATGAGTACGGCTTCGGCGGCGTATACGGTGAATGATACTTACCTGGGTACGGTGTTCGTGTTCGTACTGGCGCTGATCATCGGGCTGGCGGTGTGGCCGAGGGTGCTGGAGAAGAAGGAATAGATGATTTCGGTGAGTGGGATAACGGGGAGATTAAATACATAATTATATAAAATATCTGAAGAATGTAAATATTTAATATTAAGTGCCTGAGGTGCTGGAGATGATATCAGCAGAAGATAAAGATAACATCATAAAATGTGCTGAAAAATATAATGTATCTTCCCTTATCCTGTTTGGCTCATCAGTTGTAGAAGGTAAGGAGTCTAATGATATCGATATCGGGGTTAAGGGAATAGAACCCCGAATGTTCTTCCCACTTTATACTGAATTATATAGGGTTCTATCCAAACCGGTTGACTTGATTGACCTTTCCAGGAAGTCCTTGTTCAATAAGCTTGTTGAAGAAACAGGGGAGAAGCTTTATGGATGAACTTCAAAAACAGGTACTTGCAGAAAAAGAGAATGTTGAGATAGCACTTGAAAACCTGAAACTTGCAAAGTCAAGGAAAGAAAAAACTGTTATTGAACTGGCAGCAATCGGTACTTTTCTCCATAATATCTACAATGGGATAGAAAATATCCTGAAGCGGATGGTAGTTGCAAAAAACGTTGAGATTCCTACATCTGTAACCTGGCATAAGGACCTATTAAATCTCTCATTGTCAATTGGAATTATTTCTGAGAATACTTGTGACGATCTTTATAAATACCTGACCTTCAGGCACTTTTTTATCCACGCTTACGGATTTATGCTTGAGGAAGCCTACATGGAAGATTTAGTGAATGACATTCCTGATGTATGGTCCCGGTTCCTGAAAGAGATTGAGGATTTTAAATCATAATGTTGTTCGATGGTTATTCAGAGTAATGAAGCTTGTACATCGTTAAAATGCTTCTAATGCGAAATCGGGTACGATGTTCGTGCTTATTCTGGCGCTGATCATCGGGCTGGCGGTGTGGCCGAGGGTGCTTGAGAAAAAGGTTGGATAAAGCAAGGAAGAGCAGCCGATGGATGTCGTTTGCAATCTTTTACTTAATCCCTTATTTGTTTTCTTGATTTCTTTTCAGTCAAATTAAGATAATTCTCATCGGATACTACTTCCTCACCACTTCTTCTTTCCAGTTCTTCTCTTGCCACTCCTGCAACTGTCCCGCCTTCTTTTGCAGCATCTTTGTTCTCATCAAACCCGACCGCATCCTTATTTCTGGCTATTTTTGTAGTAGATGCCTCTCCAAGCATGGTGAAGATCAATTCCAGATCGTTCATATGGTCCCTGAGGTTCTGCTGCTTCAGTCCTTTGAACTTCTTGTACTCGCGGGTGTTAAGCCAAATGTAGCTTTGGATATCTCAGATGTTAAGATGGAATATTCTCTATTTGTCTTGATTCCCCTGCTGTCCCATTCATCAGTAAGCTCGTCTCTTACAGCAATTCCTCTTACTCGCTTTTCAATCCAGTCATCAGAATAGCCCTTCAATTTATAGGTGTCTTTCATCCGTTTTTGCGCCAGTTCAGGGTCTTCAATCTCCTGCACCCGTTCATAGCCGACTTTAGCGAGCCATCTCTTGAATGGTTCGGCTTTTGGGGATGAGATGGACTGGATTATCCTGAACATGGATTCTGTGTTGGAACAGTCCGTGTTGTAATTCTTGCCATCAGCCGAGGGTAATTTCAGTTGTACCCAAATTGGGGACAACTGAAGTTGTTTGAATTCACGGTCCTTGATTTTTCCCCAATATTGTCTTGGTGTTGGACTATCCGTCAATGCCTGTATGATATCAACCACTGAAAAATACCACTGGTTATCGTGCCATTTTCGTCTTATTCTGGCTCCTTCGAAAACTATGAGTGCATCTTTGGAATCCATGTTCTTTCACCTTGATGATGTATTCTTTTATGTAAGAGGTATGAACTCGATAAAAAGGTTAGGAGTGAGCGGGGTGAAAGTAAGATTTTGCAACAATAAATAACAATACACTCAGATTGTCGGTTTCTGGTTGGGGTGCGAGGTATCTACTACGTGTCACCCTTTAACTTTTTTCATCCCTTCCCTGCCAGTTGCTTGAAGTTTTCACCAGTGACCACTGGTTTGCCGGCCTGGACTTCAATGTCCTTGCGCGTTCTGCCTGCCACCGCACCGCCGTCCTTGGCATCTTTCTTCAGCGGTTCAAATCCCTGCGAATCCCGGTCCCGATGCAGCTTGGTGGTGGTTGCTTCACCCAGCATGGTTAGGATCAACTCGATATCGGTCATGTGGTCGCGCAGGTTTTCCCGTTCCAACCCCTTGACCTGCTTGTATTCCTCAACCTTCAGGTCAAAGGCGCCATGCATGATTTCGTTTGTCAGTATGGCATATTCAATGGAGGTACTGGAGCCACGGCTCTTCCGTTCATCTGTCAGGTCCTGCCGGACAGCAATGCCGCGCAGACGCTTGTCGATCCACTCCTTGGGATAGCCTTTCTTCTCATAGAGTTCTTGCATCCGTGCCATGGCAAGTTCGGGATTTTCGATCTCGTCGATCCGCTCCTTGCCCACCCGTGCCAGCCAGCGTTTGAGCGGCTCCACCCTGGGTGATGGGATGGACTGGATTATCCTGAATGCTCCTTCTGTATTTGCGCAATTCATTTTCTGTTTTCCACCCGCTGTATCTACAACAAGGGTATGTACAATTTGTACCCACCCTTTTGCAAGGGGTTCATCTCTTTTTTTCATCTTTTGGATGTATTGCTTTGGGTCACTGGAATCTGTTAAAATCAGGACAATATCTTCTAAAACAAACCACCATTCGTTATTATTCCATGTGTGCCTTATTTCCCTCCCTTCAAAAACTATGAGTGCGTCTTTGGAATCCATGTTCTTTCACCTTGATGATGTATTCTTTTATGTAAAAGGTATGAACTGGATAAAAAGGTTAGGAGTGAGCGGGGTGAAAGTAAGATTCTGCAATAATTATTTGATACTACGTTTTTCAAACTTTGCCCACCCGTGCCAGCCAGCGTTTGAGCGGCTCCACCCTGGGCGAGAGGATGGACTGGATGATACGGAACAAGGTCTCGGTGTTGGCGCAGTCGGTCAATCGCATCTTCCCGTCTGGAGCGAGCATTTTCAACTGTATGATTTTTTCGGACACTTCAGTAAATCCTTCTGAAGCAAGTTTCCTTTTGAGATCGCTCCAATATCTCTTGGGAATGCTGCTTTCAGTCAGGACTTCCACAATATCAATAACAACAAACCACCATTGTCCATCATGGAAAGCTTTTCGTATATGCTTTCCTTCAAAAACTGCCAGCCTATTTGTCTTTTCTATGCTCATGCCTGATACCTCCTTTTGACTTTGGCACTGTTGGCAAAGCCTTGCATTCCGTCCGCAGGGGTCATTATCAAACGTACGATTTTTTCGTACACTTCGATTTTCAAGTGTCCAATTTTTTCGGACAAATCAGACCAGTATTTTCTTTGTCTCACACTATCTGTAATAGCTTGTATGACTTCAACAACTGAGAAATACCATTTGAAAATTCCCACCTAAAATTGACCCACTTTTCCCATTGAAAATTGACCCACCCCATATACTAAAATCCTCCTGTTTTATTGCAGGAGGTTTAGGGTGATCTCAATGGAAGATTGGATAACAATAAGGAACTTAAAGAAACGAAATCCCAAACTGGGAACAAGGTCAATTGCAAAGCAACTCGATTTATCGAGGAACACTGTGAAAAATGCGCTACAATCAGATGATCCACCAGCATATAAAAGAAAGACATATACAAATCCGGAATTACAACCATTTCAGGAATATATCACTGAGCAATACTTTGTTAAGAAACTGAAAGGAAGTCGTGTTCTTAATGATCTACGCTCAAAGGGCTGTAAAGTTTCAAGTTCAGCATTTTACAGGTACATTCAACAGTATAAGACAGAATTTACACGGACCTATATGCGATATGAAACAAAGCCCGGAGAACAAGGACAATTTGATTGGTCGCCATACACCGTAATGATCGAAGGCAAACTGATTAAGATCCAGGTGTTCTGTTTAATTTTGGGATGCAGTCGATATAGAACATACATGTATTCTCTATCCCAGACCCAATCATCTGTATTTGAAGCATTAGAAGAAGGTTTAAGCAGAATTGGAGGAGTTCCTGAAAGGATTCAGACTGATAATCATGCAACATTATACGATGCAAAGAAGAGGGAGTGGAATCCAAGATATCTTCGATTTGCCAGCCATTATGGTTTCCAACCATCACGATCAGAGGTTCGCCACCCCTGGTCTAAGGGAAAGGTAGAAAATCCATTTTCATACCTTGAAAACCACTTTATTGCAGACAATAAGTTTGAATCCTTTGAAGACTTCTCTTTAGAACTCTTAGACTTTGAAAAACAAGTAAATCATCGCATCCATACAACAACAAAAAAAACACCCATTGAATTGTTCAATCCTGAAGAAATAGCAGTGCTTTCTCCATTACCAAATAATAGATTCATTGGTATTTCTGAAGAATTTCGCAAAGTTAGTTCTGATTGTTTGATCTCAGTTGATGGAAACAGATACAGTGTTCCTCATATCTTCGCAGGTAGAGATGTCTGGATACGAATTAGTCAAGGCAGATATTTAGAAGTATATTCCCAATCGAACAAACTAATGGCAAAACATACCCTGGAGAGAACTGAAAAAGGCAAGATTTTCATGAATAAGGAGCATTTTCAAGGATACAGAGGAACTAAAGGAACATGGAACTTCTTATCACAACAATTCTTAACAATTGTCCCAGGCCAAGAAGATTTTTTAAAGAAACTAAAAGCTCAGAAACGGATCAATCCATCACGACATCTTACAATAATCGTTGAAGCAGCCAAACACTTCAGCAAGAAGGATATCAAGAATGTGATCCAGTTATGTGATCAATACAACGTTTACCGGGGCGATCTGTTTGTTGATCTATTACATCAAAATTCGGAGCCTTTTTTCATCCCCAAACTGAATCAGGTAAATGATCTGTCGCTCTTGAGTCCACCTGGTGTAATTCGTAGTTTGGATTCATATTGTACTGAAAACTTTGTAGAAAGATCAGGGGGAGATATGAATGGATGATCTTGAACACTATTTTGAAGAATTGAAACTAAAGCACATCCCCGAGATCTATAAAGAAGAAGCTAAAATAGCAGCTGAAAAAAAGCTCGATTATACAGAGTATTTGTCAAATCTTATTGAAAAAGAATATCACGGGATGGTGGAACGGTCAGTTAATCAGAGAATACGTCGAGCGGGTTTTCCTTGTATAAAAACAATTGATGGATATGATTTTACCTGTCAGCCACAACTGAATGAGAAACTGATACGGAATCTTAGCACGTTGGAATATCTTGATAAAGCGATCAACATAATTTTTGTTGGACCACCTGGTATTGGCAAATCGCACTTATCGATTGGCTTGGCGATAAAAGCTTGTGAGAAAAGAAAACGTGTCATGTTCTATACTGCTCAAGAACTTGTCGATGATCTTGCAAAAGCAAAATTAATGGGCAATCTTGGTCGAGAGTTATCCAAATTAGGACGGATCGATCTTTTGGTATTGGATGAATTGGGATATATGGATCTAACAAAAGATAGTGCCACCCTGTTTTTCCAATTGGTGTCAAGAAGATATGAACGTGGTTCAATAATATTGAACACAAATCGACCATTTGAAGAATGGGGTTTGCTCTTCAAGGATAATATTATTGCAACCGCTATTTTAGATCGACTGTTACATCATTCGCATGTCTTTTACATCACTGGCAAGAGTTATAGGCTGAAGGGGCACAATTCCAGAAGTGAAGAGAAATAGAATGATATCGGCAATCATTATTGATTCCAAAATCCGCAACGTTTGGTTTTGTGAAAAGTAGTAACTATTAAAGGTATGAAAAGTCATACAAGGGGTGGGTCAAAATTGGTGGGAAAAAAGGGTCAATTTTCAACGGGAATCTTCACCATTGTTCATCTTGCCAGATTCTTCTTATTTTAGCACCCTTAAAAACTACAAGTGCATCATTTGAGTCCATGTAATTCCACCTGTGGAGACAATCTTATATTGTTAAGTGGTTGTCAGGGATTAAAAGGGCTAGCTGAGCAAGGTGAAAGTAATCTAATTAATTATGTTTGAGTCAGTTTTCCTTAGTTTGCCACCTTCAGCAGGCAATTTCAACCGGTGACAATTTGTCACCACTTCGCTACCCTCTTCTCTAAGCCTTTAGCTTATTTTATTCCAGTACTTTCTTGCTTTTTGAGCATCACCCTGCTCAGTCAGAACTGCGGCTATATCGACAACAGAAAAAAACCATTTTTCATTATGCTAAACTCTTCTTATTTTCTTGTCTTGAAATACGATTAATGATTTTTCCGAATCCATATCATTTCCCCTCATTTAACTCCTCGACAATCTTTATCTCTCCTGGGGTCAGGTCGTAGAGTTTGTATACCAATCATTTAATCTAGCTTTCCAGTTATAATTATGATTGATTAATCCTTGATTTGTTTATTTAATTTCTTTTCAGTTAAGTGAAGATAATTCTCATTTGAAACAATGGATTTTCCTGTTTTTTGCTCTATTTCTTTCCGTGTATTCTTTGCGATAGTACCACCTTCAAGAGCAGAATCTTTGCATTCATTAAATCCCTGCGAATCTTTTGATATTGTGATATCTGTGGTTGCTTTTTCGCCAACCATTGCAAGGATTAACTCCCAGTCAGTCATATGGTCTCTAAGGTTCTGGTTGTCTCTTTTTAAGCTTTTGAATTTTTTATATTCACCGACAGTTTTGCCAAATGTTGCTTTTGATATCTCATTCGTGAGTATCGCAAAGTCTTTTTGCTCCTGAATGCCCCTAAATTTCCATTCATCTGTCAAATCATGCCTGATTGCTATGCCCCTGAGTCTCTTTTCAATCCAATCCGCTGGGTATCCTTTAAGCTTGTAATAGTCCTTGACCCTGTCCTGTGCAAGTTCAGGGTTTTCTATTTCCTGTATCCTTTCATGTCCCACTTTTGCAAGCCATCTTTTGAAGGGTTCAGCTTTTTTAGAGGGGATGGACTGGATTATCCTGAACATTGACTCGGTGTTGACGCAATCTGTGTTGTAGTATTTGCCATCAGGTGATGGCAGTTTCAGTTGTACGATAATCTCGTACAACTGGAATCCTTCTTCATCAAGCTTGATTTTTAAATCTGACCAGTATCTTCTGGGTATGGAACTATCTGCTAAAGCTCCCACTATATCAACAACTGAGAAATACCATTGTTCATCGTGCCAGATTCTTCTTATTTTAGCACCCTCAAAAACTACGAGTGCATCATTTGAGTCCATGTAATTCCACCTGTGGAGTTAATCTTATATTGTTAAGTGGTTGTCAGGGATTAAAAGGGCGAGGTGAGCAAGGTGAAAGTAATCTAATTAATTATGTTTGCTGAATCCATCTCATTTCCCCTAATTGAACCCCTCGACAATCTGTATCTCTTAGGGGGTCAGGTCATATGGTTTGTAGACGAACTGGTCGATTTGGTTTTCAAGCGTTTTTACCTGGATTTGTTTTTGTGGGATTTCGGGATAATCAAGGTCTTTTATGAGTGTTGCAAATCTATCTGATAAATTCGCCTCACCTTCATTAGTTGTAAATGTTAAATCAGTAGTCATGGTAAATTGAAATCCGAACAATGTTCATTAATTTTCAAAATTGTTTATTTTTCAGATTATTTCTTCCTATAAACATTCAATCCGATTTTGATATTTTCCCCATCAGGAATTGGCTGGTTCCCCTCAGTCGATGCAATTATAATAGTTTTGCCAGAAGATGATGGGCCAAACTCTTTAGACAAATCAACTTTAATAGTTAAAATGTCTCCTTCTTGTGTCATTTCAACATTCTTCATATCGCAACACTTCTCCTTTTATTGTTCAATTCAATAGTGGTTTCATTTCGTTTGTTAAGTCTAAAAACCCCATGGTTCAATATGACTATCGTTATTAAATGTTGAGGCTGGTTAAATTATTTACCATCATACTTTGTTGACAATTATCATCTTACATTCATGACAAGTTGATGCTGCCTCCAGCTGTGTGGATTCGTGCGAGTTTGGAACCGCAGATAAACGCGGATAAACGCAGATACTACGGCTAAAATTAGATTATATTTGAATTTCCACCATACAATCAAAATTAAAATCATAATAACCGTTATCTGCGTTCATCTGTGTTCATCTGCGGTTAATAATAAAATTGAACTAATTCCAGTCGGTTTTCCTTTTATACATGCGCTAAGTGTTGGTTGTGAGTGGAGTGTGCTAGTCGTGACCTCAGGTGGTGTTAGGTGCTGCCGGTGGAGTATATGGCTGTTAAAATATATTAATTACAAAATCTAGCACCGCAAAGCACACAAAGAACGTGAAGTTGAAGTAACACTATCTTTGTAAACATTACACCCTTTGCGGCAAGTTCCCCAAACACCACCACAACATTTATCCTTCACCTCATCTTACCCTCCTCAAAAAGTCGTGATCCCAATGCTTTCCCACAAACCCACCATTCTGCTGTTCAACCCAATGCCAGTAAAACACCAGGTAGCCATACTCAACAAAAAGACCACATCCCTCCAGGTCCCGCTCATCAACGTCCCACTCTCCCTCCTTGCACTCGCCCGTATGGTCAGGCACGACTTCGACATCCGCATCATCAACGCCGTGACCGATCCAGATTATACCGGGCAGATACTTGAAGCCTGCCAGGACGCCCTGTGCCTTGCCGTGAGCAGCATGACATGTTACCAGATCAGGGACGGCCTCAATGTATGCGCCGCAGTCAGGGAGCAGTATCCTGACCTGCCTATCATCTGGGGCGGGTACCACCCGTCCACCCAGCCCGACCAGACACTGCAAAACCCCTTCATAGATATTGTGGTCAGGGGGCAGGGTGAACTTACATTCAAGGAAGTAGTGCACCGGCTTCACGAGAACCAATCCCTGGATGGGGTGGCCGGTATATCCTACAAACAGGACGGCCACATCATCACAAACCCGGACCAGGAATTTACTGACCTTAACCTATTTCCCCCCATCCCTTACGACATGATCAACGTGGAGAGCCACGTCAAAGACTACAAGTTCGGTAAACGCTGCCTTGACTACTACATCAGCCAGGGCTGTGCAGCAGGCTGCGCCTTCTGCTCAGAGCCGATCTTCTGCGGCAGGCGCTGGACAGGGCTTGTGCCCAAGACCGTGGTATCAGAACTTAAACACCTGTCTGCGACATACAACATCGACACATTCATGATACGTGACAGCGACTTTTTCCTGAACATGGGGCGGGTAAAGGAACTGTGCCGCCTGCTCATCGACAATGTGGGCCTGCGCCTGACCAGTGTTAATGCCAGGATGGAGCAACTGTCCCGGCTGGATGATGAAGTGCTGGCCCTTGCCCGTAAGGCAGGTGTTTGCGAGGTGTTCATAGGCACTGAGAGTGGAAGTCAGGAGGCCCTTGATGCCATGAACAAAGGCGCAAAAGTGGAGCACATTGAGATTTGCACCCGTAAATGCATCCGGCACGATATCGACGTCCGTTCTTCTTTTATGGTGGGGATCCCGGGTATTGACACGCGGGATGAGATAAAGAGAACAATGGAAGCCATACACAGGATGATCTGTGTGTACGGCGAAGAGGACCGGCTGGAGCACATGGATATACTGCTATCGTTCTTTGTACCATACCCTGGCACCCGCCTATTTGAGGTGGGGCTTGAGTACGGGATGCAGCCGCTTACCACTCTTGAGGATTGGGGTGACTTTGACCAGTTCGACTTCAAGGCATCCTGGATGCCGCAGGAATTCTACGATCTGGTGCTGGAGTTTCGGGATGCTATGCCGTGGAACTCGGGCTGCGACTTCGATGAGTGGTGTGAATTCTATGAAGAAGTGAAAGAAAGACTTTAAAGGATTATCAAGCTACCAATCTTACAATCCTGACTGTGCATCATAGGGATAATCATCTACAGGTATATGGCATGGAACTGTAAACATTTTTGACGAAGGCGAACTGGCGAGGGAATCAGTTGTTGCAAACTTTGCAACAACTGCCGCTAATGGAAAAAGGGGGGCAAAATATGAAAGAAAACTCGTTTGCTGTATTTGAAGATTACAAAATTCGCAGAGTATATGATGAGGAATCTGAAACATGGTATTTCTCTGTAGTAGATATTATTCAGGTGTTGATGCAGCAGCCTGATTATCAGGCAGCAAGAAACCATTGGAAGGTTTTGAAAAACCGCCTGAATAAAGAGAACAATGGAAGCTTCCGACGGGAAGCAATACCTTATAGACGTTGCTGATCCTGAAACGCTTTATGAGGGGGGTATTTCTTGGTATATAGGTTTGATCAGTTCCTTTTTACTCCCATTTCTTTCAAGGACTCTTCCATGTTGAAAATCTCGTCCATATTCTCGGCTAAGAGTATAACTGCAAAATCGCCGGACAACGGCAATGTATCGCAGCTAAAAGGAAATACGGAATTTAATTTTTTGCCGTCATAAAGTACTGGTTTAATACGTTCTGTAAGCTCAGGAAATGAACATGCGGATGTCTTGATTTTTATAAATTTCCATAATGGAATGGGGGAAATCAATTCTTCAATGTTATCTACGATCATGCTCACATAAGAGGAGCCGTTAAAACGAGCGTTATTTTCAACTGGAAATATGCCATCATCCGATACAATATAATCGATACCGACTACACCCCGATATCCGGATTCAGCCATATTGTTTACAATTTTTTCAGATATTTTTATGATGTAATTTGAAATATCCGGTGAAGTTTTTTCTCCTTTGAGAGTACCAACGTGTACCATACCTCTTTCGCATATTTGATCCCGCATACCAAGAGAGTTTATATTTCCATCTCTGCTGATCACCCACTGATCATTCGGAGAAGACAAGACGTTCAGAAAAGGCTCAATGATAATAGCTTTTTCGCAGCTATCTGCAATTTCTTGATATATTTCAGAAATATCATTCCCCTGGGTCTTATATAACGACATACCAGCTTCACCCAAAGTACCGCGAATAATAACAGTCTTACAGGTTGACAAATAGCCGTTAATAATGTTTTTCATCTCTATACAATTTTTATTGTTTTCAGGATGCATTTCAAATACAGTGCCTTCAACAACAGGCACACCTAATTGTCCACATACGATCTTAAAAGCTGACTTATCATTATATTTTAGTGTTGCAGTTTCAGGTGCTCCGAAAAGATCCGCGCCAAGAGCTTTTGCAGCTTCAGTTTCCATGCGCCCTGAAAACCATGGCACATATACAGGTTTTTTCCCGATCTTTCGGATAATATTATTAACAGGTTCAGGATCATTAATGATAAGCTCCGAGAGAGTCATATCTCGTAACTGAGCATTATATTCAACAACATAATCTGATCCAAGACCATGAGAGCGCAGCCATTTATGATACGCATGATCCAGCTTTCCGCGTAGAACTACCAGTTCATACCCGCGTGCTACCGGAAGCGCTATGTCACATTTTGAATTAACAGATGCATCACGGCGCGAGAACTGTGAAAAATTATCGGCTCCGTAAATAATTAACTCATTGTCATTGTTTGAAATAGATTTCCTGAGTGACTGGCAGCTATACATATTGTGTCCCCTTCTTTCCAGTTAATAATTGCTTCAATTTTATTGATACTTGCTCCACAGTATCCAGCTATAAATGACTGTCAATCCCAGAACATAAACCAGGAGGACATAAACCCACCTTCCGGCAAACTTTGGCGTTCGTATCGGTGCTAAATTAAAGACAGCCAAAAACATTAACATTGCATATATAATTACTGAAAAAACCGGCTGGCTGAAAAAACCGTCAAACAAAAAGACAAAAGCAAGAATAAGGACATTGTTGTCAAGTGCCAATCCCATGTATGTCGAATCATCGACCAGGCCGAATACATTGAAATAACTCAACCGTATTGCGCTGGTGGCGACAATCACGAACGCTCCGGGCAGGAACCATGGATTGAATTCTCCATAACTCAAGAGAAAAACAGCCGGGCAAATTCCAAAACTTACAATATCTATCAATGAATCAAGCTGTCCTCCGAAAGCTCGATATTCATCTGTCCGTCCCTTCATCCTGCGGGCAATGATCCCGTCTCCCCAGTCAAAAAGAACAGCCCAGATCATTCCGATTATCGCAACTGGGAAATTCCCTAATATTGCATAATATATACTAAAGACTGCACATAGCAGCCCTGCAAGCGAACAGATATTAGGAAGGTCCCGGGCGAAAGTGATCATTCCAGTCTGATGCGATCGTTGACGTTGCGAATCGTTCATCAGGATACTTCCACTCAATTCAAATCAATGATATCTGCCAATGCTTCAACTAATTTGCAATTTTCTGTTTCAGTACGGCTGGCAATACGAATATAACGGTCAGAGTCAGGTAGAGTTTTGTCCTGGAGGTGTTTTATGTACATGTTATGCTCAATAAACAATCTCCGCGTGACTTCAGGGCCACTTTGTGCGTAATCCGGGATGCGGCAGAATACAAAGTTTGCATCAGGTTTGTAAACAGTCATTCCCTGAATCGCACACAGGTTTTTATACAGATTGTCCCTGTCGGACCGTACCTGTTTACAGCTTTCGACAAACTCCTGTCTGTAATCGGGCAAAATCCGCAGAAACTCTTCGGAAAATCCGTTAATATTCCATATAGGTACGCCTTTTCTTACAGATTCAACAAAACCCAAATTTGCAGTTAACATATAACCGATCCTGAGACCGCAGATACCGTAGGCTTTGCTCATGCTTTTAAGGATTGCCATATTTGGATAATGTTTTATTTCATGTTCCAGGGTTGTTTGATCCGGATCAGGTGCAAAATCCATAAATGATTCATCGACGATCAGCATGCAGTCATGATTTGCAAGTTTTTGTGCAAGATCTATTAGGTCGGACTTAGGAACCAGCATAGATGTTGGATTATTAGGTGAAACCACAACCGCAATATCTGCTTTAACCCTGATCGCTTCAGCAGCAAACTTATCTACATCCAATTGAAAAGATGGATATTCAAGAGGAAATTCGACTACCTGGCCTGCCGGAGCAGCATTCGCATATTCATTAAAAGAGGGCACTGGAACGATCAACTTTCGGGATATACTACCTGATATAATTTTGATAAGTTCGGCTGCGCCGTTCCCTACAACGATTCGTTCAGCAGGCTGATGGATCAAATTACCTATAAGACCGGCAAGATCATCCTGTGCAACCGGATAGTTAAGGACAATGTCATGAATTTGATCTTTAAAGTTTGTAAAAATTGCCTCTGGCGGGAAATATAGATTGTAAAGATAAGCATGATCTATAAACCCATGACGATGGTAACCACCATGCTGACTGGCAACGAAATCATATTTTTCAGACTGGGTCTCATAATTATGCTGTGCCATGAATTCTTCCTATGGATTTGTTTTTAGGCGATACTTCGTTTTCTTGAATGTTAGCCTCACGAATCTGCTTTAAACTTAAAGAATTTGACTGAGGCAATGACCTTAGTCTGGAAAGTGAACGAGTGATCGATCCCCTCCCCATGCTCTTTGTATGTTGAAAAAACGGTTTTGATATCCCAGAGACATGCTGCGTGATATTGGAAGGAATTTTTGTTTCATATCTATCTGCCGAAAATAGTTTCTCAGTCTCTGCCAGATCCTCAACTGTGTCTATTTCATACCATGGCTTGCCGTCAAAAGATACAGTTTTAAGAGAAAGGCTGCCATCTGCCACCATTTCCGCAAATACGATTTCATAATAGTTGTTTACTCTACCAGCTGAAATGTACTGGTCCAGTCTTTCTATAATACTATGCCATGAAGAGAGCGAAAAACTGTATATATTAACAGTCTTATATCTGATCTCATCACAAGTTCCGGCAACACCGTTTTGGAATTTCTTAACATATTGGGATTTATTGATTGATTGATTGACTGTGACAGTGGAACCATTCATCCACGGCTGCATGCGTGCAACGGCAATTCTGTCAGGATAACGCATGTTATCCAGAAGAGATACGTCAAAAACAAGATCACTTTCAATCAACATAAACGGCTCATTAATAATTTCACGGGCCATCCAGAGTGAATAGATATTATTGGTTGTCGCATAAAGAGGGCTGAAAACATAATCGATTGTCATGCCGCACGCCTGCGTTCCTAGAAACTCACGAATACATTTTTCCTGATACCCTGTGACTACAACAAGACGTTTGAAGCCTTGCTTATTTAAATTGGTGACAAGTCGTTCAAGTATGGATGCCTCATGAACCATTGTGAGGCATTTCGGTATGTGGTGTGTCAGAGGATAAAGACGACTTCCCTTTCCAGCTGCCAATAGTAATGCTGTAGTTACAACCCCAGTGTCACGATTGCTGTGGCTAGAATTCATTGTCTCCCTAATAGGCTGTAAATGCTTAAATACGTTGGACATAACATCATACAATTCCGCATGTGCCGCCAATTTTTTTTATATAGTGAATGACCGGCCATAACATCAGCATATAAAAAACTTCAACACCCCCCCGATATCCTGATGGTGAACGGCAGCGGCAGGCTCAACTATGGTAGTAATCGGATTGTTCCTTCTCAGTATCCTGTTTAAAATGGGAAAGTATAGTCGCTTTTTGACAGCTTCGATCATTGCCAATTACTTGATAGCTTTTAATATGTCTGCATACAGTTCTGTTGAGCACTGCCAGCCTTTATGCATAATTTCATTCAGGCCATCAAGGGTTTCTTCTTTTGTCAGCAGCCCCATTTTCATCATTCGAAGAAGTAAATAGATCGTTCCATGATGCCCTATTCCTTTTATCTCTGCCATTCCCCTGAGTTTGGTTCCGACTTGTTGAAATTGGCGAAAACTAAGTCAGGCAGAAACTATAAAAAGCTTTTTAATTCATTATAAACGATGTCTACTTTGTTCCATCATTATAAAAAT
>Ga0255380_10023_pt1 | contig 23458 bp, 18 predicted proteins | sample ANMaggSeSYBR01G8_FD_182107 | JGI IMG/M metagenome (GOLD analysis project Ga0255380, IMG submission 182107) | Sediment cell enrichment communities from methane seep in Santa Monica Basin, California, United Staets - ANME aggregate JGI... | ecosystem: Environmental > Aquatic > Marine > Cold seeps >... | reverse complement strand
TGTTAGATACCGGCTTTAATTATTTATTTCACGAAGCGTTTCAACACCTGAATGTTCTGGCAGAGTATGATTTTATCAACCAGGACAGTACAACACAAAACGAGGAAAATGATGCCTCAAATCAACATCGTCACGGGACGATAACTCTATCGGCAATTGCAGGATTCAAACAGGGTGAATTAATCGGTCCTGCATTTGGTGCATCAATTCTGCTTGCAAAGACAGAAGACACATCGGATGAATATCAACAGGAGGAAGATTTCTGGGTGGCTGGGATTGAATGGCTGGAACGACAGGGCGCAGACGTTGTGAACAGTTCACTGGGTTATAATGATTGGTATTCATATTCAGACATGAATGGTAGAACTGCTGTAACAACCAGGGCGGCTGACATTGCTGTTAGAAAAGGTGTTGTAGTTGTAAACAGTATGGGCAACGAAGGCAATGGCGACTGGCGTTATATGATAGCGCCGGCAGATGGGGAAGCCGTAATTTCCGTAGGCGCTGTTTACAATGCTGGTGAACTGGTCGGATTTAGTTCACGTGGTCCAACTTATGACGGTCGCACAAAACCTGATGTCGTGGCAATGGGAAGTAATGTTGCGTGTGTTGAACCATCAAGTCTGGATGAATACAGGACTGCCAGCGGAACTTCCCTGTCGAGTCCATTAACTGCTGGGGTTGCGGCTTTGGTTCTGCAGGCGCATCCCTATTTAGCACCGTTTGAAGTAAAAGACGCCTTGAAAGAAACCGCCGACAGAGCAAACAATCCGGATTATAATTATGGTTGGGGATTGGTGAATGCTTATGATGCAATATTTTATCACGGACTATTTTTCAGTAGTACGCCCGAAGTTATTCACGATGAACAATTGGGACATCTGGTGAAAATAAGAATATATTCAAAAAACGAATTAATCCCGGATTCGCTTTTTGTTTATTATACTGTCGGGCAAAAAAATTATTCAAAACTGTCACTTGTTTCTTCGGGTAAAGATTACCAATATCAAGCCTGGCTCCCGTTACAGCCGCAAGACACAGAAATTAAGCTGTATTTTTCAGCACTGGATAGCAGTGGTGATCAAAAATTTCATCCCCATAAAGCGCCTGAATTTTATTTTTCTTGCCTGGCGTTTGATACATCAGGTAACATTGACGGACCATTGCCAACTAATTTCAGACTTTATCAGAATTATCCCAATCCGTTTAAGGACATTACAACAATTAAATATGATATTCTTGTCCCCGAGCATGTAAGTATTACCATTTACAACATTAGGGGTCAAAAAGTAAAAACTTTGATCGACGAATTTCATACTCACAAAACATACAAAAGATTTTGGGACGGATTGGATGATAGATGTCAAAAAGTTGCTGCCGGCATATATTTTTATCGGTTGAAATCAGGAAGTACTTCGATGGTTAAGCGACTTGTTTTTCTGGGGATTTGAGACTTCTCAATAGGTTAGATCGCTAATAGTTTGTCGCAAATACTAACAAATTTGATGGTATTTGCTATTGTGGATGATAATGAAAAAACAAAATTATACATGGATGTTTTTGCTGAATATGGTTATGCCGGTCTGTTTATAACTTCCTTTCTTGCAGCAACAATATTACCCGTTAGTTCTGAGTTTGTTTTGGGTTTCTTGTTGTTGAACAATTATGATCCTGTCCTGACAATCACAGTTGCCACTTTTGGAAATGTGTTGGGCTCTGTTGTTAATTATATGCTTGGATTTTGGGGGAGTTTGCTATTAATACAAAAATTGTTAAAAATATCTCAAAATACAATCGCTCATGCTGAACAAAGATTCAGAAAATATGGCGTGTTTAGTTTGTTGTTCGCATGGGTACCTGTTGTTGGCGACCCCCTGACAGTGGTAGCAGGAGTATTAAGAATAAATGTTTTTTTGTTTTTGGGTTTAGTGACATTGGGCAAACTGTTAAGGTATATAATAATTGGAAGGTATGTGCTTTCATTGAATATGTGAGAGCCTTAAAATTTTGTAATTGCCAGAACAAAGAATTATGCTAGTTGTTAATTTGGGAGATGGACTACACTATAAATAATAAAAAATTTATTGAATTTTTGCCACTACGTAATAGGGATGAAAACATGAAAAATGAGTATCCCCTGAAAATTATTCAAAAAAGCAGTCTTAACTATAATTATCAAACCATAAAAATTACAAAAAGCAGGATTGACAAGGGCTTAATAGCTATTCCAAGATCATTGTTAGATTGGTTTCCTTAAAACAATCAAAACATAAATATTTTTTTTGATAATTTGGATGAGCCTAAAATTAAAACCTACACTTTTTATAAAAGCCTGACACATGAAAGTAGAATAGGTGGTTTAAAAGACTGGATAAATAAAAATCAATTTGCTGATGGTGATGAAATAGTTATTCAATGTTTAGACAAGGAAAAGCACATTTATCGCTTGTCATCAGAGAAATTATTTGTAAATTATGTTAAGGGGTTACAAAAAAATTTTGATATTGCAGAGAATGAAAAAACAGCCACTGGCAAAATAATGCAGTTGTCAAAGTTTGTTGATCTAACGCCACATAAAACTGCCATTAATGAATATTGTCGATTATTAAAAAATTCAATTGAAGAAAAAAGAAAGCATGCAGTTAGGAAATCAAATAAAACAAAAGAACAAGTTCCTCATAATTTGAGAATTGTTTTAAGTGAAATTTATATGGGGATATGTCAAGTATGTGGTTTCAATTTTTTTAAAAAAAACAATACCCCATATTTTGAAGTTCATCATTTAGACTCAATGAAAGGCAATCATCCTAAGAATTTAATCGTAGTTTGCGCGAACTGTCATCGACAATTCGAGTTTGCAAATGTTTTTCATGGTTTTAATGAACAAGGTTGGCTAGTATTAGTTAATTTTAATAGAAATGAGTTTCAAGTAAATCAAATAATGGTAGAAAAAAAACCTGATGATTTTATTAAAAAAGTTCATATTTAATAAAAAAGATCAGATATATTTATTCTGGTTCCCCTGAAGGAAAATTGTACAAGGAGTTCTCCTGGCTTGATATTCCTTTTTACAAGTCATTGATCTAAAAATTTCCAGAAAACAAAAAAAGGAATAGTTTGTTTATTGACTATTCCTTTTTTTGTAATTATAACAAAGTAAAAGTTAATACCTCAACCACCTAAAAACCTCCGGCAACGTCGGTCGCTTTCCGTACATTAAAATACCAACCCGGAAAATTTTCCCTGCCAGCCAGATTAAGAAAATTATAGTCGCTATCAAAATAGCTATTGAAAGCAAAATCTCGCTAAACGGCGGCGTTTGCACTGATATTCGGGTGAACATTGTAATCGGGGAGAAAAACGGAATCAGTGAAACGATATGAGTTAAGCCGCTCGTCGGTTGACGGATAATATAAAACGCAAAAATGAAGCTGACAATTATCAGCATGATCACCGGAAATTGAAGCTGTTGCGCGTCCTGCTCCGTGTTAACCATTGCACCTAATGCAGCATAAAGCGTTGCAAATAACATGTAACCGAAAATGAAGAATATGACAAAATATACTAAAACAGAAATAGGAATAGTGGGAATAGGAACGTCTCCTGCTCCGGCAGAAAACATCTGGACCATACTCCCACTGTAAAATGTTAATATCCCGGCAACCGCAGCCCAGATTAAATATTGCGTAAGTCCCACCGCTCCAATGCCTAATACTTTTCCTGCCATTAGTTGGAACGGTTTGCAGGAAGAAAGGATAATTTCCGCAACTCGTGATAACTTTTCTTCATAAACACTTCTCATCACAAGCGCGCCGTACATAATAAGCGCCATATAAAGAAACATGACCATAATAAAAGTGACTGCAAATGACAGCCCAATATCTTCCTTTTCTTCACCGCCCTTTTCAACCTTAAAGGTTTTTAATTGTATCCGCTGTGTTAAGTTGTTAATTATTTTAGGGTCGAGATTGCTTTCCTTTAGCCGGTAATTTGTGATAATTCTGGATACTGCGTTTCTGTAAATTCGGTTCTGGTCAAAATCGCTGACACTTTTTGCATAATATTCAGATTTATTTGATTCTATAATATTTTCAGGAATTATAAAATAGCCATCGATTTTATCATTATCAACCGATTGGCTTAGTTCGTTCTTAACATCTGCCAAATTAATCGATGTTGCTGGCACCTGCGTTAATTCGTAAAGCCGTTCTCTTGAATTTGTTGTGTCATCTAATGCCAGCACCAATTCCTCATAAACTATTCCGCTCATGTCGATTACGGAAAGGTGTTTTACTTTATCAGACTTCATGTTTATCAACAACCCTGGTCCAATAGTTAATGCGATGATTAAAAGGGGCGTTAAAGCCGTGCCAATAATAAAGCCCTTGGTTTTAACCCGGGTTAGGTATTCTCGTTTAAAAATAGTCCATACTTTATTCACTGATCTGCTCCTTTTTCTTTTTAGTGACAGTTTCAATAAAAATTTCATGCAGCGATGGTTCCATGACTTCAAATTTTGAAATTTCGACTTCTTTTATTGCAACCTGTAAAATATTCTGAATGCTTTTATTCTCGGCAGGATAAACTTCGGTGTAGTCATCATTCTGTTTAAATTTCTGGACAAGTGTAGTATCAATCAAGAATTTTGCGTCGCCATTAAATTCCATGCGGATGGAATTTCGTCTGAAATTTTTCTTGATCCTTTTTAGTTCACCACTCAGTACAGATTTTCCTTCATTAATAAGACAGATGGAATCGCACAATTTTTCCACCTGGTCCATTAAGTGCGTGGAGAAGATGATTGTTGCGCCTCGCTCCTTTTGCTCCAGCATGACATTTTTAACCAATTCAGAATTTATCGGATCGAGTCCGGTAAACGGTTCATCCAGAATAATCAGGTTTGGCTCATGGATGATAGTTGAAATGAACTGGACTTTCTGCTGCATACCTCGAGACAGCTCTTCAGCTTTTTTGTCTTTCCAATCCGAAAGTTCAAACCGTTCCAGCCAGTAATCAATTCTTTTTTTGGATTGAGCTGGTTTTAATTCTTTCATTTCGGCGAGAAAGGTGAGCAGTTCGCCAATTTTCATCTTACGGTAAAGCCCGCGCTCCTCTGGCAAATAGCCGACTTGATCCCTCATTTTTTGAGAATTTAGCTCATCCATGATAAGAATTTTCCCCTTATCAGGAATAATGATGTCCATGATCATTCGTATTGTAGTTGTCTTTCCTGCGCCATTGGGACCCAGAAGTCCGAAGATGATACCAGGCGGCAGGTCAAGACTTAAATCTTGAACAGCATGAACACTATTGAAAGATTTGTAAACATGGTCGAGAGTTAATATTGACACAATTGCCTCCAATAACTTTTTTATGTATTATTTTTTAATTGATTTCAAAATACGTATTAATTGTCCTGAAGGTTTCAAATGTTTTTTAATGATGGTTGAGAAAAACCACCTTCGCAATCTCTGAAAATATAAAAGTAAATTATATTTTGATTAAAGTCAACAAAAAAGTAATAGTGGAAATTTGTGAAATTAGTGGATTGAATCTTTTTGGATGGGACTTATATGTTTCAATTCATTGCCGATGACATTTTTTTAAAATGAATAAAAAACTTGATTTTAAATTAATTTTATTGTAATTTGAATAATAGAAAAGTAAATTAGAACACAAATTTCAGGAGAAAACAAAATGGATAACGGAGAAAAAACAGGTTCAGGGGGTTCCTTTGTCAAGGGCTTGCTGATGGGTGGATTTATTGGCGCGGGATTAGCTTTGCTTTACGCCCCCAAAACTGGTAAAGAATTGAGAGAAGATATTAAAGAAAAATCTTCAGAGTTAAAATTAGATGCCGAAAAAATTTACACCGAAGCAAAGGCGGTTTCTGCCGATGTTTTAGTTGATGGATTAAAAAAAGCAGAACAATTAAAAAATGAAGCCGAGATTAAATTTGAACAGGCAAAGAAAAAATTTGAAGAAATGCTTGATGAAAGTAAACGACTGACTGAAGATGTTAAAACAAAAGCTGGGGAAACAGTAGTTGAAGCCAAAGACAAAATTGAAGCTGGAAAAGAAGCCATTAAAGATAAAAAAGGCAAACTGCGAAAAGCAGTGGAAACCAGTAAAGAAGTGTTTCAGCAGGAAATAAAAAAGGCTAAATCCAAAAACGCATAACAGGTGGAGGAACGATAACATGATACTCGAAATTAGCGTGGCAGTTATTGCCTTCTTTGTTGTTGTTTTTGTAATTGGTTTGCTGATTGCACTGGTGCAGATCCGAAGGACAGCCAGAGAGGCTGAAAAACTAATGGAAACTACCCGCCAACAGATTGTGCCGATTTCTCATGATTTGACAATTATTGTAAATGATTTCAAAAGAATTGTTCAATCAATACAGAACCAAATGGGAATAGTAGAACAGGGCGTAGGTGACATTAAAGAAACTGTAACGCGAATTACTGAATTTGAAAAAGTTCTTCAGGAAAAATTGCAGCAACCGATTATAGAGTTTGCAACTCTAATTTCTGCCATTTCCAAAGCATTACGCGCGTTTATTGAAATTTGGAGAAAAAAGTAGAATACGACATTGATGGAAAGTTGGAATAATGGAATGTTGGATATAAGCTAACTTCCATTATCAGCCAAAAGGCAGATTCGCCTACTGGCGAATTCAAATATTCCATTTTTCCTGTTTCATACTTGAGAAACCGTTTAATTTTTTTGACTATTAAAATAAATCAGGAGGTTCGATAGAAAATGAATAATCTAAAAACAAATTTGATGATGAGCGCCCTGTTAATTGTATTAATAGGAACATTTATTTTTAGTTGCAGCGTCAAGGCTCCGGAAGTTAATATTACTGGAGAGAAAACTGCGCTGGAAAATCAGGTGATTGGAACTTACCAGCAGATTGAAGAAGATGTGTGGACACTGGCGTCTGTTCGTTCCGTCGGTTCGAAACAAAAAGTCACCATGTCGGCTGAGAAGAAGCGCGTTTTGGAAGCTGTTCAGGGAAGAAAATTTAATAAGGATGATATTGAAGAATTCCTGCAAAAAGGAATTGTTGGGGAAAACAGTCAAGGGCTGTTAGAAATTAGAGATAATAGCAAAATAGAGAAAGACACCGAATTACAAAACAGGGTCACTAAAATTGTAGAGAGTGAAAACAATTACCGCCGGGTAATTATGGATCGAATCATGCTATTAAACGAACAGGCGGCTGATGCTGGAGATGAAACTGTAGCTAATATTTTTGCCGGGATTAATCAAGACAATGCCGCGCCAGGCTCGTGGATTCAAACGGACGGGGACAAGTGGATTAAAAAAGGACAGGTGAATAAATAGAGCAAAAACAGTGGATAAAATTTCTTGTTTCGGAATGTGGTCTTTTCTTAGCTATTGATTTTACAGATAAAAATATATAAATTAAAATAATTGCACATACAAAACATAAAAGTTAATGAGGTTGTAAATATGAGCAAAGTATTATTAGAAAAAATGATCATTGAAGAAACAAAAGATTTATCATTTGAGACCATGAACGAAATTTTAGATTTTATACAATTTGTGAAAGAAAAAAAGCATAAAAATTTTATAAAAAAGTCCTTTGAAAAAAATATAAATTATGATTTAAACGAACTTAATAAAGTATCATTAATTCATTTGGAAGAAGAATTTTCAAATTATAAAGAGTTATATCCGTATGAAGCATAATTACGTTACAGATACAATGGCTATAATTTTACGACTTGAGAAAAGAAAATTAAGTCGAAAAGTAAAAACCATTTTTGAGAGTGCAGAAAAAGGTAAGATAAAACTAATAATTCCAGCAATGGTGTTAGCCGAAATTGGATATTTATCCGAAAGGAACAAGATTGATACAAATCTACAAGAAGTTCAAGATTATTGTAAAAAATACCCTTCTGTTCAAACCGCCCATATTTCAGCAGAAGTCATTTATAAAAGTTTTGAAATTAATGACATACCAGAATTACATGACAGAATCATAGCTGGTACAGCTTATCTTGTAAATTTAGAACTTATTACAAATGATCAAATAATTATAGATTCCAAATATGTCTCTACTATCTGGTGATAAATTCAGAAATAAACAAATTTCTACATAAGGGGCAAATGGAATGAGTACTTTAACCATTGAAGCCTCAGCAACTAAAATATGGTTTGACGAATATAATATGTGGTTAAGTTTGTCTGATGGCAGACAATTATCAGTTCCTTTGGAATATTTTCCAAGACTTCTTAATGCAGAGCAATCTCAACGAGAAAAATATGTATTAAGTGGTAATGGTACAGGAATTCATTGGGAAGATATAGATGAAGATATAAGTGTTCCTGGGTTACTAATGGGGAAAAAAGATATAACATATTATAAATCACAATTTTGATATTTTGATCATTAAATTAAAAACATAAAATATTAAGCCATCAGAATACACTAAAAAAGTTATAATGTTTGGCTCTATTTTGATTCGAGTGGCTAATACTCTTGAATATAATATATTGGGTCTTTGCCTTTTATAAAATCGTTATCCCACCCTATAAAGATAATTTGTAAATCAAATAAAGATCATGTATGGGATTCATATATGATCTTTATTGTTTAAAGCCAATACAGTTACAATTTTTATCTCCCAGTTAATCTGAAAAAACAAACAAAGAGAATAATTATGCTGCACAGGAAAAAATTATTAATTGTTATTTTTTTAATTGTTCTTGTTTCTGCTTGCGCAAAATACCCGGTTTTTAATTTCTTCCAACCGGCGAAAAAATCTTTTATGTCAGCCTCAACAGATGTTTTTGACCTTTCTCAAATTTATTCTCAAATCACTACTCATCCGGAAATTGATCTTTATCCTGCCATTTCTCCTGACGGAAAATGGATTGCTTTTTCTTCAAAGCGCAGCGGGAATATGGACATCTGGATTAAACCGATAACAGGTGGTTCGGCGGTTCAAATAACAACCCACCGCACAGATGATTTAATGCCTTCATGGTCGCCCAATGGCAAGCAACTGGTGTTTGTATCCTGTCGAGATGACGCATTGGGTGATTTGTGGTTAGTTTCGGTTGAAAAAGCTAACAATAGGTTTTCAGTAATTGGGAAACCAAAAAAACTCACCAGCTATCTGGGAGTTGATGTTTCGCCAGTTTTTTCGCCAGAGGGAAACTTTATCGCCTTTACTTCAGATAGAGACGGGAAGAAAAATATATACCTTTATAAGCTGAAAAATAAAAAGGTTTATCAAATTACAAAAAATGGAGCAATAAATCCCACCTGGTCACCGGATAGGGGCAAAAGAATTGCCTTTGTCTCCTTCAATGAAAAAACTGCAAAAGGACAGATATTTTATGCAAAATTATCGTTCAAAAATAATTCGCCACAGGTAACTTCAATTGTTCCCGTAACCACAGGTTTAACAAATGACGCCTTCCCTTGCTGGAATCCTGTAAAAGACGAAATTTTTTTTACTCGCTACGATACAGATACGAATCAAGATGGACAAATTAATCCAGACGACCAGCCCGGATTGTGGAAAGTTATATTGAAACGAAACAATTCCAATCTTGAACTTCAAACATCAACAGAAGAGAAAAAGCAGGCGCAGATAATTGAAAAGATTTCGGAACAGGAAAACATCCAGCTTGGTTTTCAAGAGATACAATTAATGCCTGCGCTTAATTATGATTATTATCCAGTGTGCAGAAGCGATTCTCTAATTTACTTTATTTCACGTCGCGGCGGTAATGATGACATTTGGTCTGTAAGTGCCGAAGGTCCAATCCCCAGAAACAACAGTGCTTTTTTCCAGTATCAATTTGCCGCCATCTATTTTCCCCTGCCTGCAACAGATTTGCTGCTTAAATCAAAAGAAACTGGTTTAGATTACAACCAGCTTCAATACCGATTACTCGCATTTAATAGAGTTGTTGATTTTTTCCCGACAGAAAATTTATGGGTCGGATGGTCGCTTTATGAGATTGCGAAAACATACGCCGAACTCGGTCAGCATTCTCTGGCAAGGACTTACAACGAAGAAATTTTAGTGCAATTTATAAACTTACCAGAATTAATCCAGAGGACTCATTTAAGATTATTTGAGTTGAATTTCAAATCAGATAAAAATCAATTGCAGGCACAAATAGATCGCTTAGAGAAAATTAAAATAAATTCAAATAAGTTTCCAGACATACAGGCAGAAGCACAATTGTTTATCAGTGAAACATATTTTTTACACAATCATTATTCCCTGGCGCTCAATGCGTTAGAGAAATTGTTAAAAATCTATCCAGCCCAAAAAGAAAAGTGTGCCCTGGCTCAGCTTTTAATTGGAGACATATATTCAATTTTTGGTCAAACAGGGGAGGTTATTAATTCGTATCTTAAAGTGCTTCAGAATTATCCATTACAAGAATTGTGGGTTAATCTGGCATTGGATAAAATTTTGGCATCGGGACAAAAAGAAAATTTCTATGATACAATTTCCAGTTATCGAAATATCATTGCACGCTATGAAGAATATCCCAGATTGGCTGCACGCGCACAATTGAAATTAGGGGAATTGTTTTATAATCAAAAGGATTACGAAGCCGCTATTGAAGAAATCTCTCTCGTTTCCGAAAATTATTTTGACCAAAAAGAAGAAGTGGCACTGGCAGAGCTGTTATTGGCAAAAGTTTTTATCAAAAAGAACGAAGATTTAAGAGCCATCAAACGTTATAAAAATATAATCCAAAATTTTGGAAATGTTCAGGCTGGATTATATGTAGTTGAAGCTAAGGAACGATTGTTAGAAACGTATTTGAAAACAGGGAATAAATTTCGAACAGCGGGAGAGACAAACGCTGCTCGATTGCAGTATCGCTCGGCTATTGAAATTGCTCCCCGTCAAATAGACGCCAACCGCGGCATGATAGCGATGATGTATGTTTTGGGAAGGATTGATGATGCGATTCATCTGTATGAAAATTTGCGGCAAACTTATGCAGATGATGAAATAATTTTATATATGCTGGGTCTTTGTTATTCATACAAAGCCACGGAACAAAGCGATAAAACCAAAAATCTCCAGGATTTTAACCTTAATTTGATGAAGAAATCTAACTCGCTGATAGAGAATGCGCTCTCTAAAAATTATCGTATCACTCAGGCTTATTTAACTTTAAGCTATAATTATGAATTTATTGAAAAGTATGAGAGTGCGCTGCGAGCAAAAAAACGAAACATAATATCTTCCTTTTTCAGAACAACAATAGTTCCAATCAAATCTGTATTTTACTGGATTACTTTTCAAAAAGAAAAAAAGCCTGAACAATGGTTTGAAAAGGCGATCGATGCGTTAACAACAGCTATTGCTCTAAATGATGAAAAAGGCATCCCCTTGTTAGAGAGTGAGTTGGCGTTAAATCTGGCGTCAAATTACTATAACCTTAAAGAGTTTGGATTTGAACGGGCGTATTATTATTATCATGTAAAGCTTCAATATGATTCCACTTTTACGAGTGATAAAACAGCGGCTGAAGTTTATAAGCGCATGGGGCACTGTGCGTTAGTGGTTGAAGATTTCAAACAAGGACCAGCCTACCTGAAAAAAGCAATTAAGCTTTATCAGGATTTAGGGGATAAGCAAAATTGGTTGCTTAATGTAAAAAGATTGGCGCTGCTTTATCAGTTAGCCGGTGAGTATGATGAATCTGTTGACTATTTTAAAATCGCAGCAGAGCAGGATAAAAAGAAAAAGCTCTATACTCAATTGGAAATCGACTATCGGAGTATTTCATATAATTATTTATTACTAAATGACGAGGAAGAGGCGATTCGATACGGGCAAGCGGCGCTTGATTTAATAAAAAAGGGGAAAGTAAAAACGGTAAAGGCAAAACCAAATTGGATTAAAATTGGCATTTTGGGGATAGAGTTTCCGGTCTGGAATTTAGGTCAGATTGGCGCGGGAGCTTCCACTGCCGCTGGCGGATTTACAACCGAGGAAGAGATTGCATTGATCTATTCCATTATCGGGCAATCAACACTAGGGCAACGTTCAATAGATGAAGCAATTTATTATCTAAATAAAAAGTTGGAAATATATCGCAACAGAAAAGATAAAATTGCGGAAGCGATCTTTCTAAATAATATTGGATATTTGTATTACTTGAATTTCAAGCCTGGCAAAGCCTGGACTTATTATGAAAAATCCTTAAAAATTTGTAAGGATGAAAATAATATTCCTGGCTTATTAATTAATACACTCAATTTAGGGGCGCTGGGTGTTCTCATAAATAAAATGGCTATCTTACCTGTAAATGTAACACCTGACAGTGTTCAACAAAACTTGATTAATGAACCATCTCATTATTATAATACCAGTATTCAATATTTACATCGCGGGCTTTCTCTTTATGATAAAGAACCGATTGGATTTTTTCATGAAAAAGTTCAAATGTACAATTTATTAGGCAGTTTACATTTTTTGAATAATTTATCTTTGCCTGATTCTCTGACAGGCAGTCAAGTTGAAGTAGTGAAAAACCAACTTGCTCAATTTCAAAGCTGGGCGGTTGCTGATAGCTGTTATCAAGCAGCGCTTAAAATCAGCCAGAAACGAAATTTTAAAATTGAAGCGATGCTCAATTTACAAAATATCGGATATTTGTCATTGGCTTTGGGTGATTTTAATGACGCCCTGGACAAATTTTTTGAAGCAAGAGAAATAGCGATTGAGAAGAACCTGTCGTCCTGGCTCTGGCAGATCGATTTCGCCCTGGGACAGATTTTGAGTAGTTACACCGATTATCCAAATTTTAACCGAACTCGACAAGACGCTGGCTATTATTTGAATGAAGCGATTACAACGTTGGAACAAAGCGCACACAATTTGAAATCTTTTCGGGTTACTCCTTTTTATCAACACCAGGTGCGATTACTTTATCAAACAGCGGTTGATTATTCTATTTCAACAGGAAATGTTTTAACTGCGTTGAGGCTGACAGAGCAGTACCGGGGTAAACAATATCTCGATATTATTGGTAGTCATAAGCTTGAACTTAAAAAGGAGCGCCATAAAATTTTTCTGGGTAATGCCCGGTTTTTAAAAAGTGAAATTGCTGCTCTGGATAAAAAAATCAGAATGGCGAAAGAACAAAATAAAAAAGTTGAACAGCAGGTTGCTTTGTGGATTAACCAGAAAAAAAAGTATGAAGATGAGTATTTAGATTTATTAGCAGAATTAAAAGATGAAGATCCTGAATTGGAATCTTTTATTCATGTCGAACCTGTCACCTACACCCAGGTTCAAAAGATTTTAAATGAAAATACAATACTGATTGACTATTTTATTGCAGGGGAAAAGCTATATATTTGGACGATTACATCCGAAGCGGTTGACTTTTTTCAAATGCCAATTGATAGATTTTCTTTGGAAGTGAACGTAAATACGTTTATTTCTGATCTTTCAAATAATCTGTCATCTGCTAAATCTGGACTGGCAATCCGGCAAGATTTAATTCAACCAATCGCAAATAAAATTGATTCATTTAAGACAATAATTATCATTCCTGATGGCGCGCTAAATAATGTACCTTTCAGCTATTTAATAAACTTTGTGAACTTTGATAAAAATTCGACAAAAAACATTGTTACGGCGCCGGGCCTGTCTAATTATTATTATAGTTATCTGAAACGAAAAATCAAAGGGACGAAGCTGTTGTTAGCTTCTTCAAGATTAAAATCTGAAATTTATGACATTGGCTACGATGGTGAAAATTTGGTAAATCGTGAGAATCGTTCAGAAATGACTCAACAACAATTTCACCCCCTTTTGTTGAGCGCTGATTTAATTTATCTGGATGCCGTGGTCGATCTGAAGAACAATGATCCGTTAATGTCAACAATTAAACCAAATATGTTCAAGCAAATGCAGCCGATGAAAGTAAAAAATTTATATTCACTTGATTTGAATTCATCTTTGGTTGTTTTAAATGGTATTGATAAAACTAAAATTACATATATTTCAGCTATCGAAAGGGCGCTGCTGTATGCCGGAAGTCCAAGTTTGATCGTTTCCATTTTGTCATCAGAAAATAAATTGTTTTGGGAATACTTTTTTGACGCCCTGCTGGATTGCCCTGTCGCAGAAGCAGTTACGCGGACACAAGTAAAAATGTTTCAGGCAGGATATGATCCTGGTACATACTCATTCTATCAGGTGATTGGCTTTGAAGGAATGACAGACGAGCAAGAAATCCAATTTGCCCAGGATAGATTTGAGTTTAAAGTAGAAATGGGAAATAATTATAATGAAGAACATGGCTGGGATGATGCCATAAAAAATTATGAACAGGCGCTGATAATGGCAAAGAAACAGGGAATTTTAATCGCGATTGAGAATTTATATGATTTAATTTTAGAATGTTCTGCTAATGGAGGTTACTGGGATAAAGCGATAAATTACCAACTGGAAATTATTGGAAGGGCTAAAGATAATAACGATATTCAAACAGTAGCAGAAGGATATAATTATTTAGTTTATTTTTATACGCAAAACAAGAATTTTGACCAGGCGCTTTATTATCAAAACGAGTATCTCAAATTGGTTCAACAATATGATTTGCAGGACGAAATCGCGGCTTCGTATCATCACCTGGGATTGGTTTATGAACGGGGTGGCAATTATGAAAAGGCAGTTGACAATTTTACGCAGGCTATTCATGCTTATCAAGAATTGGGCGACAGTCTGCAAGTTGCCGACTGTTTTAAAGACAGGGGAAGAATTTACTTGCTCAAATTTGACAACTATTCAAAAGCAATACAGGATCAGCAGCAATCATTAACCATTTTCCAAAACCAGAACAATTTGTCAAAATCATTGGAAGTGTTACAGAATTTAGGATTGAGCCATGAACGGTTGGCAAATTATCAAAGCGCCTTGAAATATCAACAGCAGGCTTTTAATTTAGCGCAAGAATTAGGTTCGTCTCAATGGATAGCTCTGTCAAAGCAATATTTGGCAAATGTTTTCTGGAAAATGGGAAATTATGAGCAGGCACTGAAATTTCAAAAGCAGGCGTTGCAGATTTTTGGCGAACTTGATAATCTGAAATTTCAGTCAGTTGGGTTGGCTACACAGGGGTTGATATTGATGAGTTTGGGAAATGTTGAGCAGGGGTTAGAATTAGAACAGCAGGCGCTGGAATTGGCTCGGCAAATAAATGACCGTCAGGATATGGCAACGATTCACAAAAATATAAGTATTATGTATCGTTCTCAGAATCAGTGGGACGAGGCGCTTGTGCATATTAAGCAAGCATTACAATTGGATGAATCAATAGGATCGCAGCGCGGGCTGGGTTATGATTACCGCGACCTGGGAATTATTAAATTTCAACAGGGAACAATCGACGAGGCGTTTCAGAATTTTCGTCAGGCTCTAACAATCAGTCAGCAAATATTCGATGGACGAAATATCGCGCAATGTCTTTATGAAATTGGAAAGGCTCATTTTTTTCTGAATAATATGGATGCCGCTCTTGATACGTTAACACTTGCTGCAAATGAAGCAGGGAAATTATTTATTCCTGATGTGGAATGGCGGGCGTTGCGAATGGCGGGCAATGTTTATTTGAAGCAGAAAAAATTACAGGAGAGCCTGAATGTTTATAATAGAGCATTGACAGTAATTGAAAATATGCGGGCGCAAATTAAAGTTGAAGAGTATAAGTCAGGTTTTATCGATGATAAGTTGGACGTCTATTTTGATTTAGTTAATCTGTATTTAAAATCAGATCAGCCTGAAAAAGCATTGGAAATTGTGGAAAGAGCAAAGTCGCGCAATTTTATCGACCTGCTTGCTAACAAAGATATAAAATTCAGTGGCGTTTATAATCAAGAAAGCTTCGAAAAGGGGAAATCTCTTCAGGAAGAAGTTAGCCGGGTTCAGAATGAAATATCAGGATTGGTAATAAAAGGTGATAAAATCACAGTCCCTGAAAAGCAAAGATTGGCAGAGCTCACCGTACAATTAAATGAATTAAAACAAAGCTATCAGGATTTTCTAATTCAATTAAAAGAACAAAATCCCGAATTAGCAGAAATGGTCTCTGTGGAACCCCAGAAAATTGACGCTTTAAAAACCGTTTTGCCTGACAGCGTTATTATGGTAGAATATTTTTATACTGAAAAACAATTATTTATCTGGGCGGTTACTAACGAGAATGTAGTTGCCAAACAGCGAAGTTTGAATGAAGATGAGCTTTTTTTGCAGGTGGATACGCTCAGAAAGACAATCGCCAAACAGCAGTCCATTTCCAAAATTTCGAGCGCACTATACGAATTATTAATTGCTCCTGTGGAGAAAGAGCTTTCTCAAAATCGCCATCTCATTATTATTCCACACGGTATTCTTCATTACCTGCCTTTTTCAGCTTTAATGGATGAAAAGGAAAAGTTTCTAATCGAAAAATATTCAATTTCCCTTGCTCCGAGTGCAACAGTTTTAAGTATCTGTTTGGAAAAAGGTGAAGCCTATCAAAAAGACACGCAATGGGAGCCGAAAATTCTGGCAATGGGAAATCCAGAATTAGGCGACCCACAATTTGAATTACCTTTTGCGGAAAAGGAAATTGAGAGTGTTAAATTAATTTACCCGGAAGTCAAATCTTTTTTTAATACACAGGCTACTGAAACCAGGTTGAAACAATCGAGTAAAGATGCAAACCTGCTCTTATTTTCCTGTCATGGCGAGTTTGATGCTACTAATCCCCTATTTTCTGCATTGCTGTTAGCTTCGGATCAGAAAAACGATGGACGGTTGGAAGCACACGAAATATTTGGTCTTGATATGAACGCCTACCTTGTTGCTATGAGCGCTTGTGAAACAGGACTGGCAAAAATTGGAATCGGTGATGAAGTTATCGGGCTTTCTCGAAGTTTTATTTATGCCGGGAGTTCTTCGCTTCTTTCCAGTCTCTGGAAAGTGGACGATCTGGCAACTGCCGTGATGATAAAAAGATTTTTTCGTTACCTAAGGCAGGGTTCTTCAAAAGCAAAAGCGCTTCAGCAAGCATTAAATTTTGTAAGAGAGCATATTAATGTTCATCCAATATATTGGTCGGCTTTTAATATAACGGGAGATTTTAGATAAATTAATTATTTAGATTACATTTTTTACTTGACAATTATCAATAAAATGTTATATTGTCAGTTATGTTTTTATGTCAGTTATTTAATATTAATCAAATAAGGGCTTTATACCCTTTTTAAACTAAACCAAAACAATTTAGGGAGGTGAAAAAATGAAAAAATTCATGCTGTTAGTTGTGTTCATTCTTCTAATAACAGTTCCTTTAATGTTCTTAAATGGTTGTGCAAAAAAACAAGAAGCTGAACCAGAAGTTGAAACCGAGCAGATAGAAGAAGCTCCGGCTGATACCACTGTTGCACCACCACCGGCTGAAGGCGAAGAAGGAGCAGCAACAGAAGAAGTTCCAGAAGAAGAAGCTACAGAATAGTTTCTATTATTCTTGCTTAGAAGAAAATTTAAAAAAAGGAGAGATTAATTCTCTCCTTTTTTTATTTGTTTGCTTTTTTCTGGCAGGAATTAAAAAAGCGTAATTGTTTGGTGAGATGAAGTTGTAGTCCAAATTTAATATTTATGTATCGTTTAAATACGGTCGTTTAGTACAAATCAAAACAATGTCTTTAATATGTTAATTTTTTAGGTGGACTACAACTCAACTTCGCTTGACTAAAATGCCACAAAAAATTACCTCATTATTATACCACCTTTTTTTAACATCCCCAATCTAACCCGGATAATTTTTCTTTGAATTGTAAAAATATTTTACTAAATTTAAAATTATGATTCAACAAAAAATGAATATAGCAATCATTGGAGCAGGACGTCTCGGATCCGCACTGGCAGGCGCTTTGCATAAAAAAGGGTATCGAGTTAACGCGGTGATTGATAAAGACCTATCGGCAGCAAAAAAGATCAGCAGCAATATAAATTCAAAAATTTATTCCAGTGATATTAGAGAAATTCCCGGTGTTGATGTCATTTTTATCTCAGTCCCTGATGATAGTATTGGTGATGTGGTCGGTGAATTAGAAAGGCAATTTGCAGATAAAAAATTAGCAGATTTTATTTATCATACATCTGGCGCACTAATTAGTGATGTTTTTGCCCCATTAAAAAAGTATGGTGTGTCAGCAGCCAGTTTTCATCCAATTCAGACATTTTCAGGGGCAGCACTTGAGTCCCAAAAATTTCAGAATATTTTTATCGGGATTGAAGGCGATGAAAGGGCTGTTGAAATTGCAAAGGGACTTATTCAAACTTTAGGATGTAATTCGCTTTTAATCCCAAAAAATTTTAAACCGATATATCATCTTGCATGCACTATGGCATCTAATTGTTTGAATGCTCTAATGTCAACAGTAGTTGATCTGGTTGGAACAATTAATTTTTCAGAACGTGAAGCATTGAATTCTCTATTCCCTTTAATTATTACAACATTAAACAACATGCAGGAACAGGGAGTTGAAAAATCTTTAACAGGACCAGTTTCCCGGGGCGATGTTAGTACTGTTAAAAAACATTTACAGATATTGTCAGAAAGTTTTCCCCAATACAAATCAATTTATCAGCAGCTTGGTAAAATAACGTTGGAGTATAAATCAGTTCAGAATAGCATCTCCGGGCAAAGTTATCAAGAATTACAGCAATTGTTAAACAACAAAGGAATTGATAATGATTAACAATTTGGTTGACTATCACATTCACACATCGCTCTGCAATCACGCCGACGGAACAATGAAAGAATATGTAAAATCTTCAATAGAGGTTGGTTTGAAAGAGATGGGGTTTTCAGATCATAATCCCCTGCCTCCGGGATACGATGGTCGTTTTCGGATGCGTTCAGATGATATGAATATTTATTTGGATACAATAGCAGATTTGCAAGAATTCTTCCCGGAAATCAGAATTAAAACCGGTATTGAACTTGATTTTATCGAAGGTGCAATCGACTATCTTCGTGATTTTGTTGCCAGGTATAATTTTGATTATGTAACTGGCAGTGTTCATTACATGGAAAATGGCGTCTCAAACCAGCTTGATTATTTGAGCATTGTGGATTCAGAACCAAAAACAGAACGGTTCCGACAATATTTTAGTTTGATTGGAAAGGCGGCAGCTTCCGGAATTTTTGATATAATCGCGCATTTTGATCTGCCGAAACGGTTTTGGGGCGGTTTAGATGCTGCCAGCTATGAATTTGCTGAACAGGCATTAAAAAAAATAAAACAAAATGATTTGTGTATCGAAGTGAATACGTCTGGTTTTCGGACTAAAAATGTTGATGAGCCGTTTCCTGAGAAAAAATTGCTGCAATTGGCAAGACAGATGGGAATCTCGGTGACACTCGGTTCGGATTCCCACAAACCAAAACATGTAGCTTCATGTTTTCGGGAAGCTGTTAAATTGTTGAAAGTAATCGGATTTGAAAAGATTGCTGTTTTTAATAGAAGAAAAAGACAGTTTGTTCCAATATAAAATTTGCAGGAGAAATTTCAATGGCACGAAAGACAATTTTATTATTAGCTTGTTTGTTAATCATCGCATCTTGTTCTAAACAGCCAGGAGATGTTGTAGTTTACCACCCGAAAAATCCTAAGGCAGGGGACAAAGTCGTCATTTTATTTACACCTCAAAGATTAACTTCCCTGGAGCAGCAAATATCAATCAGAATGATTTATCAAGTATTTAACAATAATGAAGTAAGAACATTTAGAGTTCCGATGGTTCATAAGAAAAATCTCTGGAAAGCCGAAGTTAGTATTGAGCAGGGAGATTATTTGTTGTGCGTAAAATTTGAAGATAACATTGATCGCGTTGAAGATAATAATGGCTATGGCTGGAATTTAATGCTCAAAGATGAACAGGGAAACGTTCAACGAAACACCTATTATAAACTGGGTTCAATATTAAATCAAAAAGAACGCGCTATCCCTATTCCCAACTATAAAAAAGCGGTTCAACAGTTTAAGCAGGAACTTTTGTTGTTCTCCGATAATTACCAGGTTTGGTTTGACCTGTGGTATTCGCGATTAAAAATGTCTGATAAGCCGCAAGATAAATTAAAAACAGTCAGTACAAAATTGGATAGTCTTTTATCAGCATGTTCTCCGAACGCTGAGTTGCTAACTCTGGCGTACAATACAAATTTAAAAATGCTGAGCAAACCAGAACAAGCCTTAAAAAATGGCGAACAAATATTGGCTAATTATAAGGATTATCCCCAAAAAGATAAAATCGCCCACTCGATGATTATTCAGAAAAACAGAACAAATCCGGAAATATTGGTAAGTGAATTAACCAACTTTAGCAATCAGACTAAAAATAGAGAATATAAGAAAAAGGCATATTATCAGTTGGGAAGCATCTTTCAACAACTGCGGCAAATGGATCAGTCTATTTACAATTTTCAAAGATATATTGAAATGGCGCCGAATAATATTCCTGTAAGATTGACTTTGGCGAATTACTATTTGAGGAAAAAAGAATATGCGCGATCCCGGGAGATGATTAACCAGGCGTTAAAAAACAATACGGAAGAAATTTATTTTAAAGAAAATCCCTGGGAGCGTCCTGTACAAAGATCATCACAATTAAACTTGAGCCAATGTCAAATTCTATCAACCCAGGCGTCATTGGATTTTGAAATAAAAAATTACCAGCACGCGATCCAAAACCGAAAAAAATGTATCGAATTAGCGACGCCTTTCCCTGCCTTTGAGTGGGCGAAGATAGGAGATGTTTATTTTCACATTGACAAATTTGATAGTGCTCAGCAGGCTTACACTAAGGCGGTCAGTATCAATGCCACACAACAGGATGCAATTGACAAATTAAAACTAATTTATCTAAAGAGCGGAAATTCATTAACACATTTTGATTCATTTTTGCAGGAAGCTATTAAACAAGAATTAAAGTCTTCAGCAAAACTTGCCCCTGATTTTGAACTGTTTGATTTACAGGACAATAAATTGAAGCTGTCACAACAACGAGGAAAAATTGTATTGTTAACATTCTGGGATAGCTGGAGCGCAGCGTGTAAACAAGAAATCCCACAATTGAATGCTCTTGTTGATGATTTTAAAAACAGTCCCCAAATACTATTCTGGGCAATATCGGTAGAAGCTCCAGTTTCAATAAATAAATTCATTCGGGAACACCCATTTTCTTATCTTCAATTGCATTCCGGATATGAGGCTAAAAAGATGTTCAATATAATCGGATTCCCGACCCATGTTGTAATCGATGCAGAAGGGAAAATCCGATTTACACAAATCGGTTATTCACAAGATATTCACATTCAACTTAAGAACAAAATTAACAGCTTGTTAAAAGAAACCAATTCAGTATTTTGATATTTAGTTTGAATTATGTAACGTGCTGGTGTTCAATGGAATACAGCGATATTTATTTGTGCATTAAAGCCTGCAAAGCCATATATAAATTCTTTTCCGGAAGCGATAGTTTTTTAAAGCATTATAAGATATTAAGACTTTGCAGGTTTGAATATTTATCATCGGAATATTATTATGAATTTTAAAATTCGCGATAGATGTTTTTATGAAAACCTTGAAGAAAAAACATTAGCTCCCTACGCTTCTAAAAGCAAGGGCGCCAATGAATTAAGAATCCATCCCGAAAAAGATCATCCATACAGAACTGCGATTCAGCGAGACCGGGATCGAATTATTCATTCCAGGGCATTCCGCAGATTAAAACATAAGCAGCAGGTATTTTTAATTAGTGAAGGTGATCATTATCGAACCCGGCTAACTCATACACTGGAAGTTGCCCAATTATCGCGCACTATGGCTAAAGCATTGGGGCTCAATGATGAACTGGTTGAGGCAATAGCGCTGGGACACGATTTAGGTCATACGCCGTTTGGTCATGTTGGTGAAACGGTGTTAAACGAAATTCTTTCTGGTCGGGATAACCTGGATGACGTATTACGGTCAAAGAATTTAGGCGGCTTCAAACATAATTATCAAAGCCTGCGCGTTGTTGACAAGATTGAAAAAAAATATCAATTCGAAGGATTAAACTTAACCGCTTGTGTGCGTGAAGGAATACTTAAACATACTCGCCTCCTCCGTGATAAATATAGTTACCCTGATTTAATTTTTGATGGATTGAATTTCGAGCTTGATTTCGCCACGACCCTGGAAGGGCAGGTTGTTGCTGTCTGTGATGAAATTGCACAACGCACCCATGATCTTGAAGATGGTATTCGAGCGGGATTAGTAGATTTGGAACAGGTGAGAAATATAAAGATTGTTCGTATGGTTGAAAACAAGTATAAAATATTTAATTTATTAAAAGATGCCAGGTATGAATATCGAAACAAAATGATCAATGGGTTGATTAATTTTTTTATGGATGATGTTATAGAAACAACGTTGAAAAATATCGAAGAATTTTATCGTTTAAAAAAACGAAGTAATTTTTTCGATGAAGAAATAGTACAGTTCAGCAACACAATTGATCCGCTTCAATTGGAACTCAACAAATTCATCTACGAAGAAATTATTTACATAAATGCTGAAAAAGATACTTATGAAAAAAATAAGGATTTGCTCAGAAAACTTTATAAACACTTTTTAAAAAACCCGTTACAATTGCCAGAATATATACTTAAGAGAATTGAATCTGTTTCTAATATAAAAAGATCTTTATGGATTCATCATAATGTAACTGAGAGAGATTTTTTTATTAGAATTGTTGCTGACCACATTGCAGGTATGACTGATCGTTTCGCGATGTTAGAATTGCAAAAATTGAAATAGTTCAGATATATTAAGATTGGACACAGATTAACGCTGAATGAGTTTATTTTAGATAATTAAAATATCCGTGTGATTCCTTGATCAGTGTGTTAAGAATCGTTTTTTATCTGTTGGGTTCTCCTTCGCTTAAATGATGTGGAGAACGATTTCCTATTTCATCGTTTTTCATTCCAACTAACATTAGAGCCTGGGCAACTCTCTTTTCAATTTCTTCTTCTGATAGGTTTAGAGCTTTGGGACCAAAAGCCACATCTGCGCAAACTGTCTCGTCAAATAATTGAGATTCTGGAAACTGAAATACCAGCCCAATTTTTCTTCGAAGTTCTTTCTGTGGGTAATCTTTTCTCCAGATGTCCCGTTCGTCGATATAAACTTTTCCCGAAGTCGGCTGCAGCAATCCAGTAAAATGCTGTAACAATGTAGTTTTACCAGACCCGGTAGGCCCGACTAATCCGATAAATTCACCTGCGGAAATTTCTAAATTAATGTCATTCAAAACCTGGCGTTGTTGTGGTAATTGATGATTGTATTGATAACAAACATTTTCAAATTTTATTTTCATGAATCATGCATCCA
>Ga0255380_10019_pt1 | contig 25779 bp, 16 predicted proteins | sample ANMaggSeSYBR01G8_FD_182107 | JGI IMG/M metagenome (GOLD analysis project Ga0255380, IMG submission 182107) | Sediment cell enrichment communities from methane seep in Santa Monica Basin, California, United Staets - ANME aggregate JGI... | ecosystem: Environmental > Aquatic > Marine > Cold seeps >... | reverse complement strand
TGGTATCTTTTATGTCTTCAGGTCCATGTGTGCCAATAGTTCTGGAAAAAGAAAACGCAATTGAAGATTTCCGTAAAGTAATTGGAGCAACTGACCCGGCTGAGGCAGAAGAAGGAACCGTTCGAAAAATGTATGCCGACAGCAAAGAGCAAAATATGGTACACGGCTCAGACGCGCCTGAAACAGCGGCTTATGAAATTGGTTACTTTTTTTCATCAAAGGAATTAGTGGAGAATTTAGAATAAAATGAAAAAAATAAAATCATCGCGCATGAAAGTGCTGGTGTTGAACTCAGGCAGCTCATCAGTAAAATACCAGTTATTTAATGGCAGCAACAAAAAATCATTAGTCCAGGGAAAGATCTCAAACATCGGAACTGATGAAGCGGAAATCTGGCTAAAACGAGACAAAGGGAATGCAGTAAAATTTACTAAATCCATTTTGAATCACGAGTTAGCCATCCGTCAGATTCTGGATAGTCTTCTCAATAAAAAAACTGGGTTTATTAAGGATGTGTCAGAAATTTTTGCCGTCGGTCATCGTGTTGTACACGGGGGAGAATTTTTCTCTCAACCGACGATAATTACCGATGAAGTATTAGCCAGAATTGAAGAGTGTAGTCAACTGGCGCCGCTTCACAATCCTGCTCAAATAAAGGGAATTCAAGCCTGTCAAAAATTATTGCAGGGAGTCCCTGAAGTTGCTGTTTTTGATACTGCTTTTCATCAGACCATACATAGAGAGACTTATTTGTATGGCATACCTTATGCTTATTATGAAAAGTACAAAATTAGGCGTTATGGATTTCACGGGACTTCTCATTATTATGTAGCCAGGCAGGCGAGCAAATTAGATGGGCGCCCGATTCAAAAATTAAAAATTATCACCTGTCACCTGGGAAACGGCTCCAGTCTGGCAGCGGTGAAACACGGAAAATGTATCGACACCTCGATGGGCTTTACTCCGTTAGAAGGATTGATAATGGGCACCCGCTCAGGTGATATCGATTGTTCAGCGGTTTTTTATTTAATGCGGCAGGAAAATTTAACCATCGACCAGGCTGATTCAATTTTAAACAAAGAAAGCGGATTAAAAGGGCTGTCCAACAATTCCAATGACATGCTAAAAATTATTGAGCATTCAAAAAAGGGAGATGAGCAAAGCCAGGTTGCTTTCGATGCTTTTTGCTATCGCATAAAAAAATATGTCGGCGCTTACACTGCCGCAATGAATGGATTGGATGTATTGGTTTTTACCGCTGGAATTGGGGAAAACTCACCGCCAGTAAGAGCCAAAGTCTGTGATGAATTAGATTTTCTGGGTATTAAGCTTAGCAATTTAGTGAATAATCAAACAATTGGCGTTGAAAAAATGATTAGCAAAGACGAATCACCAGTAAAAGTTTGGGTGATTCCGACAAATGAGGAACTGGTTATTGCTGAACAAACGTTAAATGTTATATACTCAGATGTCAAGCAGGAGGGTTAGCAAATTTAACTCCAAAAATTCTGAAAAAATAATTAAATTTCGGAGTGCATTCGCCAGCTGGCGAATGCGTTTTTCAGCGCATAAAGGTCTTTTTTAGAGTGTTTATTCAGATTAAATTGATACACGAAGTGTACGCCGCACTCCGATTTCTACAAATTTTTCAAGCTACAAAATTTCAAGCTCAATCCAATAGCAAGGGATAATTATGAGCCAGATCAATGTTTTAACAAAAAAATGCAGACGCTGTTATAGCTGCATACAAACCTGCCCTGCAGATGCGATTAAACGTGAAAAAGGCAATATCAAAATAATTCACGAACGCTGTATTCTCTGTGGCAGTTGTATTAAAGCCTGTCCCCAGAATGCACTAATTTACGAAAGCGGGTTGTACCAGGTGGAAGAATTTTTAGCCAATCACGAAAAAACGATCGCTGTCCTTGATCCAGCTTTTCCGGGTGTGCTGGATATTGGAACACCCAGGCAGCTTGTTACAGCCTTAAAAAAACTTGGTTTTACTGAGGTCTGGGAAGGCGCTTTTGGCGTGGAGCTAGTTAGCAGAGCTTATAAAGAACTGCTTCAGAAAAAATCCAACCGAACTATTATTTCGTCTTTTTGCCCGGCAATTGTTTTTTATATTCAAAAATATTTACCCCAACTAATCCCCTATCTCGCTCCTGTCATTTCACCCATGATTGCAATTGGCAGAGCAATTCGCAAAATTAAAGGACCTGAATGGAAAATTATTTATATTACTTCCTGCCTTGCTCAATTTGGCGAAATGACAGCTCCAGAAGTTGAAGGCGCAATAGACCAGGTGATTACACTTCTTGAAGCCAGGGATTTATTTAACAAAGCAGGGATTAACCGGCGAAAACAGGAAGAATCGGACTTCGATGGTCCTGCTCCTTATTTGGGAAGAATTTTCCCGGTAATCGGTGGATTGTATCGAAGCATGGGCGAAAGCTTTGATGTATTGACGGATGAAATCAGCGTTACCGGCGGAAGAGTTCGTTCACTTCGCGCTTTGAATCAATTAGTCGCCGGACATATCGATGCAAAATTTTTAGAACTTGCCTTTTGCGAAGGATGTGTCGATGGACCGTTTGCGGATCGAGAGATTTTTGTTCTCGGCAGAAGGCAAATTGTCGCCCGGTTTACAAAACAGGAAATGAGTCGGCAAAACAAAACCGAAGTTTTGGTCGAAGTTACAAAATATAAAGATATTAACCTAGGCAGATCGTTCACTAATATGGAAGAAAATCTCCCGGTTCCGAGTGAAGAAGAAATCCAATCCATTCTGAAAGAAATTGATAAAGCGCCACCCGATCATAATCTTGACTGCCGCGCGTGTGGTTATGCTACCTGTCGTGAAAAGGCTATCGCCGTATCACAGGGGCTGGCAGAACTCGAAATGTGCCTGCCCTATTTGTTGGAAAAAACAAGAAAAATATTTCATCAATTAGAAAAATCTCATCAAAAGTTGCAAAGTTCTCACCAGGAATTGGAACAGGCGCAAGAGCAGCTTATTAAAACAGAAAAATTGGCTTCGCTGGGTCAGTTGGCGGCTGGTGTGGCGCACGAGATCAATAACCCGTTAAGCACAATAACCATGTTTGCTCATATTCTAAAAAAGACTTTTGAAAAAGATGATCAGCGTTATGAAGATATTCAGCTAATAATTGATGAAGCAGATAGAACAAAAAACATCGTTCAAGGGCTACTCAGCTTTGCTCGAGAAAAAAAATTGCGCCCCGGGCTAACTGATATTAATGGTTTATTAGATGAAATATTAGGACTGATCATAAATCAATCATTATTTCATAATATAAAAATCGAAAAACTATTTGAACCGAATCTGCAAACAACTTATGCGGACGGTACCCAACTCAAACAAGTTTTTATCAACATGATTTTGAATGCTGCCCAGGCAATGAATGGACAGGGGACGTTAAAAATTATCACTGAACAAGTTAGTGGAAACGGACATCTGGTAATTAAAATTAAGGACAATGGACCGGGCATTCAGCCTGATATTATGGGAAAATTATTTGATCCATTTTTTACAACCAAAGAAAAAGGAACCGGGTTAGGGCTGGCTATCTCCTACGGAATTATTGAACGACATCAGGGAGATATAGACGTTCAATCTGAACAGGGTGAAGGGACTACATTCACAATATCAATGCCAATTCTTGAAAATGCAGAAAAATTGAATCAGAGTAGTAACAATATCACTATTGGTCAACAAAAATAATGGAGTGAAAAGTGAGTAAAAAAGCAAAAATATTACTTGTTGATAACGATGTTGACATCGTTGATTTGAACAAAGCTGTTCTCGAAAACAATGACTATGAAGTTGTTACAGCTTTCTCGGGAAGCGAAGGTCTGGAGAAGATAAAAACAGAGCAGCCCGATTTGATCGTGCTTGATTTAATGATGGAAAAACATGACAGTGGTTTTACTTTTGCAAAAAAGCTAAAAGCTGATCCGGTTTTTAAAAAAATACCAGTACTAATGCTCACATCAGTAGCAGATGTTACTGGATTTGGGTTTTCACAACAGAAAGATGGATACTGGATGAAAACTGATAATTACTTAAAAAAACCAGTCGCGCCTGATCAATTATTAGCAGAAATAAATAAATTGTTGGAACAAGCAAACGAAGAAAACGAATAACATCAAAATTAAAATGAACGAACAGACTTACATATTAGTTATCGATGATGAACGGGGAATCCGTGAAGGCTGCCGTCGTATTTTAGAGGCTGAAAATTATTCAGTTGAAACAGCCGAAAATGGTAAACAGGGTTTAGACCTCATTCAATCCAAACCTTTTGACCTGATTTTGGTTGATTTGATGATGCCGGTGATGGGTGGATTGGAAATGATGGAAAAAGTCATGACTGATTTTCCTGAATTAATTATGATTGTCATTACTGGCTATGCTACAATTGAAACTGCTGTCGATGCAATGAAACACGGCGCGTATGATTATATTCCAAAGCCATTTGCGCCAGACCAACTGCTCACAGTTATCAACAGGGGGTTGGAAAAACATCGGTTACAACAGCAAGCCAAACAATTGATGGAAGAGCGGGATCGCCGGTTGCTGGAAGTTGCTAATGAGAAATCAAGAATTCATACCATCGTTAATTCCATGGGTGATGCGGTTCTGGTAATCAACCGAGATCAGCAACTGGTTTTGTGGAATCCTGCGGCTGTCAAAATGTTGAATATTACAAAAAAATTGAAACCGGGACAGGATTTAACACAAATCATTTTCCAGCCTGATTTGATCCAGATTATAAATAAAGCAGTCGATCCGAAAGCGGCACATTATACATCTATCTCCGAGGAGATTGAATTAAGCAAACCAGAAGCGCAAACATTGATGGCAAATGTCTCTGTAGTGCGTGACGAAAATTCTGAAATGTTAGGCGTGGTTTGCATTTTGAGAAATATTACTCAATTAAAAAAAATCGACCGCGTGAAATCTCAATTTGTTTCCATGGTTGCTCACGAGCTTAGAGCGCCGTTATCTGCAATCGAAAACTATATTACAACTTATCTTACTGGCGCTGCTGGCGATGATCCTGAATTTAATCGAAACATGTTAGAACGATCCAGGAAACGCGCTCATTCTTTGCTGAATCTTGTTGAAGATTTGTTGCAAATTTCTCGAATGGAATCTCAACACGTTAGCAGAAAGAAGCAACTTCTCGACGTATCTGAAATTATTAACAATACGGTTGAGTTATTGAAAACTCAAGCTAAAGACGAAAACATTGGATTTAAAATTGATGTACCAAAACCATGTCCGACCATTGAAGCTGATCGCGGAGAAATGGAACAACTCTTTACCAATTTCATTTCCAATGCAATAAAATATAATGTAAAAAATGGCAATGTTTCCATTATATTTGAATCAACTGAAAATTTTCTGATAATGAAAATCTCTGATACTGGAATTGGTATTTCAGAGGAAGACCTGCCCCATATTTTCGATGACTTTTTTCGAATTTCCCGTGAAGAGACAAGGTATGTTACGGGCACTGGTTTGGGGCTGTCCATTGTTAAGAAAATAGTTGAGTCAAATTTGGGACGAATTAATGTTGAAAGCGAGTTGAATAAAGGAACGACCTTTACCATTACTTTTCCGATTAAGATGAATTAAATGGAAATGCTAAAAAAATATCTGAAAAATCTGCAAACCACTTTAAACAAGGGCGATGCGCGCGAGGAAAGTTACTACGCACATCTTAAAGATTTACTCCTCTCTTTTGCCGAAAAATCGAAGATCAAAAAGCCGGACGTAACCATTCTGCCTAAAAAAACAGAAGCCGGCAATCCTGATTTTCGTGTATGGGACGGTAATAATCACATCACCGGGTATATTGAAGCAAAAGATCCGTCGGTAACAAACCTTGATCATATTGAAGAATCCGAACAACTCAAGCGCTACCGCTCTACATTTCCCAATGTTATTTTAACCAATTTTTATGAGTTTCGTCTTTACCGCGATGGCGAGTTGATAGACAAAGTTTTTATCGGACGTTCCGCTATTGCCCGTAAATTTCAAACTGCCCCGCCGGTTGAAAACGAGATAGATTTTTATGAGTTGCTGAATAGATTCTTCTCCTTTTCGCTGCCTTCAATACGAACATCAAAGGCGCTTGCTCTGGAACTGGCAAAACGAACCCGATTTTTACGTGATGAGATAATCAGCATCGAACTTGCCAGAGAAGAAAATAAAAAACAAAAAGCAATTTTAGGCTTTTACGAAGCGTTTAAAAAATATCTCATCGGCACGCTGACCGAAAAACAGTTTGCTGACCTTTATGCACAAACTATTACTTATGGTCTTTTTGCGGCAAGAACCAGAGCTGAAGATGATTTTAATCGTAAATTGGCATTTACATACATTCCCAATACTATTGGGATTTTAAGGGATGTGTTTCAATTTATTTCATTGGGCGAAGCGCCAAAACCGTTGCAGATTATTGTTGACGACATTTCCGAAGTTTTAAAGGTTACCGATGTAAAAAATATTTTGCAAACCTATTTCAGAGAAGGCAAAGGCAAAGACCCGATCATTCACTTTTACGAAACCTTTTTAGCTGCTTACGATCCCAGCATTCGAGAGCGGCGCGGGGTTTATTACACGCCTGAACCGGTAGTTAATTATATCGTAAAGTCGCTGCATCATTTGCTGAAAACGCATTTCGATCTGCCTGATGGATTGGCAAGTGAAAACGTTACCCTTTTAGACCCGGCTGCCGGCACATTAACCTTTCCTGCCGAGGCGCTTAAAATTGCGGTGGCTGAGTTTACTGAAAAATATGGAGAAGGTGGTAAACACAATTTTATCAAAAAACAAATACTGCCCAATTTTTATGCGTTTGAGTTGATGATGGCGCCGTATGCCATCGGTCATTTGAAGATGAGTTTTCTCTTTGAGGAACTCGGCTACCGGCTTGCTGATGATGAGCGCTTTAATCTTTATCTTACCAACACATTGGAGATGGAAGAACTTGAACAAATCAATATTCCCGGTTTAAGTTCCCTGAGTGAAGAAAGCCATCTTGCTGGCAAGGTAAAAAGAGAACAGCCGATTTTAGTTATTTTAGGTAATCCACCTTACAGCGGCGCTTCCGCCAACATTAACGAATGGACGGAGCGACTCTTAAAAGAAGATCTTGACGGCGCACAAAGTTATTACCAGGTGGACGGCGAACCTCTGGGTGAGAAAAATCCCAAATGGCTGCAAGACGACTATGTGAAATTTTTGCGCTTTGCCCAATGGAAGATTGAAAAAGCAGGTTTCGGAATTGTGGGTATGATCACTAACCACAGTTATCTGGATAATCCTACCTTTCGAGGTATGCGCCAGAGTTTAACAAAAACCTTTAACGAAATTTACATTCTGGATTTACACGGCAATGCGCTCAAGAAAGAGACTACGCCGGAGGGCGGCAAAGACGAAAATATTTTCGATATTCGGCAGGGCGTTTCCATTGCTATTTTTGTAAAACAAAAAAACAAAAAAGGCTGCAAGGTTTATCATAAAGACCTTTACGGGTTACGGGAAGTTAAATACAATTGGCTTTTTAAACACGATTTTCATAAAAAAAATTATACTAAAATCAAACCGCAATCTCCCTATTACTTCCTTATTAAAAGACAAACGTCCGATATTCAATATTATTTAAAATGGAAAAAAATTAATGAAATATTTCCTGTTAATAGCGTGGGGATAGTAACTTCACGAGATGATTTTGTGATTGATTTTGATAAAAAAAGTTTAGAGAACAAAATTTTACAATTTAAAAATTTAAACATACCAGATAGCATTATTGCAGAAGCATTTAATTTGAAGGATAAAAAGGATTGGTCACTTTCCAAAATAAGAAAAAAATTTGCAAAAGAATCAAATTGGAAAGATTATTTCAAAGATATTCTTTATCGTCCTTTTGATATAAGAAAAATTTGTTATTACGAAGGAATGATTGAACGCCCCCGGAACAATGTTATGCGTCACATGCTCGAAGGGAGGAATTTAGGAATTATAACGTCTCGACAAACACAAAATGGATTTAGACACGCTTTTGTTTCAGATAAGATTATTAATCTAAATATTACTGGAATAGCTGGCAGATATGGTAGTGGCTATTTATTCCCCCTTTACCTTCAGCCCAACAAAGGAAAAGATAACCCCAGACCTGGCACAAATCTTATGATGGTTTTTGATCATCAACCAGAATATAATATCCGAAAACCCAATATTGAACAAAAAATTTATTATAAATTAGAAATAAATTATGGGAAAAGACCGACCCCAGAAGAGATTTTTTATTACATTTACGGCATCTTTTACAGCAACACCTACCGCACCAAATATGCGGAGTTTCTGAAAATAGATTTCCCACGCGTGCCGTTTACTGCCAATTACACATTATTAAAAAAAGTTGCTGAATACGGAAAACAACTGGCTGATTTGCACCTGCTCAAAAGTGATGCGCTCAACAGTCCTGTTTCCAAATATCGCGGCAGCGGAGATAATGACCGCATCGAGAAGATAAAATACGATGGAAAAGCTAACTGTGTTTACATCAATAATGATAAATATTTCGATGCTATTACGCCTGAATTGTGGAATTACTACATTGGCGGGTACCAGGTTTTACACAAATTTCTAAAAGACCGCAACGGACGAATAATGGATGACCCACGCCATTACAGCCGGATAGTTACTGCAATCAGCAAAACGATCGAATTGCAAAAACAGATAGATGATATTTACAACCAAATCGAAAAAGAGATAATAGAATTTTGAATGTATATAACTTTCAATATTTGAAAACCAATCCATTATAGATTGAATCAATAACAAAGAGGAAAAACCGTGAACAACAAACATAAGATTAATGAAATAGTGGAAAAGCGCGAGTTAGCGCCCTCGCTTATTCTTTATAAAGTGTACACACCTGATATTGCAAATAAAGTTAATGCCGGGCAGTTCGTCGTGTTAAGAGCGGATGATTATGCTGAACGAATACCATTGACCGTTGCTGAATATGATCGCGAACAAGGATTAATCACTTTAATCATTCAAGTAGTTGGTGTTGGGACACAAAAATTAGGCGCATTTAAACAAGGTGATATTATTTTAGACGTGGTCGGTCCTTTGGGACATAAAAGCGAAATTGAAAATTTTGGAACAGTGGTGTGCATCGGAGGTGGTGTCGGTGTTGCGCCAGTTCTGCCAATTGCAAAAGCACTGTATGAGGCGAGTAATAACATTATTTCAATTATCGGCGCTCGTAACCACGAAATGTTAATATTGGAAGATGAAATGGGCGCAGTCAGCAATCAACTTCATGCAACGACTGATGACGGATCTTATGGGCACCATGGTTTTGTTACTGACGTTTTGAGAAAATTGATTGATGAAGATAAAATAAAAATAGACCGCGTAATCGCCATTGGTCCGGTTGTTATGATGAAAGCTGTTTCTGACGTAACTCGTGAATTTAACATTGAAACAATCGTCTCTTTGAACTCAATTATGGTTGATGGCACCGGAATGTGTGGTGGCTGTAGGGCATCTATCGGTGGTGAAACTAAATTTGTGTGTGTTGATGGGCCTGAATTTGATGGGCATAAAGTTGACTATAAGGAACTGATGCTGAGGCAGCAAATGTACGAGCGAGAAGAACATCGTGCAATGTGGGATCATCAATGTAAAATTGATCAGGCTGCGGAAAAACTTGAAAAATCGAAAACACGCGAACCCATGCCCCTCCAGGATCCTAAAATACGAATTCAAAATTTTAACGAAGTGGCGCTGGGTTATTCACGCGAACAAGCGCGACGTGAAGCATCCAGGTGTCTTCAGTGTAAAAAACAACCCTGTGTAGCTGGTTGCCCTGTAAACATTGATATTCCTTCATTTATTCGAAAAATAAGGGATGGGGATTACATGGGGGCAATTCATAAAATTAAAGAGACCAACGCCCTGCCCGCAGTTTGTGGCAGAGTTTGTCCCCAGGAAGAACAATGCGAAATAGTTTGTGTGTTAGCAAAGAAAGGGCAACCTATTGCCATTGGAAGGCTGGAACGATTTGCTGCTGATTATGAATTTGAACAAGGGGAAATCACGGTTCCTAAACCCGTTGCAAAAACAGGTAAAAAAGTGGCGATAATAGGCGCCGGACCTGCTGGTTTAGCTGTCGCTGGAGATCTAGCAAAGAAGGGACACAGTGTTACTATTTTTGAAGCGCTCCACAAAGCAGGCGGTGTGCTCGTTTACGGAATCCCTGAATTTCGGCTTCCCAAAAGTATTGTCCAGACTGAAATTGATTACGTGCGGAAATTGGGAGTTGAGATTAAGGAAAATACAATAATTGGTCAAACCAAAAATATGGATGACCTGCTAAATGAAGGCTTTGACGCTGTTTTTATCGGTACTGGCGCTGGCTTGCCCTACTTTCTTGGCATTCCCGGGGAAAATTTGAACGGCATTTATTCAGCCAATGAATTTCTCACCCGAAATAATTTAATGAAATCATACCTATTTCCTGAATATGATACACCTGTGCGGCTTGCAGACAGAGTAGCTGTTATCGGCGGCGGCAATGTCGCAATGGACGGCGCCAGGGTGGCAAAACGGTTGGGAAGTGAACATGTCTATTTAGTTTATCGCCGGTCAAGGACTGAATTACCTGCTAGGGAAGAAGAAGTCGAACATGCTGAAGAGGAGGAAATTGAGTTCAATTTATTGACCAACCCTATTCGCTTTATCGGCGATGAAAACGGCTGGCTCAAAGGGATGGAATGTATTAAAATGGAACTTGGTGAACCTGACGATTCCGGAAGAAGACGCCCGGTGCCTGTTCCTGGTTCAGAATTTATCATCGATTGCGAGGTTGCTGTCGTTGCAATTGGTCAGGGAGCAAATCCATTATTAACCCAGAGTATGCCGGATATGGAACTTACAAAATGGGGAAATATTGTTGCTGACGAAGAAAACGGAAAAACAAGCAAAAAGGGTGTTTTCGCTGGAGGCGATATTGTAACCGGCGCAGCCACTGTAATTCTGGCAATGGGTGCGGGAAGAAAAGCAGCAGAAGCGATGGATAAATATTTGAAGGATGGAATTTGGTGATGAGATTATATAATAGATATGCCCTTACTAATCGTTTTTTACATTTGTCATAAAATAGCTTGACAATAATTAAATATTGCAATATATTAAAAAAAAACAAATAAAGAAAAATAAAAAAATTGGGAGGTGATTTGTATTGTTTGATAGATTATATCAACAAGCACAGTTAGAATAGTTATGATTTCGAGTGTAAAACAAAAGTACAAATTCTCTTTAAAACTAAAACATTTCAATTGGAGGTTTACATGTTTAAAAAGGTTCTGAACCACAAAAGTATCGTTTCGATTGTTGTATTAATTCTTACTTTGGTATTCACTAACATTATGGCAGATAACAAGGAACATGCAGACGTGCAACTCTGGAAAGATGGCACGTTTCATCAGGAAACTATTGATCTGAGCAAGTACGCTGATGGTATAATAAAAGCAAAAGTTGATGGTAAATGGCAGGAGTTTAAAGTAACAAATCTTCCTGAAAAATTTATGAAGTGGAACATAAAAAGCCGTTTAAAATCGCTTGAAAAACTAAAAGAAAGGAAAAGACCTTCACTTGATGGTCCTCATAACGCTATGATTGCTTCTTATGGTATCAAAAGGTTTGACAGTCAATTCATTATCAACAATGCAGTGAAGGGCTCCGGATTTATTCCTAAAAAAGAACAATTGAAGAAAATAATGGAGCTGCTAAAAACCACCATTGACAGCTCTTATGCGGTAAAAATGGTAATTTTGGAGGACTTTTACAAAAATGCCGAGACTATGTTTGACCACTCTAAATTAGTATCTCTGGAGCTTTACTCGACACCTGAGTTTGAAACTCAATCTTTTTTAAATCAAATGACAAACCCGGGTGTAGCCATTGTTTACCTGGATTTTCCCAGCTTTAAAGTGAAAGCAATTGCGCAATTACTTCATCCTGACGATCCCCAACTTACAGATTATGAAAAGGATATGGTTGAATATGTTAATCTTATCCACAGTTATTTTCACGGTGATTTCCCGAAAATTTTTATCACTGCGATATATCATGTTATTGAAGTGTTTGACAATTCTCCCGGGAAAAAAGGAAGAGGCGTTAGAATAATTCCTGAACCATAGCCCTACTTAGTCATATTTATAATTGCTGTCATTCCCGTACCACAGGCATTTCCTTCGGTCACATGCTTTTAGCTGGAATCTCCTGCGAAACTGATGAGATTCCAGCTTGAAGATTGCCGGAATGACACGGGTTCGTTCATTAAAAATATGTATTTAGAAATTTAAATATAATCTGACTAAGTAGTAATCAATGTCATTAAGTTAAGGGGAAGTAGTGTCATTCCGAGCGGAGCGAAGCGGAGTCGAGGAATCTGTATTTCCATATAAATTAGTGTGTTAACAGATTTCTCGCTTCGCTCGAAATGACAGGGAAATTTCTTAACTTAATGACATTGAAGTAGTAATAGTATAGAATCAAATATCACGAAGTTAAGTTGTAGTCCACCTTTAAAACTAACATATTGAGCGACAGTTTATTTATTTGTACAGATGGGCAGTATTTGCAAAATCTATAATTTATTAAAGGTGGGCTACAACTTTATCTATTTGGATAACAAAATTTTTTATAAACAGAGCAAATTGCGTAATCCTGGTTATCCACATGTCTCTTATTTTACGACATTGACTTTAGACTAACATGCACAACTTCACACATTTATCAATACAAATATTTTATCTTCAACAAAATCAGTTTTATTATTCCTGCAGATATTCCATCATAATTCTCAAATTATCAAACCTTCAAATTGTGCTTTAATAAGGAGGATAAATATGACCCTGAAAAAGTTATTAATATTTATTATTACATTTGTGCCACTGTTTGTGTCAACAACGTCTTCTAATCTTTACGCCTGTTTTGCAATAATTGCAGGTAAAAAAGCGACTGTCGATGGGTCGGTGATGTTTGCCCACAGCGAACTTAATGGAGGCAAAAGATTTCTGAATTTTCGGGTTGTACCGAGAATTAAAAACGAATCCGGCGCGATGATTCAACTTGTTAACGGCGGTAAATATCCAGACGTCAGCGAGAGCTATTCATTTATCTGGTCGGAGAATTTTGGTTCAAGGGGCAGCGACACCTATATTAACGAATGGGGAGTTGCTTGCGCCAGCGACGGCACTCACACCAGGGAAGATTCGCGTGAAGAGTTGATAAAGCGCGGCGATATAAAAGGCGGCGGTATCGGATACATGCTGAGACGTCAGGTAGCACGGCGAGCAAAAACAGCAAGAGAGGGTGTGCTTATTGCCGGCGAACTGATTAAACGATTCGGTCATAATTTTTCCGGTGTAACGCTGACGATTGCAGACCCCAATGAAGCCTGGATTTTATCAATGGCAAGAGGACAGCATTGGGTAGCGCAAAGAGTACCTGATGATAAAGTAGTCGTTCTGGCAAATGTAAACATTATCGGCGAAGTTGACCTGAAAGATAAAAAAAACTTTTTGGCATCACCAGACCTTGTTGAATATGCAGTAAAACGGGGCTGGTATAACCCTGAGAGTGGCAAGGCGTTTAATTACAAAGATGCGTATGACAAACAGAGTAAGGGCTGGTTTTCAACTAAATATGGCTGCGATGCCAGGCAGTGGCGCGGTCAATGTCTGGTAACAGGAAAAAACATTCCATTGCCGGTTAAGGAAAATCTCCCTTTTTCTGTCAAAGCGAATCGCAAAATGACAGTGCAGGACATGAGAGATATTATGAGCGACCATCTCGAAGGGACTCAATTTGATAAATCAAACGGTTATGAATCTGGCTCGCCGCATGATGCAATGAGTTCTGGCGATGGATGTATTTGTCATCAATACAACCAGGAAGCTGCTGTATTCCAGTTGCGAAGCTGGCTGCCGCCTGAAGTAGGCTGCGTCTATTGGAGAACCACTGGCGCTTCCTGTTCCAGCGTTCTTACTCCCTGGTACCTGGGAATCACCCAAACCTCAGAAATCTATTATAAACAATATGACATAAAAGAAAATCTAAAAGTGGATTTTCATTTTAACCCGCCGCCAGGAATTTTTAATTATGATCCAACAAAGGCGTTCTGGATTTTTAACTCACTGGAAAATCTTGTTGATTTAAAGTATAAAAAGAATATCAAAAAAGTAAGGGCTATTTGGAAAGAATATGAGGCTGATGAGTTTTTAATGCAGCCGACTGTCGAAGAAACTGCTATTAAACTATTAAAAAATGATAAAGCGTTGGGAAAAAAATTCCTGACGTTGTATTCAAGCTCTCTTGCTCTCAAAGCCGTGGAAATGGCTAAGAAGATGGTTAATGAGTTGAGAACGGAGTTTTATGGTCCATAAGCCAATAAAGTCTTAATTACGGTATATTGTTAATTGTTTTAATTGTCTAACAAGAATGGTAAATAATAATAAGGATTAACAAAAAATTTGTTGCTTAATGAAATTCAACACAAGTTTTAAACTATTTTCATTAGAAGTAGATATCCTGTTAGTGTGTTGAATGTGTTTGTGATGTGGGTGAGTTGAAATTTCAGGATGATGGGGAGCATTGTCCCAACCAATAATTAAATTGTTCTCATCATCTAACCAATAATAACTGTACTGAATTAATTGTTGCTCATGCCATTTTTCTGAAATACGCAAGTTAGAGCCATCAATTAACTGAACCTTACATTTGTAATGAATTAGCCCTCTAATTTCTCTAATATTTAAAAATTCGGTTTCAACAACTATCTCATCAAATTGCCGAAGGATCTCTTGAATCACTCATGAACCTCCATTAATTTTTTTAAATTCATTAATTTCTTTGCTGAGCTTGTTTTGAACGTCAACCCAAAAAGACCATTCAATAAAATCCTCATGAACTTGAAAATTGCCATCTGGGGGAATATTATCTTTAAAAGTTTCGTAAGTTATATTATATCGGTTCTCGAAATATCGAATACGTTTTTGAGCGTCTTCGAGTTGTTGTTTGTTTTCTTGAATTTTAGTTTTTGCGATATTTCTGATAACTCTTAACAGAAATGGCTTTTTCAAAGGTGGAAGAATTTTATTCAGGCTATCCGGTATTTCAATTGTAATTTCTGTCATGTTTTTCTCCTTATTCTTGCTCTAATATATAAAATTATTACTTATAAGACAACTAAAAAAATAAAAAACGCATAAAAAATTAGTTAGGAAAAAGGATTAGCAGTTTTATAAAAGGCGAGCGGTAATAGTTTCTAAAATATTAAAAGTTAAATTTAATCTTGTCAATTTTATTTATTATGATTATATTAATGGGCAGCTAAAGTATAATAATTTACTCACCCATTGAATGGTGTAATTGAATGTCTTACGATACTAAAATAAACAACATCCAAAACAGCATTATTTTAATTCATTACAGCGAAATCGGATTAAAAAAAGGCAATCGAAAATATTTTGAACAAAAATTGAGTCAAAATATTTTAACAGCGGTTAGTGATTTGCTTACTGGCAATTTGAAAATTGATTATGGCAGGTTTATTCTTTACCTGCGTGAGAAATCGCCAGTTGAAGAAATAGTGGCACGATTAAAAAAAGTAATGGGCATCGCATATTTTAGTCTTGCTTACGACGGCGACATTGATGTTGAAGTGCTGAAGGAAGAAGTTTTTGATAAGCTAAAAAATGTCGAATTTAACACTTTTTGTATTCAAACCCGTCGCTCCGATAAAAGTTTTCCATTTACATCTATTCAGGTGAATCAAATTGTCGGCGCCAGGATTCATACAGGATTAAATAAACCAGTAAAAATTAAGAACCCGGATTTAAAATGTAACATTGAAATTTTTAATAACCAGGTGTTTTATTTTTTTGAACGATTTGAAGGGCGACGCGGGCTGCCGGTTGGAAGCAGCGGACGTGTTGTCAGCCTGTTATCATCAGGAATCGACTCTCCTGTTGCTTCATACCAGATGATGAAGCGCGGCTGTCGGATTATTTATGTCCACTTTCACAGCTTCCCGATGACTGATAAAGCTTCTTACCACAATGCTATCAAATTGGCGAAAAATCTGACCACCTATCAATATTCAGCAAAGATGTATCTCGTGCCATTAATAAAAGTTCAGGAATCAATTATTCTTAATTCGCCAACCAAATTACGATTAATTTTATATCGAAGGATGATGCTGCGTATTGCTGAAACGATTGCCAAACGGGAACGAGCAAAAGCGTTGGTAACTGGCGAGAGCGTTGGGCAGGTGGCTTCGCAAACACTGGAAAACATAGTTGCCATTTCCGAGGTGGTTTCAATGCCGATTTTACGCCCGCTGATTGGTATGGACAAAGATGAGATAATTGACAAGGCAAGAAAAATAGACACCTTTAAAATTTCCACCGAACCCTACGATGATTGTTGCAGCTATTTAGTACCCGAAAACCCTGAAACTAAAGCAAAAATTTTTGAGGTACAAGCAGCAGAAGATAAATTAGAAAACTGGCAGGAATTAATCAATCAGGCAATAAATGAAGTTGAAATTGTGAAGATTAAATTTCCTGAGAATGAAGAATCAATTGGTTAAAGTCGAAAAAACAATAAGCACAAATCACATTTATCAAACAAAATATTTTTCCAACGGATAGAAACAATCTTCCTTCGGCAGATTTCTACTATTGATTGATTCGCCGAAGGAGAACCCAACAGATACGAAATATTTAAAATCTTTCATCCGTGTGATTCCTTGATCCGTGTGTTAAGAATTGATTTTCTTCCGTTGGTTTTTTTTATCAGTTGGAAAATTATTGATGAATCATTAAAAGAGAGCATATCATGGAAAAATCATATCGAAATGTTTTTAAATGGGGAGATCCGAATCATGAGGAGACGATTGATTTGGCTACTCTTAAAATAATGAAAAATATTTTTGGATTGACTGAGGAAGATTTGAAACGTAAATATTTGCCGGGCTATGATAAAGTAAGGCTAAAAAAAGAGAGTCAGCTTAAGCCGGATATTGTTAAAAAGTTAAAAGCAATTGTCGGTGAAGAAAATGTGGCTACTGATGATTTCTCCAGAGCTTATCATTCTTTTGGCAAATATTACACTGACCTGGTGAAATTAAGAATGGGAAAAGTAGAAACGCCGCCAGATGCAGTTGTGTATCCACGGAATGATAAAGATGTTGAGAAGATCATTGAGATTTGCCATAAGGAAAAAATTGCCGTTACTCCTTTTGGCGGACATTCTTCGGTAACCAGGAGCGTTGAAACTCCTGATGGAGGAATAAGCTTAGACCTTTCTAAGCACATGAATAAAGTGATTAGTGTCAATGAAGTCAACTCCTCGGTTACTGTTCAAGCGGGAATGTACGGACCGCCATTTGAGGAGTACCTGAATAATTACGGAATTGGATATTCCTGTGGTCATTTTCCCCAATCGTTTGAATATTCAACTGTTGGCGGTTGGGCGGCTGCGCGTGGCGCCGGACAAAATTCAACAGGTTATGGCAAGATGGAGTCGATGGTGCTGTCGATGAAATTTGTAACTCCGCGGGGAATAATAGAAACCAAAGATTTTCCCGCCAGCGCCCAGGGCTGGGACCTGGATCAAATTTTTATGGGATCAGAAGGAACGCTGGGAATAATAACTGAACTAACCATGAAGATACGAAAATTTCAACCTGAAAACACATCCTTTGTTTCTTTTATATTTAAGAATTTCGAATCAGCAGTTACTGCAATGAGAGAGTCGATGCAAAGTCAGTTTGGACTGCCCCACATGTTTAGAATTTCTGATCCGGAGGAAACTGATATTGCGTTTAAGATCAAAGGATTTGAAAACAGTTTCGCTGACAAGTTTTTACAAGCTTTAGGACACAAGCCAGGCAAAAGATGTTTAATGTTAGTGACTGTAGAGGGAGATAAAGATTATACAAACTTTGTGACCTGCAAGATTAAAAAAAATTGCCCGTAAACATAAAGCCTTCAGTACAGGCGCCAGTCCTGTTAAAAAATGGCTGGACCAGCGTTATTCCAGCGCCTACCTCCGCGATCCGTTGATGGATTTAGGAATTATGACCGATACACTGGAAACGGCAGTTACTTGGGAAAATCTTATTCCGCTCTGGAGTGCCGTGCGTAAATATATAAAAAGCCGCCCGAATACAATCTGCATGGTTCATATCTCGCACGTTTACGAAAATGGGGCTAACCTCTATTTTACATTTCTGAGTCCCATGAAAAAAGGAGATGATTTAAGCGATTATGTACAATTTCACAAAGGGATAATTGACACGATCAACAACAATAAAGGTTCGTTGTCGCATCACCACGGCGTTGGCAGAGTGACCGCTCACTGGATGGAAAAACAGCATGGCAAAGTCGGAATGGGACTGATGCAGGCGATAAAGGATTATCTTGATCCTGATGGAATTATGAATCCGGGTGGTACGCTTGGGCTTAAATAAGGGGGTAACTATTAAGATCAAAAATATGCCCACGAAATACACTAAAAACACGAAATCTTTTTGATGTTAATTTTGTGTATTTTGTAAGCTGAATATCTATAAAAAATATTGGAGAAGCAATTGACAACCCAAAATAAAATATCTTCATCAAGTCAGGGAAAACATGAAGATTGTATATTGGCGATCGATGCAGGCACCCAGTCGATTCGGTCAATAATAATTGATCTAAAGGGCAATATCCGCGAAATAGTGAAAATACCGATTGATCCCTATTTTTCAAAAAAGCCGGGCTGGGCAGAACAAGATCCTGAGTATTACTGGGAAACACTTTGCAAAACAACCCAGGGGTTACTTAAAAAAACCTCCATTTATAAGCAAGCAATTAAAGGCGTTACGCTGACAACTCAGCGAGGTACGGTTATTAACCTCGATAAAAATGGGAAACCGCTTCGACCTGCTATTGTGTGGCTCGATCAAAGGCGAGCTAAAGTTGAAAACCGGCTGCCAGTATTTATGAAGACAGCGCTAAAGCTGATTAATCTTAATGACAGTGTGGAATATGCAATGACCGAATGCGAGTCCAACTGGATCAGGCAAAACCAGCCCGATATTTGGGATAAAACCCACAAATACGTCTTCCTGTCTGGCTTTTTCAATTTTAGGTTAACAGGAGAATATATTGATTCTACGGGAAATATGGTTGGTTATGTACCTTTCGATTACAAGAAACACAGTTGGGCAAAAAGTTCAGACATGAAGTGGAAAATGTTTCCCATGGAAGAAGATAAGCTGCCAGCATTGGTTGAACCTGCTCAGCTATTGGGGCATATTACTTCTAAAGCATCGGCGCAAACAGGTTTACCAGAGGGACTTCCCCTAATTGCAGCAGCCGCTGATAAAGCCTGCGAAGTACTTGGCTCTGGCTGCCAGTCCCCGGAAATAGCCTGTCTTAGTTATGGCACTACCGCTACTATTGAGACGACAGGAAATAAGTATGTTGAGACGGTTCCCTTTTTTCCTCCCTTTCCCAGTGCAATTCCCGGTTTTTATAACACCGAGGTCATGATTTACCGCGGCTACTGGATGGTAAGCTGGTTTAAAAAAGAGTTCGGTTTCCATGAGGAACAAATTGCAAAAGAGAGAAAGGTAGCTCCAGAAGAATTGTTCGATGAGATGATAAGAGAAATCCCACCGGGAGCTATGGGATTAACGCTTCAGCCGTATTGGTCTCCCGGTGTTAAAATTCCAGGACCTGAAGCTAAAGGCGCAATTATCGGCTTTGGAGATGTACATACCCGGGCTCATATTTACCGGGCGATTCTCGAGGGTTTGGCTTACGCTCTAAAAGAAGGTGCAATTAGAACTCAAAAAAGAAATAAGGTAAAAATAAAAAAACTTCGTGTGTCCGGGGGAGGTTCTCAAAGTAGAAGCGCCATGCAGCTTACGGCAGATATTTTCAATCTGCCGGCAGAAAAACCTCACACTTATGAAACATCAGCTTTAGGCGCAGCCATTGACGCAGCAGTCGGATTAAAACTGTACCCAGACTTTGAAACAGCAATAAATAACATGTGCCGACAGGGCGAGGTATTTGAACCAATCCCGGAAAACCGCGATATTTATGAAGAACTTTTTGATAAAGTTTATTTAAAAATGTATAAAAAATTGAAACCGTTATATGATAAAATTAGAGATGCGACCGGTTATCCGGCGAGAAGGTAAGTTTCTTCTTATTACAAACTCATCGTGACGAGCCTCAAAAAAATAGAACCACTAATCCAACAAAAAGAAGTCGGACTTACAGTTTCACGAATTACGCGAATTAAAACTTGAAAAAAAGTTAGCACAGAAAAAAAAACAAAAAGGTGACTATTATGACAGAAACATCTGTTACATCCGAAAGCATATCTCTTTCCGCTGAGGTGCGGCAAGAGAACCTTCAAAAGCTGCAAGACCAACAATTTGATATTTTAGTCATTGGCGGCGGTATCACTGGCGCTGGCATTGTTCGTGATGCTGCGTTGCGGGGGTACCGAACTGCCTTAATTGAGAAAGATGATTTTGCCGCTGGTACCAGCAGCAAGTCTGCCAAACTGGTGCATGGTGGATTTCGCTATCTGAAAAGCCTGGAATTTGGATTGGTCCATGAAGCATTAATGGAAAGAAAAACCTTGTTGGATATTGCCCCCCACCTGGTGCGACCGATTCAATGTTTACTGCCAATATATAAAACCGATGCTGACCCGTCCTGGATGATCCATCTTGGATTGTTTTTATATGATTGGCTGTCGTTTACAAAAAGCATTGGTCGTCATCAAATGATTTCCAAAAAAGAAATTGAGGAAATTGAACCGCTGTTGAGAAAAGAAGGGTTACAACAAATTGCCCAATACTACGATTGTCAGGCAGACGATTTTTGGCTGGTAATGGCGAACCTTCAATCAGCAGCCCAAAACCAGGCGATAATTGCCAATTATGTTAAAGCGGTTGATATTCTCAAAGAAGATGGGAAGGTTGTTGGTATTCAGGCATATGACAGCATAACCGACACGTCAATTTCCATTCGCAGCCGTGTGGTTGCCTGTGCCGCAGGTCCCTGGTCTGATCAACTCCGCCAGAATTTATTAAAAGATACCCAGCAAGGTTTACGCCAGACAAAAGGTATTCATCTAATTATTCATCGGGATAATTTACCGATAAATTACCCGGTTGTTGGACCGGCAGTGCAGGATCGACGCCCGATATTTGCTATTCCCTGGAAAAAATTTGTCGTACTGGGCACAACAGAAACAGATTATGACGGCGACCCCGATCGTATTCTCACTGAACGCAGCGACGTGGATTATCTCCTTGTGGCATTCAACCATTTTTTTCCAAATGCTAAACTAAACTATGACCATATCGTTTCTACCTTTGCCGGGCTGCGACCGCTAATTTTTGAAACAGGTAAAGATGCTTCCTCGGTTACACGTGAATATCAAATTCTTGAAGACCATCAGAATTTTTTCATGATCACAGGTGGAAAATTAACTACTTATCGAACAATGGCTAAGGCGATGATCGACCGTCTGTCAAAGCACCTGAAAAGCTCGTTCGGGATTTCTCCGACTAACCCTGATTGCGTAACTGACAAATTACCTTTATATGGCGGCGACATCCCGGATTATCCTCAATTCTTTGATGATTGGACAAAAACGTTAACTCATAAATATAATTTTGACCTGGAAATTGCAGAGCATTTTATTGAGACTTACGGCAGCCGCATTCCCGATTTATTGCAGGCAATTCAGGAAACAGCAGATGGGCAGGAGCGAATGCTGCCGAATCTTCCTTATGTTTGGGGAGAATTGAAATATGCGCTTAAGTATGAAATAACCATGACGCTGTCTGACTTTTTAATTCGGCGCACCCACCTATTTTCTCTTGATCCAAAACAAGCCTTGGATATTCACGAATCAGTCGCTAATCGCATGGGAAAATATTTGGGCTGGTCAAAGGCAGAAAAGCAAGCCCAGATAGAAACGTATAAATCTAAAATTAAAATCATTCAGTATTTTCGGGAAGAACAATAGTAGGTGTTTAACAAAAATTATTGGAACACTGATTTAACTGATCGAACGGATTTGCACGGATTGGTAAAAACTTTAATAGATAGTATAAATGAGTCTGCTCTAAAAACCAGGAATTTTATGAGTTATGAAGATTTTACAAATAATAACTTCAATAAAATCAATTGGTATTAATCGGTGAAATTCCTGGTTTTTACCTTTTTAGAATGAACTCATAAATATTTATACAAATTAAAATCAAATTTTAATATGAAAATTGATATTTCAAAGAAAGTATTTAATTCCAGAGAAATTGAGTTTATTTTAGCACGACTTAAGCTGGCGTATAAAAAAGGATATTTACAAGAGAGAAGCGAAAATAATGACTACTTAATAGCTTCATATTCAGGAGTAGAAGAAAAAGGTATTACTCCAAAGTGGAACGTAAAAATATATACCTATAATAAGAAAAATAAAGGTCATAGCATCGTATGCGTTGACAGTTTTATCCTGAGCAAATTACTGGAAAAAGATTATGAAAGCTTTGTACCACCAAATTTTGATGTTTTAAGAATTGATGACGCCGGTTGGGGGTTTCCGCTATGCGGAGTAATGGTTGGTGTGTCAGACGAACGAGATGTGAAAAGTGCGATGATGCCTGTTGAATATTTTAGAGATGATACTACGAACCATTTTAAAAGTAAAAGATATTTAAAAAAATATGCAGAGTTGGCTATAAAACTCATTGAACAGTTCGGAGCATCTCCAACAACACATCGTATTGAAATATGCACTGGATATGTGAATCAACCACTTCGAGAGATGCTCAGAAAACTTGGATTTGATGTTCGTGTCGTTGAAATAAAAGGAATGCTGCAAGACGAGCTTGAAAGTATTTACAAAAAATATGTATTTGATAAAATTGGTGAAGATATTTATTATGATCCGAAAGAAATGAAAAAATCAGAGATTCCGAAAATGTATTATAAGTGCGTAAAATATGGTTTAAAAAACTGTCCTGATCTGCTTAAAACAGGTTGGGAATCTCTAAATGGAATTATAAAATAATTCGTAACTATTCAGGTATAAGGTGTTTATGCCCTCACCCTAACCTTCTCCCAAAGGGAGAGGGAACTCCCTTCTCCCTTTGGGAGAAGGGTTGGGGATGAGGGGAAAGCTTGCCGATATACACTCACCAAATGAAAAAAAAAGCCTGAATAGTTACAATAATTCATTACTGGACACTTTTTGTATTGTGTAGAGAACGACTGTCATTCCCGTACCACAGGCATTCCCTTCGGTCACATGTTTTTAGCGGGAATCTCCTCAAAATTAACCAAATGGATATCCGATAAAAGCACAGTCTGTATTTCCTTAATTGTTTAATGTAACTGTACAGGCATTCGGGCATGACAACTCGTCGAAAAGTCCCATTTTTTAAAAAGTGTCCGGTAGCAAGTAAAATAAATAAACAAACGTACACAGTTCTTATTATATTATATATTTTAAAACGGAGCAACTAAAATGAAGACAAAACTATTTTTCGTTTTAATTTTAACCATTCTCATATTAGCGGAGAAAACACCTGCACAAGGCTTTGAAAGTAATATAAATCAAAAAAAGCCTTTTCAAACTTCTCAAGGAGATAGTAACGTAACAGTTATTGGTAGATGGGCTTATGGAAGGAACAATGCTGCTTTTGTTGTTGGCAACTACGCTTACATTGGTAAAAATGAAGCTATGGATATTCTGGATATTTCTAATCCTGATTTTCCGGTTTGTGTGGGACAGATTCTTGTACCCTCGGAAGTTTATGATATCTGCATTGAAAACAATTATGCTTATTTAGCTGCCGACAATGCCGGTTTGCGAATCATTGATGTCAGCGATCCTGCATTACCTTCAGAAGTAGGTTTTTACGAAATGGGAAGTTTTTCTTCAGCAAAGGGTGTTTTTATTTCTGGCAATTATGCTTATATTACCGCTTCTTTAGATGGTTTGAGAATTATCGACATAAGCGATCCTGCATCGCCTATTGAGGTTGGTTTCTATGATACAAAAAATTTTGCAGAAGGCATTTATGTTGTGGGCAATTACGCCTATGTGGCAGACAATTTTGACGGTTTACGAATTATTGATGTCAGCGATCCTGCATCACCACAAGAAGTCGGTTTTTATGATACAGACGGTTGGGCTAAAGATGTTTTTGTTTTGGGCAATTACGCTTATGTAGCGGACAATAATAATGGCTTGCGAATAATGGATATTAGTAATCCCGCATCACCTCAGGAAGTCGGTTTCTATGATAAAGGATGTGCAACTGATATTTTTATTTTGGACAATTACGTCTATGCAGCAGGTGATATTGATGGCTTGCAAATTATTGACGTAAGTAATCCTGCATCTCCCACAGAGGTTAAATTATATGATACAAAACATACTCCGGTGAGCGTTTATGTATCTGGTGATTATGCCTATTTAGCTGAGGGCGAAGCATTTCAGATTATAAATGTAAGTAATCCAGCTTCACCCGAAGAATCCGGGTTCTATTATACAGGAGATGACCTGCTTGGCATTTATGTTTCCGAAAATTACATTTACACAGTAAGTGAATCTGCCGGCTTACGAGTTATTGACATTAGTAATCCTGCCTCACCATTAGAAATTGGGTTCTACGATACAGGGGGTTATCCAAGAAAAGTATTTGTTTTTGAAAATTACGCTTATGTGGCTGATGTGGGTGATGGTTTACGAATTATTAACGTTAGTAATCCTGCTTCACCTGAAGAAACAGGATTTTATAACCAGCAGGGTTTTGCAAATGACGTCTATGTTGCGGAAAATTATGCTTATCTTGCAAATGACTATGATGGCTTACGAATTATCGACATTAGCAACCCTGCCCTGCCTGAATCGGTAGGTTCGTTTGATACAGAGGGCAACGCAAACGGTATAAGAATTTCTGGCAATTATGCCTATATTGCAGACGATTATAAAGGTTTACGAATTATTGATATCGTTAATCCTGCTTCACCAGAAGAAGTTGGATTTTATAATACGGATTATGCACAAGACGTTTTTGTTTCAGGTAACTATGCCTATGTTGCAGATGGTTTTGATGGTCTGAGAATCATTGATATCAGTAATCCCGCTTCACCCGAGCAAGTTGGCTGCTATGATACCGAAAGTTATGCTGTAAATGTTCATGTTTCAGCTAATTACGCTTATGTGGCGAATCAAACTGATGGTTTGCGAATTATGGATGTGAGTGATCCAGCTTCACCAAAAGAAGTGGGCTTCTTTGAAATAACATGGTCGTGGGTAAATGATGTTTATGTTTCTGATAGTTACGTCTATGTTGCGAGTGATAAAGGTGTGTATATTCTGAAAAATGACTTACTTACTAATATAAAAGAAAAGCCTGTTATTCCATTGTTTTTCGATTTGTGTCAAAATTATCCAAATCCATTTAATCCATCAACTACCATTAGCTATCAACTTCCCGCAGCAAGCAAAGTAGAACTGTTGATTTACAATATGCTCGGAGAAAAAGTGGCTACGTTGGTCAATAAACACCAGGCAGCAGGAACACATCAGGTTACATTTAATGCTAAAGAGCTTCCGAGTGGAATGTATTTTTA
>Ga0255380_10014_pt1 | contig 28179 bp, 32 predicted proteins | sample ANMaggSeSYBR01G8_FD_182107 | JGI IMG/M metagenome (GOLD analysis project Ga0255380, IMG submission 182107) | Sediment cell enrichment communities from methane seep in Santa Monica Basin, California, United Staets - ANME aggregate JGI... | ecosystem: Environmental > Aquatic > Marine > Cold seeps >... | reverse complement strand
ATTCGGTGACCACAAGGGACGTGACGAAGGCAGAAAGGCGGTTTCCTCGACTGCTTGACCAAGAAACGGGCGAGCCCGAGCCTGTCGTCGTAAGTCTCTTGTCAATCGCTTCTTGCGCCCTGCCGTTCGTAATCCACGAACTTTGGCTTTGGCGGTTCGTGTTTTGCGAACTATAATGACTCTGGATGCTGATACATGGGGATGGAGTAGGAACGGATGCGAGTGATCTCCAAAGCCCGGTTGAAACAGTTCTGGGAAATCCCCGGCCACGAGGACTCCGAAGGGCCGCTTCGTGCGTGGTACACCCATGTCAGTAACAGGACGGTGGCCTGGAAGTCCTGGGGCGAGGTGAAGGTCGAGTTCGGCACTGCGAGCTTGGTGGGCAACTGCGCCGTATTTAACATCGGCGGAAACAAGTACCGGTTGGTGACCCGTATCCTGTATCCCAGCCAGAAAGTCTTCATCCTCAAGGTGATGACCCACAAAGAGTACGACGAGGATACGTGGAAAGAAAAATGTGGCTGCCATTTTTCTCCACCCAGAAAGAAGGCCACACGAAAGGCTTCCAAGCGGAAGCGAAAAGGACGGTGAAAAGATGGCAACCAAAACCAAGTTTGGCTTGAAGGGGAAGAGTCGTGACTCCTATCTGGAGCTTGTGCTGGCATTTCCCCTGGCATCGATCAAGTCCGATGAACATCTTGAAGAAGCCCAGGAAGTGATGAATAGGCTTCTTGCCAAAGGCCGACTCGACCACGGCGAGGAAACGTATCTCGATGCCCTGAGCGATCTGGTGGCCGCTTATGAAGATGAGCATCACGCCATTGAGCCCGCCTCCGATGCCGATATGCTTCGGCACTTCATGGATGCAAAGGGTGTGTCCCAAGTGCAACTGCACCGAGATACCGGCATTGCCAAATCAACCATTTCCGAAGTGCTGGCGGGCAAGAAGCCATTCAGTCGGCAGATGATCCGTAAACTGGCCGACTACTTCAAGGTCGATGTCAGCGTGTTGGCGAGCAATTTGTAATGTTGGTGTAGGCCAGCCGAACCACGTTCGCTGGATGCTGCGCCGGTCACAAGGGCGGCCTAATAACTCATCCTCTCCGCAGCCTCGGCCAACTGTCCTTCCGACTTCTGCACGTAGCATTTCGTCGTGTTCAAGTTCTGGTGACCGAGTATCTGAGCCAGCCCAACCAGATCGCCGGGGTTGTCAGCAAGGTATTGGTGCGCCATCGTGTGCCGCAACAAGTGCGGATGAACATGAACGCCAATGAAGACGGAATACTTGTCGCACAATGCACGGATGCCGCTCTCGGTCAGCGGCCCACGTTCGCCGATGAAGACCCTGGTGCTCGCCACCGGTGGCCGGGTCTCCAGGTAGGCTTGCAGAGCACGCCGGGCCGGTAGTGGAAGCGGCACCCAGCGTTCCTTTGATCCCTTTCCAAACCTGAAAGTGCCGCTACGTTCGCCAAGGCGAAGGGCATCCAGTTCGAGATCAACAACATCGCCGCAGCGACAGCCGGTGTACAAGAACATGTGGAAGATGGCATTAGCTCGCAGGTCTTGCCGCAGTTCCACTTCACGAAGCAGGCGACGAACATCTTTCCTTTCCATGCCCTTGGGGGCAAGTTGTTGACGGCGCAATTCCTTCACTGGCTTCGCAGGGTTCGCTGGAACGTGACCCTGATCGGCCAGCCAGCCGAAGAACCGGCGCAATGTCACCAAGGCCCTGTTCACGGTGGCGACGGCCTGACCCAGATCACGGCGCAGGTGGCTCTTGAAGTCGGCCACGTCCCTGGTCGTCACTCTGCCAACCACGAGGGGCTCGTGGTTGGCCGTGCTGAACCACTTGGCAAACTTTCGCACATCCTGGATCATGGCCTTGCGGCTGTTGTCTGCGAAGTCGTGCGAGTCCAGAAAGCGAGCGAACAGGGCTGGCTCGTCGGCTCCGACCGGCGTGCCGTCGAAAAGGTTATCTGCTGTATTCTGGCTACGTTGTTGGTTGTAATTCGACATACGTTGGAACCTTTTTGATACGGATTCAGCGGATACTCTCAGTTATGCGGTGGGTTTATTTCGACTATCCCGAGCCTTTAAGGACAGGAAGACGGCCCTGAGCACCTCCCCAGGATCAGTCCCATCAACACCAGCGGGGAAGAGTTGCTTGACGGCGGCGTCCACCTGGGCGGCAGTTGCCATTGTCAGGCCGAGGGCACGAACGCCATCTAGGACTTCGGCATGGGCGTGGGCCTGCTTGGGTTTCGGCTTCCGCCTGGGTGCCGAAGAGGGGAGGGAGCCCCTGGGTGCGTAGAAGAGGATGGGCTTGCCATTCACGCCGTAGTTGCGACGGCGTACCGTCAAACAGACTTCTTGCTGCTCGGCACTGTAGTACGGCCTCCCACGATGATCCCTGCTCGGCTCGGGGAAAGCCGTGCCGATCAGTTGGTAGACCCTCGACCGACTCAGCCGAAGCATTCGGGCCATTTCTGCAACGGTCACGGCGACTTTGAATTCGTCGGCCATTTCACGATCCTTATTCGGTTTGTGAACGGGATTTAGACAGATGTTCGTAGCCAGCGGCACTAAGTTGCCGCCGTGACTGGTCATCCTTTACCACCAGGCCAGCACGAATTAAGAATTGCTCGGTGACCTGGGACACTGTGCGTGCAGGAAGGCCCAGGGAAGATGCCAGAACGTTCAATCTCTGTGGCCCATCGCCGAGCAGCCGTAGATACTGTTGTTCGGTCGGGCCGAGGCCGAGGTCATCAAGTTGTTCAAGGACGCAGGCACGGTGAAGGTGATCCACCGTAATCGTTTCCTCGCCATTGGCACGGCACACACGGCGACACGCTTGAAGCAGTCGCAATGCCCACCGGGGAGTTCCCCTTGATCGCTGAGCGATCAAGGGGAACAGGCCCCCATGAACATCCCAGCCGAGGGCTCTGGTTCGTTGTTGAAGTAGCGTGGTCAGATCATGTTCCAAGTAGAACTCGAACCTGAGCACCAGTCGCATCCTGTCACGCAATGGTTGCAGCAGGCAGTATTCGTCAGTCGTGGAAAGTAGCAACGTGAAGTCGGCAACCGGTATCGCCTGAACCGACTTGCCGCCGCCGATGAAGACCTTCCGCTTGTCGAGGGCGAGGTAGAGTGCTGTCTGGAGTCGCTTGTCAAGCTCATGGCACTCGTCGATGTGAACGACTGCGTTGGCCGTGGCCTGGAGCAGCAGGGCATTCAGGTCGCCGACGTTGGCGATGGACTGGCCGAGCACTTCAAGAAAGTCGGTTGCCATCTCGGCAGCTACCACGTTGGCGACCATGCTCTTGCCCATGCCCGGTGGTCCCACTAGCATCGCATGATCGAACCGGCGATTGTCTTGGAAAGCAGCGTCGAGACCGACCTTCACCTGTTCGACCACGCCCGGCTGGGCAACAATGTGTGCCACCGACGATGGCCCAACATCATTTACTTCCGTTGGTCTGTTCATTCGATTTCCTCAATGCGCAGACGTGCCATTGACTATTCCTACTTGGGTTCCGGTTGCAACTCAGCCGCCCGCTTCTCGCATTCGGCATGTGCTCTCAGATAAGACCTGTGGTTGGGGCACGATCCAGCACCGGCCAGCCACGCAATCTGCTCTGCGTAGAGGCGGCAGACCGGGTGATGGTTGATGGCATCGGTCCCACCGCCGTTCCTGCGAACCTCTTCACAAATGACCTTCATGTCCCTGGCGAATTGATAAACGATACCGCTAAGGTTCGACGCATCCTGGATTACGATGGCGGTGCGGTAGATGTTCATGCGGCGGCGACCTCGTGCTTGGTGAACGCCAACAGGTAATCGGCAACCTTGCTGGCCTGGGTTGATGCCTTGAAGATGTAGGCTGGATCGTTCTTCATTTCTTTGAGCCATGACTTGAGATAGCTGGCATGGTTCTCCAGCGACTCCCCCTGGGGTACACCGAGTTCGGTGGCGAGGAAGCTGGCAGCCATCTCGGCCACCAACTCGCCCATCGCATAACCGTGCTGCTGATGATCCCAGTCAAGACGGACCTCACTCCAGTGCCCCAGTTCGTGCAGCACCGTCTCGTAGTAGGCCCCCAGAGGATCAAACCGGTGCCGTGGCGGCACAACGATGTAATCGCTGAGGCGGTTGTAGAACGCACGGTCCCCCTGGTGGCGAAGGTCGGCACCAGAGGCAGTTATGAGCGAGTCTGCTGGCTCGAAGTCGGGGACGGAAACCGGCTCGTCTTCCTTCACCCGAAACGCCTCGGCTCCCTCGACCTGATCGGCACAAAAAACACTCCACTGCCGCATGACATAGAACTGATCTTCCGTTTCGTCGCCGGTGGCAGGATCAATGACGGTCTTGGTCATGGGCTTGTAGAAGACGATCTTTGCGCCCCACTGCCCCTTTTCCACATTCTCGGGCCGCTTCATCACTTGGCAATGAAGCTGCTCCCATTGCCGGTAGGTGCCGTACCACTTGCTTGAAAACCCGTGTTCCATCCGATGAAGTTCGAGCAAGAGTGGATTGATGCCACTGTAGGGGTGCTTTGAGACGACGTTGGCCGCTCGCCCTGCATTCTTGGAAGTGGTCCATGGCCTGCGCCATGGCTTAACACCGCTCTCGATGGCGTGAATCAACTGCGACGTGATCTGACTTCGGATCGAATCGTTGGTGGGCACGGCTTGTTGCCTTTTTGCTGGCGGCCGGTTTGTGTTTCCGTATAGAAAGACCGGTGGGAGCGGGGTGGAGGACGAGGACTTGGGCGGTAAAGTGGTGCAATATGAAGTAATCGCAACAGGAAGAGAGAGAGGTGTTGTGGTCAGGTCGGTTGGATCTCCGCACCGAAGACCAAGGCATAGGGCGGTTGCCCCTGCTTTCGATGCCAATCGGGTTGCTTGTCCAGCTTGACCCTGATGCCACGGTAGCCATGCTCACAGAAGTAGCTGACTACAATTCCTGCACCGAACCTATTGACCGTGATCTCGACACGATCACCCGTGTTCGGATCGAAGATGCCGCTCCACCGGCCTTCGGGCCGGTGGAGCAGGTCATACTTGCAGTCTTCTGTGTGATGCTCCCATGCACCGACATAGACGTAGCCACCGGCACGACGAGCCATCATGGAGAATAGGCCCCGCTCGCACACGGGGGCGGCTTGTTTACGGGGCATGGTTGGTAGCTGACGCCGAAGTTCGGGCAAGGCTACTTTGTTGAGCCACCAGATGAAAGGAAGACCCTGCCACTCTGCGAGTGGCAGGGTCTTGTCCCATTCAGGCCCGGCGTAGGTCACCCGGTCATGAACGATGTCCAAAGTCCCATCGTGGTCGATGCCTCGGCAGCCCCAGTAGCGAACGGGACTGCCCTTGGTGTCGATGATCTGCTGGGGGACGGGCAGGCCGAACATGATGAATGTCCTTTCTGCCCAAAGAAACAGTCGTCAAGGGGAGCGAGGACGAAAATTATTTCTGGCCGGGATAGATAGGTTATGTGGACCACATTTACAAAATGGCTAAACGCCGACGCACAAGCCCTGTTGCGGCTCCTTGAAGTCAGCACGGAGTTCCCAAAGGGGCAGATCAACGAACTGTTCGACAAGGAGATTGACAAACTGCTACGGCAGGTCGATCAGCCAGAAATCCGACTGCAACTGCAAAAAGCACGGCGGTTCGATTGGGTGGGCTACATCGCCAAGAGCCTCCGCAACGCCAACATCCCCCATCACGATATTGACTATGCAACGCATGACATTGTGGTGAAGCTGCTCGTAACCGGCTCACTCTTCCGTGGCTGGCATGACCAACCGATCCTTGCGAGGTTCAAGGTGGCCGTTCGCAATGCCGTCCTGAACCGACTCGAAAAGCACAATCGCCGAAGGAAGTGGTTCCCGCACGTCTCGCCCGAAGACGTGGAGGTCGCCATGCACGCTGCGCCTGGGGATGAAGAGCTTATTGAAAAGTTTCGTGCCGAGGTGGAGAAGAGACTCGAACCGCTCTGTCTGGGCTTGCTCGACATTCGCCTCGACGGTGGCGAAACCAAGTCACTCATCGGTAGCCCCGACTACGCCTCGGCAACCGCATATCAGGTCAAACGAGCCGTTCAGAAGATTAAGGCTTTGGCCCAGCAATTCGGCGACGCAGATTTTCAGGCACGAGTTCAACGGCTCATGGATGCCGAGCAGGCCACCTTGGCGAAGAGGTTTGGGAGGGCAGTATCGGTTCCCGGTTAGCGCATTTTTGCGCTAACCGAACAGAAATGGTGGCCTGAGATTTGTCCACCTTTTCAACCAATCAACCGAGGTCAAGGATGCGCCTCAAAGCCTCGCCCTGCATCAACTCCAACACTTCTTCCTGATCTTCTTCATCAAGTTGGCCCAGGCAATCGTCGAGGGCCGCAAAGTACGCTTCAGTGTTCTTGATTCCACCAAGCCCGGCGAGCCATGCGAGCCGGGCAATGAGAACCCGGACTGCCGGATTGTGGGCGACCAACTCGGGGCCGCCCCCTTTCATCACTTCCACCATCTCTGACAAGCGGAAAGCAACCCCGATCACACTCCCCGAGTTCTGGGCGAGGAGTGCGTCTCTGTAAATGTCGTCCATGAAGATAGATAGTCGTGCTGGGGTCGGTTTTCAGCAAGAAGAAAACCGGGCCGAACACGTTGCATCAGGAGTCCCTGGCTTAGATGAGGCTGAGAGGATTTTGGGCGGAATTGTTTGGTTTTTGAAAATGAAGCAGGAGTTGTGAAATCCGGTCCTGCCAACACATGCGCCGAATGGCGACATTTCACCGATGCTGTAAATCGCTTCTTGGTCATCCCCAAATCCAAGTACCGCTCACTCTGATGGGCGATGACGATTAGGGTCACGGCCCCTGGCTTCGAGGTGCTCGAAGTCCGGGTAGTTCGTTATTTCGGCGACTGCGTTGTCGCCCAATAAATCCTTAAACTGCCCGACCAATCCAGCCATCATCTCGTTCCACCGGGCCACGGTCTCGACCAACGCCCTGGCGTTCCGCTTCTTCCAGAAACCGCTTTCATCGTTCACGGCTTGCAAAATGCCCAACTCATGTGCGAAGTCGAGAAGTTTCACAATCGTGATGTGCGCACGCAGAAAATTCTTGATGCCCTCGTAGTTCGGGTTGCTGGCGTACTGCGTTTTACAGAAGGAAGCCCAACACCATCCCGGCTCAGCCAAAGGATACATCGCCAAGCCGAAGTTCGCCTGTTCACAACCCTCGGCGGGCCAAGTGGAAAAGGCGATGAGATGTGTAGGTGGGAGCATCTCGGTGTCGGCCAGCCGCATAGCCTGCACCAACAGCCACCGGTCAGGGTCACCCTCATCACACTGGTGGAAATCGCAGTCACCGCCCTCGCATTCCACAATGTCACCGACCTCAACGAATGGTAAGTCGAGAGCCCGCTGGTGGAGTTGCTCAACGAGGAGCCGAGCCCGGCCCGGTGGGCAGGGCTCGGCGTGCAGGTCGTAATGAATCGTTAGGCCCATGGTTTGCCCATTGTAGCACAAGAGTCAGCCAGGGTGGCCGGGGGCCGCCGTAATGGGCTCCAGAAGCTCCTGTGATTGATTCTGGTGCGTTTCTTCTCCGAAAAGGACTTCGGATACCCCCAGGACCATTGCGTTTAATTTGATTATGTTTCTATTTGTTCTTTTAATGGTTGAATAAATAGAGCACGACCGAGCGAAGCGAGGGCGTGCCAATACTCCCCCATTGTAAATATCGCACTGAACCGGCTATCCTGGTCTACTGTGAGGAGCACTTGGAAGAGGACTGACATGGAACCCCACAATATCTGGATCAGGCATTGCAAAACGGCTCGACGTATCGACGACGAGTTCGGCACCCAGAAAACCCTCAAATACCTCGTTGAAGAGAAGTTCCTGAACTTTCTCGAAGCTGCCGACGACAACACCGACTTTCGTGCTGAAATCCCCGCTTTCGTTGCCGAGATCAAAACCATTTTCGAGCCCTGGCAACTGCGGGAGTGTCTGGAACAAGCTAGGCAGACTGAGCCGTTCGATCCGACGTTGTGTGATGACCCCGAGGAAGCGGAAATGGAAAGAGAGTTTGACCTCCACCGCAGGACCGCTGGTCGGCTTCTGGTCGAGCGGGCAAGGGAATGGTTGCTAGAAGAGGATGTGGATTAGCCTACCATGCAAACCATCAGCAGAGCCGACATCACCGACCTGGAAGAAATCCCCAACATCGGTCCTTCCATCGCAGCAAGTCTACGGCTGATTGGCATCTCGTCATCCCAAGGCTTATTGGGAAAAGACCCGTACAAGATGTACGACGACCTGTGCCACGCCACTAGGGCCCGCCAAGATCCATGTGTAATCGACGTGTTCATCGCCGCAGTCAGATTCATGGCTGGTGAACCATCAAAGCCATGGTGGAAGTACACGCCGGAAAGGAAGTGGACGATGGCGGCCCGTTGCAAGAGCCGGGCGAAAGCTTGAGCCTACATCGGCACTGGGTTCCGCCAGGATCAACGCAGAGGCCCCTGGCGTTAATCAGGATTAAAAGTTTTGGTGAAAAGGGCCTGGGATGCCTCTAGGATGGTTCTAATTGATCTTAGTCAATGTGGGCACCCCCGAGCGAAGCGAGGGGGTGCAGGGCTACCTTCCTTTCATGGCCGCTGCCAGCGCCTCCTCCCGAGTCTTATCGATGTGGAATAACGTTGCCAGTCGGTTCATCCAAAACTGCTCCATCGCCATGGGCGGGACATTGCACATGCGAAGATTCCCGCCCAGCCTCTTGTGCAGCCTGACCAGTGGAGCCTCAACGATTGCGGCAGGGATAAAATCCTTATCCTCGAAATCCAAGATGACAGAGGTCCATTCCTTCTGATCTGCGACAGCGAGCAACTCCTCTCCCAGTTGAAAGACGCTTTCGCTGTCGCAATCGCAACGGTTGAGATCGTTGAAGCAGACAACGGCAACTCCATTCATGCCGCTGACCTGGATCTGCTTTGGCGTATCCGCCATGGAATCTTGCCTCCGCTTCTGCCTACACCTTCATCGGTCCCACCTGGTCATCCTTGCAAGCCGACCCATCAAGCCGGAACCTGTTCTCCAACATTTTCATTTACGGCACAAACCACTGATCGTCCTGAATGGCTTTCAAGCAGTCATCTACGGAGAGGGCGTCGTAAATCCCAACCCACTCTCCATTGTGCCGCATGAAATAGAGAGCGAACTTTGTGTCACCAATGTACTCCAGCCGTGCAAACTTCGACTCGGATGTGGGCGAGAGGGCATTTGGGCCTGGGCAGGCGTAGGTCGAGAAGAAGTAGAAATAGTGCCTGTACCACTTCGTCCCGATGTCGGTGATGTAGTTGAAGCTCGGTTTTTTGGGGGGCGGTTGAACGTGTTTGGGCTTCAACACGTTTGCAATCAGGTCGGTGGCCTTGGCTTCCAATTCGTTCTTAATTGAATCAGGCAAGGATGACTTGGGTTTCTTGGAAGGGCTTATCATCCAGGCTTTACGCTGTTGTGCCATCGTCGTTACTCCTTTTCAAGACTCCTACTATCCTCGTTCATCCCGTCCGCTCCACCACCCCCAGCCGTGCAAAAAAGAACCTTCATGGCCTCATTGTAGCGTCATCTCTCTCAGCCTGCCCATTCCCACCCTCAAATCACCACCAAGAAAGGGACGCAACCCCACCTCGTGGCAGCCAGAAAACCGGCTGAGCTTGGACATGGATTGGGAGGAGGCCGTAGTATTGTGGGCTTGGGAGCCCATCAACTTTGCCCAACCCGCACTAATTCCAAGCGAAGAAAGTAGTTGGGTCGGGGGATGATTGCGGGCACACCTCGTTGGGGGTAGACTGGTGGTTTCCTGACAATGATTTTGACCGATTGGGTACTGCGGCCCAGGCAAGGCCCTGGGCCGCCGCAAGGTGAAGGCGATGGACGTAGACGAAATCCTGGCCCAACTGACCGAAGGGACCATCCTGGAAGGCCCGCATTGGACCGAGCCCGTGAAGGTGCTCACGGCCCGAGTCCGAGAGAGGCGAATCGAGCCAAAGCGACGATGACGACCGAGTATCATTCCCAATACTACGCCTACCAACTCACGAAACGGCTGTCCTCCGACAACGCCGAGAAGCTGTCACAGTCCCTCTTCAATGCCACGGTCGATCTGAATCCCCACCAGATCGAGGCGGCCCTGTTCGCATTCCGCTCCCCGCTCTCACGGGGGGCACTTCTGGCCGATGAAGTCGGCCTGGGGAAGACCATCGAAGCCGGGCTCGTGATGAGCCAGCTTTGGGCCGAGCGAAAACGTCACATCCTGTGCATCGTGCCCGCCTCACTGCGCAAGCAGTGGAATCGAGAACTGGTGGAGAAATTCTTTATTGGTTCGGTCATCCTGGAGACCAAGAGTTACAACGCCTACAAGAAACAGCACGGTGGAAACCCATTTGACCAGCCCGGCACCGTCATCATCTGCTCGTACCAGTTCGCTCGTTCCAGGGCGGACGAATTGCGGAACGTGGCTTGGGATCTGGTTTGCATCGATGAGGCACACCGGGTCAGGAACGTTTATAAAAAGAGCAACAAAATCGCCAGTGCCATTCGAGAGGCGATCCATCCGTATCCGAAGCTGTTGTTGACCGCCACGCCGCTCCAAAACACGCTCATGGAACTGTATGGGCTCATCACCTTCATCGACCCACAGATGTTCGGAAGCGTGGAGTCTTTTCGTGCCCAGTTCGCCACGAAGCCAGCAGATGTCACGTCGAGTCAACTGATGGACCTGCGCCAACGTATTCGCCCCATCTGTCAACGAACATTGCGGCGGCAGGTCACCGAGTACGTGCCGTACACGAACCGGATGTCGATTACGCAGGATTTCACACCCACCGACGAAGAGGTGCGCCTGTACAATAATGTTTCGAGCTATCTTCAGAAGCCCGAGCTTGTTGCACTTCCTTCAAGTCAACGACAACTCATCACGCTGATCCTCCGCAAGATCCTGGCATCGTCATCGTTCGCCATTGCTGCCACCCTTGGGAAGTTGATCGCTCGGCTGGAAATGTTGCGTGCCGGTGCCAACAAAGGCACCACCGAAGAAGCCACCGACTGCGTGGATGACCTGGAACACACCGACGAGTTACAGGACGAGTGGGCCGAGGTCGATAGCGAGGGCACCGACCATGACGATGACGGCGAAGGCGATGCTCTAGCCAAGTTGCTCCAAGCCATCGAAAGCGAGATCTCCGAGCTACGAGAATACAAGCAACTGGCCGAATCCATCACGACAAACGCAAAGGGTGATGCCCTGCTGATCGCCCTGAAACGTGGGTTCGAGAAGGCCAAAGAACTCAGGTCTCCCAGAAAGGCATTGATCTTCACCGAGTCACGGCGCACGCAATCCTATTTGCGAGAACTTCTTGAAGACAACGGCTATGCCGGTGAACTCGTTACGTTCAACGGAACAAACGCCGACCCGGATTCCAGGCAGGTTTATCAGGATTGGCTCAAACGTCACCAAGGCGAGGATTGCATCACCGGTTCACCCACCGCCGACATGCGTTCGGCGTTGGTGGACTACTTCCAAGAGCAAGCCACGGTCATGATCGCCACGGAGTCGGCGGCGGAAGGCGTGAATCTTCAGTTCTGCAATCTCGTCGTCAATTTCGATCTTCCGTGGAATCCCCAGCGGATCGAACAACGGATCGGGCGATGCCATCGGTATGGCCAAAAGCACGATGTCGTGGTTATAAATTTCCTCAACCGAAAGAATGCCGCCGACCAACGAGTGTTCCAACTCTTGGCGGACAAATTTCGCCTGTTCGATGGCGTCTTCGGTTCCTCCGATGAAGTCCTGGGCACGCTGGAATCCGGTGTCGATTTTGAGAAACGCATTAGCGAAATCTACCAACAGTGCCGCACGCCCGAGGAAATTAACACCGCCTTCGATGCACTTCAACAGGAACTTGATGAGCAGATACAAGCCCGCATGGCGGACGCTCGGACGAAACTGATGGAACATTTTGACGAAGATGTTCATGAGCGGCTACGAATGCGGTCAGATGAAACCCGCCACCAAATAGACCGCTTTGGACACTGGCTGTGGGCGGTCACTAGGTACGAACTGGTGAACCACGCACATTTTGATGATGGCCAGTTGACTTTTCAGTTGCATTCTCGACCGACCGGTGCCAAACCCGAGGAAGTGCCGCTTGGAAGATACCGAATCGTCACCCAACGGGCCGAAACAACGGACCATCATTTTCGTTTCGGTCATCCCCTCGTAACTGTGTTGTTGGAGCAGGCCAAACACCGTAAGCTGACACCCTCCAGCGTGGCCTTCGACTATACAGGCTATCCTGGCAAGGTCTCCCTCGTCGAACGACTGCTTGGCCGGTCTGGGTGGCTCCAGGTCACTTTGCTGTCCATCACCGCCCTGGAAACCGAAGAGCACTTGATCGTGTCGGGCATGACCGATGCTGAGGAATCCCTGGACCACGAAATATGCGAGAAGATGCTGGCGATCCCAGGTGCCGTGATCGAGCCTGTATCGGTGCCTGACCCAGTTGCAAACCGGCTCGATGCCGAGTATGCAGCCGGGCGAGACTCGTTGCTGGACGATGCTCGCAGCCGCAACGAAAAGTATTTTGAGCAAGAGATGGACAAGCTGGATCGATGGGCGGATGATCTGAAGATCGGCATTGATCGTGAAATAAAAGACCTGGAAATCGAGATCAGGTCGGCCAAGAAGGATGCTCGGCAGGCGGCCACACTGGAGTTGAAACTTGAGGGACAGCGATGTGTCAAGGACTTGGAGAAGAAACTGAGAACGAAGCGGCGGGGTCGAGACGAAGCCTACGATGAGATCGAGGATCGCAAGGACCAACTCATTGACGAGATCGAGGCTCGCCTGAAACAGACCATCGATGCGACCGAGTTGTTCACGATCCGGTGGAGAGTACAGTGAACATCCATCGGCTTCGACTACGACGAAAGTCAACATACACGCCAACAGGATGAGCAATGGCAAACAAGACAAAACTGGAACTGACGTGGATTGGCAAGGAGAATCGCCCTCGGCTTGAGCCAAGGGTACTCCTCGAAGATTCATCGAAGTCATATCACGCCGACCACCGGGTCACCGAGAACGACATCTACGACAATCGCCTAGTTTTTGGGGACAACTTGTTGGCCTTGAAGGCGTTGGAACAGGAATTCTCTAGGAAGATCAGATGCGTATTCATTGACCCCCCGTACAACACAGGATCAGCGTTCTCTCATTATGACGATGGAGTTGAGCATTCTCTCTGGCTCTCTCTTATGCGAGATCGCCTTGAGTTTCTGCGGCGACTCCTGTCTATTGACGGCTCCCTGTGGATAACAATCGATGATCGAGAGTCACATTACTTGAAGGTTATCTGTGACGAAGTATTTGGCCGGGCAAATTTCGTCTGTAATGCGATTTGGCAGAAGAAGTACACCGTGGCAAATGATGCCAAGTGGCTTTCAGAAAACCATGACCATGTGCTTGTGTATGCGTTTGACAAGGAACGTTGGCGTCCGTACCGACTAGAGCGCACGCAGAAAATGCAGGAACGTTACCGAAACCCTGACAATCATCCGAAAGGACCATGGAAAGCTACTCCTCTCTATGCAAAACGTAAGGCGACAGCCAAAGAAGAGGTTTTCTCGTTTCGCTTCAAGAACGGTTTTGTGTGGTCGGCACCAAAGGGAACGTCGCCTCGGTTTCCTGCACAAAAACTCAAGGAGCTTGATGACAGCGACGAAATCTGGTTCGGCACGGATGGAACCGCCAAGCCGTCCAGGAAGACGTTTTTGAGCGAACTCACTGTCTCTGGCCCACCTTCTCCCAGTGTTTGGCTGCACTCGGACGTGGGGAATAATCATGAAGCCCGTGAGGAGGTGAAAGCCGTCAACGCCGACGATCCATTCTCAACTCCCAAGCCCGAAAAGCTGCTCAAGCGAGTATTGGAGCTTGCAACTCAACCGGGCGACATAGTTCTTGACAGTTTCGCCGGTTCCGGTACTACCGGAGCAGTCGCCCACAAGATGGGAAGACGCTGGATTATGGTAGAACTTGGCGAGCATTGTCACACGCACATCATCCCTCGGCTCAAGAAGATGATTGACGGTGAAGATTCAAGGGGCGTGACTGAGGCAACCAGTTGGAAAGGCGGTGGCGGTTTCCGCTACTACACCCTCGCACCGTCTTTGCTTGAGCAGGACCAGTTCGGCAACTGGATCATAAATAAAAAATACAATGCGGAAATGTTGGCCCAGGCGATATGCAAGATTGAGGGCTTCACCTACGATCCAAGCGACTCGATCTATTGGCAGCACGGACATTCGACCGAGACCGACTTCATCTACGTGACAACACAAATGCTGACTCGTCAGCAAATCGAGGCGTTGTCCGAGGATGTGGGGCCGAACCGGTCGCTCGTCGTCTATTGCTCGGCGTTCCGGATCAAGAAGGTGACGGATTTCGTAAATCTTACACTGAAGAAGATTCCCAAGGCCGTCTTGCACAAATGCGAATGGGGGCGAGATGACTACAGCCTAGAAATAGAAGACCTTTCACCGGCACTGGAACCAGCACCGGAGCCTGAAGAGCCGCCCCCGACCCGACGCCGACGACGACGGGAGAGCGAACTACAACGGACCCTGTTTACAGAGGAGGGTGGACAATGAGCCAGCATCACGTCAACGCCATCGCCGGTCGCCTGAGCCTTCGCCCACCGCAACGGGAGTCGCTGCAAATCCTTCATGACGTGTGTCAACTGGTGCGATTCGACAAGGACACGGATGTTGCCCAGGCACTTGAGGCCATCCGCAACGAGTTCGCCCAGGTCAAAGACTTCGAGCGTGACTTCCCTTCGCTGTGCTTCGCACTCGCCACGGGCGTCGGAAAGACTCGCCTCATGGGGGCATTCATCGCCTATCTACACCGGGCCGAGGGCATACAGCATTTTGTCGTGCTGGCTCCGAATCTGACAATTTATAACAAGCTGACGGCGGACTTCACACCCAACACTCCCAAGTACGTGTTTCAGGGAATCTCGGAATTTGCCATCGACCCGCCCGAAATCATCACCGGCGACAATTACGAAAGTGGACGGGGCGTGCGAAGTGGTAGACTCTTCGGACACGAGGCCGTCCACATCAACATCTTCAACATCTCAAAAATAAATTCCGAGGTTCGGGGCGGGAGTTCGCCACGGATCAAGCGTTTGAGCGAGTATGTTGGAGAGAGCTACTTCGACTACCTCTCCAAGCTCGACGACCTCGTCTTGCTGATGGATGAATCACACCGGTATCGGGCATCGGCAGGCGTTCGGGCGATCAATGAACTGAGGCCACTTCTTGGCCTCGAACTTACCGCCACACCCCAGGTCATGCGGGGCCAAAACGCCGAGCCGTTCAAGAACGTGATTTACAGCTATCCTCTCTCCGCTGCGCTCGACGACGGCTTCGTGAAGGAACCGGCTGTTGCCACTCGGGAAAACTTTGACATTAACAACTACGACGAGGACTCCCTGGAGCGTCTGAAGCTGGAGGACGGCATCCACATCCACGAAGAGACGAAAGTGCAACTGGAGGTGTATGCCAGGGAACATAGCATGAAACGAGTCAAGCCCTTCATGCTTGTCGTAGCCAAGGACACACAACATGCCAGCCAGTTGCGAAAGATCATCGAGGACGACACCTTTTTCGCCGGTCAGTACAAGGGCAAGGTGGCCGAGGTTCATTCCGCCCAACGAGGTGAAGAACGAGACGAGAACGTTGAGAAGCTACTCTCAGTGGAAGACCCGAACGACGAGACAGAAATCGTCATTCACGTAGATCAACTGAAGGAAGGATGGGATGTTACCAACCTTTACACGATTGTTCCGCTGAGGGCCTTCAATTCCCGAACATTGATCGAACAGGCCATCGGACGTGGCCTTCGCCTGCCCTACGGAAAACGAGTTGGCATCGCCGCCGTGGATCGCTTGACCATCGTCTCCCACGACCGATTCCAGGAGATCATCGACGAAGCTAACAAGGGCGAGTCGATTATTCGCACCGGCGTGGTGATCGGTCGAGACATCCCAACGCAGCACTCAAAACCGGTGGATGTTCCAACTAACCTTGAACAACGACTTCTTGGGACCGAGGAAGTGGTTCCGGGAACGACCCAGAAACAGAAGCCGCTCTTCGACACCGAAGGCGAGCGTGAGGCGGCACGGGCCACCTTGGACGTAATCAAGACCTTGCAGCGTCTACAATCTTCCAAGGATCTACAGTCCGACGAAGTTCAGGCGAAGATCGCTGAACAAGTAAAAGAAGCCATGCGCCCGGTTCAGCCCGAACTCGCTGGCGTGGCCGAGGAAATTAACGTGGAAGAAGTTGTTGCCGAGGTCACGCAGCAGTACATCGATTTATCCATCGACATTCCCCGGATCGTGATCGTGCCGTCTGACGATGCCACTTTCGGCTACCGGGACTTCGACTTGGAGTGTTCGCACGTTCGCCTGCAACCGGTATCGCAGGAAATTTTAATTCAGCATCTTCATGACCACGACCGCTACAAACTTCAGAGTGGGCCGAGCACCGCCACCGAGCAACGCCTGGAAGATTATCTCGTGCGGGCATTGATCGACTTTGACGACATCAGCTATGACGAACATGCTGCCCTACTCTACAAGCTGTCCGGTCAAATGGTGGCGCATCTTCGATCCTACCTCGCCAATGAAGACGAAGTGCTCAACGTGCTGGTCGCCCACAACCGGCAACTCGTGGACACGATCTATGCCCAGATGCAGGAGAATTACTTCGAGCAGGCATCATCGTCGGAGGTCAAGATTACCCGAGGGTTCACCACGTTTCGTCCCTCCGTTTTCTTGGCACCACCAGATACAAAGGTGCGAAACTTCCGAGAACCCGTGGACGAGAAGCGAGACATTCGCAGGATGTTGTTCGGCGGATTCGCCTGCTGCCTGTATTCCATTCAGAAATTCGGCTCCGATCCGGAACGCCGGTTTGCCGTTGTTCTGGAAAATGAAAAAGCCAAATGGTTCAAGCCGACGAGCGAGGATGCCCGTCAGTTCTTCCAGATCTATTACCGAGTTGGGATCGAGGAGGGGCACTACGAACCCGACTTCGTGGCCGAAACAGAAGCCCAGAAATACCTATGCGAGGTGAAGGCCAAAGGCGAAATGACGGACGAAAAGGTTCTTGCCAAGGCCGACAAAGCAGCCGAGTGGTGTCGCCACGCATCCAGCATTGGCGACAAGCCCTGGTCCTACCTCCTCATCCCCGACGAATCCATTGACGAGTCAAAGACCCTGGCAGGCTTGGCGGCGGCATACACGTATCATGGTGATTGAGGGTGACCGATTGCCACCTGCGGGACTGGCTGGCGGCGCACACATTCCACTTGTGAGGTTCGGACGTGAAACTCAAAGCCCTGATTCTCGAAAACTTTCGTGCGTTTCGTGATTGCACCCGTGTCGAGTTCAATGACCTCACAGCATTCATTGGAAAGAACGACGTTGGCAAATCGAGTATCCTGGAAGCACTGGAAATCTTTTTCAACAACGAGACCGTAAAGATCGAGCCGCTGGATGTGACAGCGAAAAGCGACAGCAATGTAATCCGAATCGGCTGTATCTTTTCCGACCTCCCTGACGCTTTGGTGTTGGACGCTACCGCCACGACCAATTTTGAGGACGAACATCTGTTGAATGACGAAGGCTGCCTTGAAATCCACAAGCTTTTCAAGTGCGGCAGCGGCAAACCGAAGGAAGAGGTGTTTCTTCGGGCATGTCATCCTGTTGTGCCGGAAAGTGGTCCTCTCCTACTTTGCAAGAATGCTGATCTGAAGAAGATGGTGAAGGCCCATGGTATCGATGAAGGTTCCGTAGATCTGCGAGTGAACTGCGCACTAAGACGGGCAATATGGGCGGCCATTCCAGATCTTTCATCGGAAGTTCAGGATGTGCCTCTGAACAAAGAGGACGGCAGGTTGGTATGGGACGCACTGAAGAAGGAGTTGCCCGTTTTTGCGCTCTTTCAAAGTGATCGGCCATGCACGGATGACGACGCCCAGGTCCAAGATCCCATGAAGTTGGCCGTCGCTCAAGCCCTCAAGGCGGTGAAGGACGATTTGGAGGCGGTAGTTAAGAAGGTCCAGGCGCAGGTGAGGGAGGTTGCCCAACGCACCGTTGAAAAGCTACGTGAGATGGATGAGGAATTGGCGAAGGAACTACGCCCAGAGTTTAGGAAACCACCAAGCTGGAATTCGCTGTTTTCGCTGACGCTCAAGGACGAAGATGACATCCCCGTTAACAAACGAGGCAGCGGAGTGCGCCGTCTCGTGCTCCTCAATTTCTTCCGTGCGGAGGCCGACCGAAGACGGGAGGAAATAGGTAGTAGTGGAACCATCTACGCCATCGAAGAACCTGAAACATCCCAACACCCAGAATACCAACAACTGGTCGTGGAGACCCTACGTGACTTGGCAGGGCAGGATGATCGACAGGTTGTGATAACCACGCATGTGCCAAGCCTTGCTGGTCTTCTTCCAACATCTAGCCTTCGATACGTTGAAAAGCTTGCTGGTGGAGTGCGATCTATCGAGCCCGGCACAGACGATGTTTTGAGAAAGATCGCCGCCAGCCTCGGCGTGCTCCCCGATCCTGGCGATAAAGTGAAGCTGCTGGTGTGCGTCGAAGGGCCGCATGACGTGGAATTCCTGACGCACATGAGTAAGCCTGTTCGTGAGCATGATGCGAGCCTGCCCGAAATTGGCGTTGATCCCCGCATCGCATGTGTGCCGCTTGGTGGCGGAACGCTCAAACAATGGGTCGAGTCCGATTATCTGCGGGGCCTCGGGATTCCGCAGTATCACATTTACGACCGAGACATCGACTCACCGCCGAAATACCAACGCCATTGCGACGATGTAAATGCTCGGCCTGATAGCTCTCAGGCGATCCTCACCACGAAGCGTGAGATGGAGAACTATTTGCATCCCGATGCCGTGCAAGAGATCTTCGGTGCGGCGGTCTCGTTTGCGGACATGGACGACGTTGTAGATGTCGTGGCCGTGGCCATTGGAACTCCCGGAAGGCGTGGCAAGGCGAAAGTCAAGTCCCGCCTCAATGGAGAGGTAACCCAGAAGGTGAGCTACTCTCGGCTGTCACAAGTGGACTGTGATGGCGATGTTGTCGGATGGTATCGGGCGATGTCATCGTACCTGTAGCTAACGTGGTGCTTTAGCGGGAGTGGCCAATCCAAGATTGTCGAGGGCGAACGCTGTATCGGTGAACTGCGAATCGCCATAGAACTCGAAGGGTTCGTAAAGAGAACGCTCGCCTTCATGGGCAGCCTACACGCCACCAAGTAAAGAACCCGTCATACTTTAGCCCGGAACATAGCACTGCGACTACATGCTGGGGGCCCAAGGCCGATGACTGAAACGCTGCTCATTCTCGCCATCGTTCTCTTGCTCGCCATTCTAATCCTGGAAGTGGCCGTCCTGTTTCGCAAGACTTCGGTAGACTTGTCGCCGATCCAGCAGGCATTGCAGGCCACCGACAAGGTGGGCGAGCGAATCGAGCGTGCCGTTCGGGAAGAAATCGGTCGCAACAGGACGGAAGCCGCCACCGCCGCCCAGCAGTCTCGCCAGGAAACGGCGGCGGCATTCAAGAACATCGGGGACAGCATGGTAAAGCAACTCGGCACGATGCAGCAGACCACCGACCAGCGGCTCGACACGATGCGTGAAACCATTGAAAAGCGGCTGGACACCATCCAGGAGGACAGCGGCAAGAAGCTGGACCAAGTGCGGCAGGAATCGACGGCGAGCGTCCAAAAGGCACGGGAAGAGGTCACGGTCGCTCTGAAGACCTTCAACGAATCGGTGGGTAAGACGATTAACGATTTCGTCAACTGGCAACGAATGCAGTTCGGCGGCGTCATGGAACAGTTGAAGGGGCTGACGGAAAGTAATGAGAAGCGGCTCACCGAGGTCCGCACTGCCGTCGAGCAGAAGCTCAAGACCATGCAGGAAGACAACGCCAAGAGCCTGGAGCAAATGCGTCAAACCGTGGACGAGAAACTCCAAGGCACACTGGAAAAGCGGTTGGGCGAGTCCTTCAAGCTGGTGAGCGAGCGGCTGGAGCAGGTTCACAAGGGGCTGGGTGAGATGCAGGCTTTGGCAACGGGAGTGGGGGATCTCAAACGAGTGCTCACCAATGTCAAGGCGAGAGGCACCTGGGGTGAAGTTCAACTGGAACGCATGCTGGAAGAGGTGCTAACGCCCGACCAGTACGACAAAAACGTGGTTACAAGGGACGGTGGCGGGCCCGTGGAATTCGCCCTTCGCCTGCCCGGTCCCGGCGAGGATAAGAACGAGATCGTGTGGTTGCCCATCGACGCCAAGTTCCCCATCGAGGATTACCAGCGGCTCCAAGACGCCCAGGAAAAGGGTGATGCCGACCTGGCCGAAGTCGCTGCCAAGCAACTGGAGAAACGGGTCAAAGGTTGTGCCGGGGACATTCACGACAAGTATCTGAACCCACCCAAGACCACGGACTTTGGCATCCTGTTCTTGCCGACCGAGGGGCTGTTTGCCGAGGTCATCCGTCGCCCCGGTTTCCCCGAGTCCCTCCAGCGGACCTACAAGGTAGTGGTAGCGGGGCCGACTACGCTGTGGTCGATCCTCAACAGCCTGCAAATGGGCTTCCGCACCCTGGCTATACAAAAGCGGTCCAGCGAGGTGTGGAACCTGTTGGCAGCGATCAAGACCGAGTTCGGGAAATATGGGGTACTTCTTGCCGGGGTGCAGAAGAAACTTCACGAAGCTTCCAACAAGATCGAGGATGTGGGAAGAAGGAGCCGGGCAATCGAGCGGAAGCTGCGGGACGTGCAAGAACTGCCCGCTCAGGAAGCACAAACGGTGCTGATGCTAGAAGGGGATGAGCAGCCGTTAGGAAATCCAGAGCCCGGTGTGGAAGATGTGGGCCAAGGTGACAAGGAAACCTGAGGTCTGACATGCCCACCCAACACTTTTTCCGACTCCCCGTCGTCTCCGCTGGTGCCGAGCACCTCGTCATGGGCTACTTGATGCGCCGAAACATCCTGACCTACAAGGCCCCGCCCAGCAACGAAGGATACGACCTGATCTGCATCCATCCCGACCCGAGGCATAAGGGACGGCCGCCATTGTGAAGGTGTTCGCAAAGGACGATTACTTGGGCATCTGCGTTTCCGGTATATCGAAGCTCGTTGTTGAGTAAGCACCGCCACCGACAAACCGCACCCTTGGAAGTGACCCATGACATTTCCACTCTCATCCCGTATCCGCCGCCGACCCGTCAAGGTCGGCGGCTCCCACACACCGATGGTTCGCCAATGGCAACTGTTGGAATGGTTGTCCTCGGAATCGGAGGGGATCACCGTGGCCGAGGCTGCCGAAGCCTTCGGTGTGGACATCAAGTCAATCCGCCGTGACCTGGCCCTTCTGGAGCGGTTGGGGTTTGACCTGACGGCAATGGAAGAGGCCACGGGCAGGAAACGATGGCGGATCAGACGACCCTTTGAGCGACTGCGGTCCAAACGACAAAAGTACACGGCTATCCATGACCTGCTCGCAGTCGCCTGCGAGCAGGTCGAGGCCGTTGGCGATAAGCGACTGGCGAAAGACCTGGAGGGCCTGCGACGGCGAGTGGCGAGGCGGTGCAAGTAGGAGCGATGGGCAACATGTGAATTCCACATGTTGTACGGTGAAAGAAAGAACGGCGGTCCGTATGCTGTGCAGAGGTCGGGCCGATGGAACCAACCTCCAGGGAGAAGCTGAAATAGTTTTTCTAATTGAATAAATGTAATAGAGATTAAACAAATCGAATTGGGGCGAGCCAGAACACCTATTTGAGAAAAGAACGCAACCTGGGGCATCCTGGGGGCTCTCAGAGGGTGTTCTGCAAGGATACTGATGGGACGATGGCAAAGGCGAACAGACGAGCACAAGCAATGTCCAGGGCCACGACCCACAACGACATCAACCCCAACGACATCAACCCCAACGACCTTGACCACGGCATCTGCGATGCCGTGGTCCTCCTCCAAGAGGGAGGCTTCCGAACATTCACTTCATGCGAAGGCGGGCGGGGACACAGCTTCCAACACGCCACCATCGGGCTCGAACTCGAAGGCAGCTATACCAGCTTCCACAAGAAGCTCGTTCGATTCCTCCGCTCGCATGGGATGGAGAACTTCACGATCAGCTTGGTAACGGATTATCCCAAGGGAAAGAGGTGTGTGTATCTGAGTGGGCTGGATATTTTGTCGGGGGAGAAGAGGAAGCAAGTGATCGAGTCGAGCAAGCGGCGGGAGCGAAAGTTGCGGAGGGAGTTGGAGGAGATGGGGATTGAGGTGCCAGAGTGAGCACCGCAGCAGCAAGTATTGGGGCGATGTGTGCAACATCTTGTTTAGGAGACAAACTATGGCGAAGAAACCGGACCTTAAAGACTTGAAGATGTCCGTGGTGAACCTGTCCCCTCTTCAACGTGTCATTGAATTATTATCGCAATGACAAGGTGTCCCATGTCGGGAGATTAAAATGCACGACTGGCAATACGACGACGAAGCGGCGCAGAGGGAGTATGATGAGCGGTGGTCGCTGAACCAGTCTATCTACTGGCTTAAAGCCGTCGTCTATCAAGGGATGAGAGTTCAGCTTGCATCGCAGCAAACATGCAAGCACACCAATTCTGAGCAGTACAACACTGCGACGAGGATGGAAGAATACTTCTTTCTCAATGCTTGTCGAAAGGCTCACCGCTGGCTCAGTGGCCTAAACCTAAGCACGCCGGAAGCGTCTCGGTTCTCGGAATTGGAAGCAGACATGAAACAGGTTCGGAACAATCGAGAGCATGACGAAGAGAGGTACGGTCTCCTGAAGAACAGAGATGAGTCTATGCGAAAAGTTGAAGCCGAAACGAAATTCAATATGACGGTCAGTTCTTCTGTGACCGTGCATGCCGATGGTCGCTACTTGATCGGAGGGATTGTTGATCTGTCTGAGGTTGTCAGTGCGGCGGAAGCGTTGCTGCCCTCTCTCGTCTCACAGCACAATGATTACTGGAATAGTCGGTTCGCACGCCTCGCAGTAGATCCGGAAGTGGCAGAGTCCTATCATATCGAGCCACGCTTTCGACAGCCATGAAATCGGGGAACTTGGCACAAAAAAAGGCGGCAAGCTGAAGCTCACCGCCTTCAGAAGGACGGTTCGGCTGGAGCCCGTGGGGCGGTTGGGTGTGGAATATCTGGGGTCGTAATTGTGTTGTTCTACGATTTGAGCGAGGTATGCTCAGGGTCGGCACGGACGATCCTCAAGGGCTGGTTGAGTTCTTAAAACACCGGATGTCTCCGACGAGGTAAGAAAATGTCCAACTCAACAGATGTGAACGAGTTCTTCGACACGTTCGCCAAGATCCTGCTGCGATGCTGGATTTTCGGCTTTGTGTTGCTTCTGATTTGGGGTGGATTCTTCGTGCTTACGCCCAACGTGATCTACGACCTGCACGGCAGCATGTTCGGCCTGAGCCCGCACGAACTGAATATCATCCATTACTGCGGGATGGGACTCGTAAAACTCATTGTGATTTGCTTTTTCTTTTTTCCCTGGGCAGCGATCCGGTTGGTGTTGAAGAAGCGGAAATAGAGACCGATTTCACCGAAACCGAGACCAGTCTTGCGGGTTTAATCTAACATGAGAATATCCATCCTCTTGATACTACTCACTTCCTCGGCCCTCGCCGCCGAACCGAAAAGCCACCGTGATCTTGCCTATGCCAAGCCCGCCGATGACAGCAGGCGACTCGATGTCTACGCCCCGGCCGATGGCAAGGACCATCCGGTGATCGTTTGGATTCACGGTGGCGGTTGGCGCAAGGGCGACAAGATGAGCGTCCAGCGGAAGCCGCAGGCGTTTGTGGACAAAGGTTTCGTATTCGTGTCGGTCAATTACCGTTTCGTGCCCGAGGCTACAGTTAAGGAAATGACGGGCGACATAGCCAAGGCGATCAAGTGGGTCCACGGCCATGCGAAGGAATACGGGGGATCACCGGACAAGATCTTCGTCGCCGGGCATTCCGCAGGGGCGCATTTGGCAGCCCTGGTCTGCACAGATGACAGCTACCTCAAGGCGGAAGGCTTGGTTCTTTCAGCCGTCAAGGGCTGTATCCCAGTCGATACGGCCGTCTACGACATCCCAGGGCAACTTGGAAGTTCAGGTCCGCTCCGGGCAAATCTCTACATGTCGGCCTTCGGAAACGACGAGGCCACCCAGAAACAGCTTTCGCCCATCACCCACGTTGCCAAGGGCAAAGGCATCCCACCGTTCCTGATCCTCCATGTTGCCGACCGGCCAGACTCCACGGCGCAATCTAAGGCTTTCGCCAAGGCGTTGGTGGGCGCTGGGGTGCAGGCGAAGGTGGTTCCAGGTGAGGGCAAGAACCATGGCACCATCAACCGTGACCTCGGCCTGCCCGATGACGAGCCAACGAAGGCCGTGTTTGAGTTCCTGGATGGGGTGTTGAAGACCCACTGAAGCGAGACAGAGCACTACAGCCGTGAACACAACACAAGACCAACAAGCCGGTTCGACGTTTATTCTGCTGTTTCGTGCCACGTTCCAGTTGGTTTTCGCATTCGTCATCTGGGGCGGCTTGCTGTTCCTGTCAGCCGGGGATTTTGCCTGGCTACGAGGTTGGCTCCACATTGGGCTCTGGATCATCACGTTTGCCGTCAACGCCGCCGTTTTGCTCAGGCTAAATCCGGACGTGGTTTCGGCACGCCTGAAACCCAAATGGAGCAGTGAACGGGCTGATACGATCCTATCGATGCTCTTCCTGCCGGTGATCTTGGCAGTTCCGCTGATCGCCGGGCTAGACGTAGGGCGCTACCGTTGGTCGTCGTTGCCGTTGTGGACCATCCACCCTGGCATCGCCCTCCATGCGGCGGGCGATGCCCTACTGCTTTGGACGATGTGCGTGAATCCATTCTTGGAGAAGACTGTCCGGGTCCAAACCGAGCGTGGGCATCACGTCATCACGACCGGCCCCTACGCCATCGTTCGCCACCCGATGTACCTGGGCGTCGTTCTGATGTTTCTGGCCATTCCGCTGGTGCTAGGATCAGCTTGGTCGTTCGCCCCAGTGGTGGCGATGACACTATTGCTGATGGCCCGCACGATCTTGGAAGAAAGGCTGCTGCGACGGGATCTGCCGGGTTACGAGGAATACATGAGCAAGACCCGGTGGAAAATCATTCCGGGGATTTGGTAAGTCTGCGATCAATAGAACAGAATAGTGCCTTACCTGCTGTTCACGAGCCAGACGGCGTAGTCGTCAACAAGCTGGAAGTTGGGCGACTTCTTGGCGGTCACTCGAAGCTCGGCCAGCCCGAGACAGAATTCCTTGCCGTCGCTCTTGCGTCGCACATTAGCAAGGATGTCCTCGTCGAACATCATCCACTCTGACCACTCGTCTTGGCCGATGTCCAGGAGTTCATATTTGTCCGTGTACGAAGGCTGGGTCTTCTTCAGCCGCTTGTAATCCTGTTCGCTCCACCCGCCCAAGACATACGGTTCTTCCCACCGAAAATCCTCCGTTCCCGTTACTTCACAAGGCAACTGAAGATTGGCCTTCATGTGCTTGAAGAACCCGTCCAGGGCTTCCTCTTGCGTTCCCTCGGCGGCATCCCCGAGGATCGCTTCCCACCGTCGCATCTGCTCATCGAACTTGTTCATAATCTCGCCGTTCCTTTCAGCTAATACACCAACAGCCAGGTTCGGGCGTATCACTACTTCTTCTTCCACGCCCTTACATACTCGACACTGAACGTTGATGGCAGATCTTCATCATCGGGCATCCCAAACCACTTCGGCATTGTTTCACTGTCGAAGATCAGATAAAGCGGCTGGTGCCAATGCGTGTTCTCGACCTTCCGCACGACCACGCCATCGACGTAGTACCTGATCTCGCCCTTATTCCACTCCAGTCCGTAGATATGGTAGTCGTCGGCCAGTCGCCATGGGGCAACCCACACGCCGCCCACACTCCAGTGTTTCTTCTCCTTCGGCGTTCGGAAGACGTGGAGGCACATGTTGTACTTGTGCTCGAACCCTTTGGCCTTACCGCCAATCTCGAAAACATCAATCTCTGTTAGCCAGCCCGGCGTCTCCTCCACCTGGAACCAAAACGAGCTTGAACCAGCCGAGTTCATCGGCTTCGCTTTGACCTCGTAGTAGCCGTAGCTGGACCGGACCCTTGTGTGGAGTGCGGCGCTGGTGTAGTTCTTATAGCCGAGCTTCTCGAACTGCTCGGGCACCTTTTCCTTCCGCATGGTCAGGTGCAGTTTGCCGTCCGACACGGTGACATTCTTCTCGCTAAACAATGCAGGTTTGCGCCCCTTCCACCAATACATGCCGACCGTCCATTTGGTGTCGTCCAGCCCATCGCCCTGGAACTCATCACTCATTGGCTCGAACTTGCCCCTTGTTCTTTTGGTCGGAAAGGGGGTAGGCATCGGTAACGTGCTTTGGCGTTTCACCAAGCGGACCTGTTCGGTTCCAGATCTTGGTGGGGCGAGTGTCGGGAGGTTCATCCGATTGGACAGTGGCGGCAAGAAAAAAGAATACCGCCATTGCTAGAGTAGTTGTTCGCATAGTCACACCTATCGTTTCAGATTCTTGCAAGTTCCCTTCCCATGGCATTACCGATCACTTCTGCTGCTTCGTGAATCTCAGCCAAATGCCCAGCCCGGCCTTAGGGTCTCCCACGGAAAGCGCACCCTTACCAGTAATCTCGAAGCTGGGTAACTTGGCATCTTCTGCCCAACGCCGAAATGTCTCGGGACTGCGAACCTTGACGAAGTGCTTTTTCTTTTTCGTATCAGCTTTGCCGAAGTGTCCTCGCCGCCTGCGGAAGAACTCTTCGACAGCCCATTGCGGGTAGGTACTGCCCACACCGCCGCCGATCATCGCCTTGCCACCCGGCCGCAGCACACGATATATCTCTTGCAGTCCTTTCACCTGGTCGTCCCAGAAGAAAATTGAACCGTGACTGACCACCAGGTCCACGGAGTTGTCGGGAAAGGGCATGTCTTCAGCCACACCGACGACGGCGAAAAGACGATGCTCCAACCCCTTCTCCCTGGCGATCTCCAATCCTTTACTCATTGCTTTTGCGTCTGGATCAAGCATGGCAACCGGATTGTTGGTTGCCTCGATAAGAGGGATGCCCACTTGACCTTTGCCCGCCCCCAGATCGATCCAAAAGCCTTTCTTGGGCTGGCAGTATTTCAGGATGTCCTTGACCACGTAGGGGTAGCGGTTGGGCAGCGGCGTATTGCCGGTAACCTGCGTGGGCCTCTCTACGTCTTGGGCGTAGGGTTGGCTGGTTGGGACGATCAGCCCAACGAACATGATTGCGATTACGGTTGCTCTTGTCATGGGTCATACCTCTGGTCGTGGCGTTATCTGGTTCATAGTGTCCGGTTTCCTACTGCACAAACTCGAAAGTCTCGGCAATTTCATCCAGCACGGGTTCGTTTTGCTGGCGAACCTCAACCGGCGTGCCGCATTGCAGAACGATGACTCGTGTGTCCTGCGGCCACAGATAGTGCTTGAAGAACCACTTTTCTCCATCCTGACGATTGAGAATGAAACTGAGCCGACTGCCAGGATGCTTTCCAATCAGCCCGTGTCCCCGACCAGCTTGAAACATTTCGCCTCCCCAATGCCCTTGCATGTCTTCGATAAATTGTTCGGCATACCAGTCCACGTATTTGTCGAACTCCTTTTCCACATCATCATACATCCGGATCTGGAAACCAACACTTTCCCCCTGACCGATGTTGGCTCGGATCATTTGATTGGCCGCCGTTTTGTCGTCAAGCGTCCAGTTGGAAGGATACTGAATTTGGTAGCCACCGCCTTTGTCACGAAAGGTCAGCATATTTTCCAAGTCTGGTTCCACGGGATTCAGTGGCTTGTGTTTCCCCTCTGGTCGAGCGTCGTTGCCGCCGAAACCGATGACGAAATAGATAATCAACGGCAGAAGCAGTAGAGACAAGAGAGCGCACTTCACGAGAAGGGGTATTCCTCGTTTCGGTT
>Ga0255380_10011_pt1 | contig 29208 bp, 30 predicted proteins | sample ANMaggSeSYBR01G8_FD_182107 | JGI IMG/M metagenome (GOLD analysis project Ga0255380, IMG submission 182107) | Sediment cell enrichment communities from methane seep in Santa Monica Basin, California, United Staets - ANME aggregate JGI... | ecosystem: Environmental > Aquatic > Marine > Cold seeps >... | reverse complement strand
ATTCGATGGCGGTGATGTCAACTGCGTCTATGATGTCATTTATTATTCTGGCTATGTGGTCTTCTGGAACAAAACTATCTAATCTTACAGGTAACAGAAACTGCTGATTTTGATCATATTTTTTGAACATGGCTACACCCATATTTTATCTTCATAAAAAGTATACTTTTTATGTAATACATGTAATAAAAGTACTTAAAGGCTTCGATTGATGTCGATAATGGGAGTAATTTGAATAAAATAAAGTTGATATATCTTGATGAATCATTCAAGGTGAAATACAGTTGAAAACTAAAATGTAAAACTTATGCGAAATATTATGTGCAAATGTGAAAAGTTGTTAAATCATGGGGGTTTTGGGACAGCCTGTAAGGATGATTTTACACATGAACTCGATGGAAGTTTCAATTCAAACCTATTACGTAGTGCAGATAAAGTACATGAGCTAGTTTCAGGTTCAAAAGAATTTGATGAGTCAATGGAAGCGATAAAATCAGATGACCTGCCAGCATATTACGAGAGTAAAGAATTCACCAAAGGCCGAGTTGATCCACCACCAAAATAATAGAATTACTAAAATTTTTCATCTTGATCACTATACCCCGCAACTCTGCTGCGGTTGAGTGTACCGTCGCAACGTTTGACTTCATGCGAATTTTGTGCTGAAATATACACCTCGACAACATCCCATCCATTCCCCACAGACCCATGCTAGCAACTTGGTCCCCGGCACCGACTTCCCGGCAGTGCCCAACTGCACGGCCTTATACAGCATCCGGGTCTCGGGTCCCCTAAGCTTACCGATAACCAGCGTGGCATTACCACGACCGCCGCCCAGCCCTTGTGGATGAGGTAAAGGCGCTGTACTGCGAATATCCGGGCGCACCGGACAGCATGGACCGACTGCCGGACTTTGTGAGATTGCGGCTGGCGGCAGAACCCTCGAAAAACTGGATGAAGAGATAGAATCTGTTAATAACACACTTGAGATAATGAGCGACCCTACAACACTGAAAAACATAAAATAGGAGGCTAAAGGATGTAAAAAAAAGGCGAATCATGACCTTTGAAGAGTTTCCGAACAATCATAGCTGATAAATACAAACAAACTCTAACAGAAAGTGTTCATTCATGGAAAAAATTAGAGTAATCATCAACCGGGAATCAAACACACTTGACGTATGGTTTGATGATGCTGAAAAGGAATTCATATGCGAAGAAGCAGGAGACGAAGTGATACTCAAAAAGGATAAGGACAATAGAATCATCGGATTCGAAAAGATAAACATTCTTAAAAATAAAAACCAAGATGTACCTATGGAAGTACTGACTACATAAAAATATTGAAAAAAAACAAGCCTTTGGAATGCTCCATAAACTAAGAATATCATTTAGTAATGTGGCTATCGATAAAGCATAAGATGTGATAATAAATGGAAATAAGAATCAATCTCCAGGATGATTATCTCAAAAGGCTACAAGAGATTTCAAAGGAAACATCAACTAATAAAGAGGAACTTATAAAATCCTCAATATTGAAATACATCCAGGAATACAATTTAAAAAAAGCTATCAGAAGATACACTGAAGGCCTGGTTTCACTTGGGAAAGCATCAGAAATAGCAGGATTGCCCAATAGGATGTTCAAGTATAAACTCCAGGAGATTGGAATTCCTTTGAATCTATCCAAAAACGATATAGTAAAAAGTATGAATACTCTTGCCGAAGCTAAAAAGAAATAAGATCATACCTGAGACTATTTCTATTCTTGGTTCTCATCAGTCAATTTCGAGTTATCACTGTATGATAGCTTAATTAACTCTTCGTACTACCCGCTCTACTGCTGACACTATAGACGGCCTGACCAACAAGATCGCCATAAGATATTATTGGTCCCATTTCAAAATAATAATAATAATCTATTTCTTCAGTGCCTCCAACGCTTCCTGGAAATGCTGATTTGCGAATTGTACATACATCTCCAGAGGCATAAGTTCGCGACTAACGATGTTCAAAGTTTCGACTGACATCCCGCCATCCTCCACAAGTTGGCGGCCCGCCTCTTTTGCAGCCTTGAAAATATCATCTATAGGTTCACCCATCTCCATCATAGGCCCCATTCCCTCTCCATGAGGGCGCAGCAGCGCTCCTGCAAATTCACTTGATGCATTCCTGCAATACGCCTTCATAAGTACAATCAGCGGGTCGAAGTTGTCCATTTCCCATAAACCGCAGTTGGAGACCAGTACTACCTTGTTTGCTTTGGTATCGTCGCACAGAGGATGACGGCAGTGATTATCGCGCAGCTCGAAGAATGGTTTCACCTGCTGGACTGTTCTATCCATCAGGTTCTTCAACGGGCCTGTGATGCCATCACAATAGACTGGTGTGGCGAACACCAGGATGTCAGCCTCACGCATCTTAGGATCAAGCATCTGCATATCGTCGTTCTGGAAACACCTGCCCGGTGTCTTGACCCAGCAGTTAAACTCACCTTGGCAAGGGTTGATCTTTAGCTTACTCGTATAGAAGAGTTCAACATCTGCTCCCGCCTCTCTCATCCCTTCAAGGAAGGGGTTGAGTATCAGAGCTGTATTGCCCTTATCCATTCTAGGGCTGGAGTTTATCGCCAGTACTTTCATATTTAATTTCCTCCCATTTATTTTTAATGCACTTACCACAGTACCCTTTTTTAAGGGCAAACCCCCGTACATCTCGGATTTTTTAAGTTGTGGTTTTTTTATATTCTGTATCTACCCCCGAATGAATTTGTAGGCATCTGTAAAGCCATATACTGTTTTTGCCCTTTTTACCCATCTTATCATTGTAAATTTAATATTGTGACTCTAATATTTTTTCACTTTTTGTTATTTTCTCTTTTTTCTATTTTGCTTCCAAATCTGTGACATTTTTACCCATAATTTGTCTTGTTTGTCAGCGAATAGTCGGCACCGTTTTCCATAGCCCAAAAGTGAGAACAAAGACCAGTTTTATTCCCATTCATTATCTTCTATTTTCAATCTTTGTTTTTTCTCACGCTCATGCCTGAGCACGTTTTTTACTCCTTGCTATATTTTATTAAAGCAGCTATTAAACGCCCGGTCACAGTATACATTGTACAAATGTACCGGGCCTGTATCGAGTGATTTTAGGTTTCTCATCGCTTATATTCATGCGAATTATATTCTAAAGTATACTTATCAATAACATCCGATACTATTCCCACAGAACCATGATGGCAACCTGACTCTCTCAGATAATATCCACACAATTTATTTAAGAGAGCAAATCTTTTTTTGAATATCCGCTTACTTCCCTTTTTTATCATCTTGGATAAATAACTTACGGAATACTTTGGTAGACATTTAATGAACAGGGCCACGTGATCAGGATTAACAGCCCATGTCTATAACCTCAATATCCATTTCCCCACAAATTCTCCTGATAACCGCTCCTGCCACCAACCTGAAAATGCCATATTCTATGCCTCATGTGACGCACTCATCGACCACATTGACTTCAATAAAAAAGCAGCCGACTATAACAAGAACAAGAAGATATATTTTTACGACCCTTTCATCCACCACATGTTCAACCGGATGCTTAATTTCAGGTAAACGGAAATAACCCCGGCACTCATAGAATCAGTGGCTCTGATCCACTATGCAAGAACTGCAAAAAAAGCATTCCCGCAGGCTTAGGCTAATGATGTGGCGTTCTACTGGAAGAATAAACGCGAAACCGACATCGTGCTGATCACAAAGGACAACCTGGCGGGTGTGGAAGTGAAATACCAGGAAAGAATATCAAAATAGGACTTTCAATCCCTGTATCATTTTAAGGAAGGTATTATTGCGTCAAAGACCACGTTCAAGACAGGGAATAAGTATTCGGTTATCCTGGTACATATCCTGCTTGCAATTCTTTAAAAAAAGATTGGGAGCAGCCGATTATTCCGGGTGCCAAAATTTGATTTTAGAAATCAGTCATGACCCTGTACTGGTCGATCTCAGCTTTTTGCATGTCTTCCAGGAATACCTCGGTAGCCAACCTGACATCCTTGGCCTTGGTAATGGACCTGCCGACCACAATAATATCGGCTCCGGCATCACAGGCATCGCTTACTTTCGCAGAACCCGCTTCCAGCTTACCTATACCGCCAGCCACAGCCACCAGCAACTTGGGATGAACCTTCTTCATATCAGGAATGCTGCCCCATGCGTATGCGCTGTCCTCTGCATCAATAGCCCTGTGCAGTTCAACAATATCCGGCTTCACGCTCAGGTCCGTGAGCACCTTTACCGGGTCAGGCACATTGAGCATATCAATACATGCATAGATGCCAGTCTTCTTTGCTTCCTTGATGGCCTTCTCAATAGTAGAGAGCGGCGCCAGTCCTGATATTACAATAGCATCGGCAGTAGCATCAGCCACCATCCTGGCCTCCAGGTTGCCTGTATCCAGGGTCTTCAGGTCAGCCACAATGAACGCATTGGGCCTCGCCTCGCGTATCTTTGACACCACATCCAGGCCATAGCGCTTGATAAGAGGTGTGCCGGCCTCGATGATCAGGTGGTCGCTCTGTGGCAACTGCTTCAGGATTTTCTTAACGAAATCCATATCCGGGATGTCGATAGCCACCTGCAGGTACGGCGGATCCCATAACCTTGTCACATTGAATCCCATTATGGGGTGCATGGTCCGATCCTTCTCTTTCATCACAGTATCAACATCAGGGAAGCCGTCCATGGCCCTCTGCACTGCCAGTTTGGTAGCTCCATAGTTGTACCTGTATATCTTACTGTAATCCTCGGCCTGTGGGTGGATGAATATACTGGCCACAATTACAATGTCCTCAGCCTGTTCCTTTGGTATGATACCTTCATCCATGGCATCGGCTACTGCCCGTGCAACCGCACTTTGGGCCGGCCCGAATATCTTGGCCGCACCATCCATATTTTGTACAGTCACCTTTGGTACGATAAGCGTTGCCGGCTTTGTCAGAAGGTTTGGCCGTATCACAGAAAGCAGGGGCGTATGCCCTGCTGACAACTGGGTGAACCCAGTAGCAAAAGCCTGTCCGGCAGGCCCGTTTTTATCTCCAATGATAATATCAACATGTGCAAGTTCTGGTTCCTCGCCAATGAGTGCTTCTCCGATTAAAAACAATATAATTACACCTCTGGGCGATATTAATGACAAAAAAGTATTTAAGGATACCGTGAAACCCGCCCGACAATCCACATTTCATTTCAGGAAAACTTAATTAGCCACATCAACTTTCTATCCACCATGTCCCATACAGCACTGGACTGCTCCAGACTCCCCCGTAACAGGATCATGTTTATCCTAACCATGGGCTTGTTAATTGTTTTCATGTCGATCCTGTCCCTTATCCCAATGCTTCCTGCAGTATCCGGTGAACTGGATGTAAGTAAACCCATGATGGGCATGATCATGGGCTCGTTCATGGTGTTCATGGCAATCCCCCAGATACCGATCGGCGTACTTTCTGACAGGTACGGTCGCCGTCCCTTTATCACAATTGGTATACTGGTATTCGGCTTCGGGCTCCTAATTTTCGGAACCGCCAGTTCAGGATTACAATTATTGGTGGCCCGCTCCCTGTCGGGTCTGGGGGTAGCTATGTTCTTCCCGGCTGCATATGCCATTGTGGGAGATATATATCCAATCAGGGAAAGGGGAAAGGGTTTTGGTATAGTTGGTCTGGCAGTTGGTCTTGGAACTGTATCCGGCTACATATTAGGTGGTGTAGTGGGCGGATTGTTCGGATGGAGGATCGTATTCCTGTCTATGTTCTGGGTGTCACTGGTAATTGCAGGGGTCAGCCTGTGGCTGACCGAGACCAGCTCCTGTAGCAGGGATCTGGGTTTCGGAGCCAGAAAAATGATGGTGTCTACCCTGCTCATGTTCAAGGACAGGAACATTTTAATGGCAGGCATTGTGAGCATGCTGTGCGGTGTATCAGTTATTGGGGCATCCTACGTACTCCCTTTCTTTGCCAGCGGCACTGTTTCTCCCGTCCAGATGGGTTTTATTTTCATCCCTTACGCCATAACCAGCAGCTTGGGAGCATCCGTTACCGGTACACTGAGTGACAGCATTGGCCGGAAACCTCCCCTCATTGCTATGATCATCCTGGGAGGTGGCGCATTGCTGCTAATGTCACATGTGACCCTGAGCCCATTGATGATAGCCATAAATTTTGCGTTTGTGGGATTGTGCCTGGGTCCTGTGGTTACCCTGACTATAGCTATTATGGTCGACCAGGTAGTGAAAAAAGACACCCGCCTTCTTGGCACGTCACTGGGTGCATTTAACATGATCAGATGGCTGGGGGCAGCCGCCGGTCCTATGATCGCGGGACTGATCATGGAACTCGAAGGTGCCAGGACCAGTTTCCTGGTACTGGCAGCACTTACAGGCCTGGCAACCGTCATTGCTTTTTTCCTGAAGGAAAACATGGAATAGAACAATACCGGGTTGTGACGTGCGAAATTAAACATTTTTTCTAGACTTTTTTGAGACTTTTAAATTTATTCTGAATCAATGGATCTTGGCAAAAAAGATTAAACGCAGAGGACGCGGAGGATCGCAGAGGGTTGTTATTTTTCTCTGCGTCCCTCTGCGTACTCGGCCTGTCGACAAGAAGTTATATCACAGATTGCCTAACCGGCTACCCCTTTCATTCGGGGTAATCCTACCGCGGAATGTGTGGATGGTAACGCCCACGTAGTAAGCCTGCGGAACAACGTGGAAAAATCAGAAAATCCGATTCGGATTAACTGCCAGGATAAGAACGCTATGAAGAGTGTAATGCGAACCATCGAAAGAGTCGTAACGCAGGATAAGCGAAAGCGGATTTTTACGCTTAAACCAAAAGGTACGAAATCAGACTATAACGGCTGCTGGGACGTTATAAGGAATGGACAGACGGTTTCCGGCTTACAGATGGCTTCTAAGGCGTTCACAATTATCTGTGACATAGAACTTGGTAAGCCCAATATGCTCCCGGAAAATCCGGGTAGGGATCCCGTGAGAGCAAACGATGGTATAGTGGGTAAAGGAATCGATAAAAAGCGAATGTCAATCTGTAATATGTCGAATAGAGGTTCAAAATTTGCCTTAGCCAGAAATGGTGCTGACTTATCGAGTGGTGTCTCATTGCATGAAAGGAGGCAAAACCTGTGAATGCAAGTAATTCAATTACGCCCTAAAAAGGCGAGAGACTTGTAGACAACCAACCAAAACCCCAATGGATTGATATCGATTGGGAAATGATTAAAGAACATGTTAACAGGCTGCAAACTAGAATTGCAAAAGCAGTTAAGCAAGTAAAATGGAATTTGGTCAATAGATTAAGATATCTGCTAACTCATTCGTTTTATGCGAAATTGTTGGCAGTAAAGCGTGTAACTCAGAATAAGGGAAAAAGAACAGCTGGAATTGATGGCGAGAAGTGGACAACACCGAACTCCAAGATGAATGCTGCTCTTGAATTATCCGATAAGAAGTATAAAGCAAAGCCGTTAAGAAGAGTCTATATCCCAAAGCCCGGTACGACTAAGAAGCGACCTTTAAGTATCCCAACTATGCACGATAGGGCGATGCAATCGCTGCACGCCCTTGCGTTACAACCAATTTCAGAAACAACAGCAGATTCCCGCTCGTTTGGCTTTAGGATGCATAGAAGCACACAGGATGTGCGTCAATATGCATTCTGCTGCCTCGGTGGAATAAATTCTGCGAAATGGGTTCTGGAAGGTGATATTAAGGGTTGCTTCGATAATATCAACCATGACTGGCTTTTTGACAACATTCCGATGGATAAATCGACACTAAGGCAATTTCTTAAAGCGGGATTCGTGTATAATCGACATTTGAATCCCACTACAGCGGGAACACCACAAGGGGGAATTATATCCCCGATATTGGCAAATATGACACTGGATGGGCTGGAAAAAGCCATTTCATCTGTGTATCACTTCGGTAAAAATGGGAAAATCGATAAGACTCGATATAATCCACATAAGGTGAATTTTGCGAGATATGCTGACGATTTTATCGTTACAGCAGACTCAAAAGAGACCGCTAAGGAGATTGCCGGGTTGATTAAAGAGTTCCTGAAGGAACGAGGTCTGGAATTGTCAGTGGAGAAGACTCACATTACTCATATCGATGACGGCTTTGATTTTTTGGGCTGGAATTTCCGCAAATACAGAGGAAAGCTCCTGATAAAGCCATCCAAGAAGTCGATTGGGAATATCACCCGAAAAATCGGTGATATGATCAAACGAGCGAAGGCATGGAAACAGGAGAACCTCATCAATGTATTGAATCCCATTATTACTGGTTGGTCGAATTATCACCGATCGGCAGTATCTAAAGAGATATTCAGCAAATTAGATAATATTGTCTGGAATATGCTTTGGAGATGGGCTAAAAGGAGACACCCGGATAAAGGTAATACCTGGATCGCTAATAAATATTGGCATCCTGAGGGAACTCGGAACTGGGTATTTTCCACCGAAAAGAACAGGTTGAAACTGTTCTCGGATACGAAGATTGTTCGGTGTGATGGCTTGAAATTGGATAAGAACCCCTATATTGACCAAGACTATTTTGACTTACGAAACTGCTGCCCGATACTGAAAGGGTTATGAGACGCTTGAGCGGCATGAGGTTAAAGTCTCACGTACCGTTCTGAGAAGAGAGAGAGCGAGTAATCGCTTTTTCTTATTCGGCGGTTAATCTTTTTCTTGTAATGATCCATTTATCCAGAATAAGTTAAAAAGTCACGTTTCCGTTAAGAGAATGGATTTATAGAACTGGACCAACTTCCCAGGCAAGAATTATGTATGAGCTAAACAAATACAAAATTGCTACAGCAAAAACCAGACAGAATGTTAATTCAGCAAATATTTGCTGAAATATAGAAAATAAGCGGTATTATTGTTGGTTAGTACTGGATATTGGTGAAGGTATTGTAAGACAGGAGCCTAAATGAACACATACTCAAAAAAAGTGGCAGTGGAACAGTTTAGTAAGCGTTCGAATGCCTATGCGGCATGCGGTGCTCTGATGGACCAGGCCGACCTGGATACTGTGGTGGGACTGCTGGACCTGACCGGCATGGAGCGGGTGCTGGATGTGGCTACTGGTACGGGCTTTCTTGCCATGGCCCTGTCGCCTCATGTGAAAGAGGTCATTGGCATTGATATCACGCCGGGGATGCTGGAGCTGGCGGTGCAGGCTGCACGAAAGGGGGAGCTAGATAATATTACATGCCTGACCGGGGATGTAGAGCACCTGCCCTTCGGGGAGTCGGAGTTCGATGCGGTGACGTGCAGGTTCTCGTTCCACCATTTCCCAGGACCCGGGATGTCCATGTGTGAGATGGCCAGGGTATTGCGACCGGGTGGCAGGCTGGTTATTGAGGATATGTTATCTTCTGAAGATATGGCAAAGGCTGTGTACCAGAACAAGATGGAGAACCTGAGGGACCCGTCGCATATCAAACACTATAAGGCATCTGAGATTGAGCGGATGCTGCACGAGGTTGGGCTGGTGGTGGTTGACAGGGTTGATGGGAGTTCTGATTTTGACTTTGAGCACTGGATAGGGATGGCAGACCCGCCAGCTGGGAATGTGGAGAGTATTCGGGAGATGATGAGGTTGTCGATGGATGGGAACCTGTCCGGGCTGGATGTGCGGGTGAAAGATGGGAGGATGGTGTTTAGTTATACGACGGCGATTGTGGTGGGGAGGAAGGGGTAAGTGGGTTAGGGGGGTGTACGGGTATACCTCGTTCGAAATGTAACGAGGTCTGTATAGCGATTTTATACCCCACCATCAAAAAAACAGAATCCCCCTCATGCGGTTACCTCAAGGGCAACAAAGCTGAAAGAGTTGATCTTTTCAATAGTTTCGCCGCTTTCATGGATATCTTCTATATGCAGATGGATAGCATCTTTAATATTTTCAAGAGCTTCTTCGTAGGTATCCCCCTGCGAGTAGCAGCCCTGCAAAGCCGGGCACATTGCAAAATAGCCGTGTTCGTCCTTTTCTGTTATTATGGGAAGGGTATATTTCTCCATATCTTCTAATACATGACTTTCGGCTCAGAAACGGGTTAAATTAGAGAACTTTTAAATATAGTAACTTCCTTTATTAATTCATGACTGAAATAAATCATGAGATTTTTTAATTTGTTCTGGAAATGCTAGGGCCGCATATATAGTTTGCGAAATACATAAGTAGTAATAAGTAGTAATCAGAAAATAATAAAAAGTCTCAGATTTGAATGGGCGCAGGTATAATTTCAAACTTCTCTAATTTAAAGCGTTACTATATACCCATATAGCCGAAACTCATGTAATATCTCCTTAAGAGTTTATTAGTCTGGCAGGTATTTAAAAATTACATTTTGCATCATCTGCGGTATATACCTCATCTTTTTTCCCTCCCCTCAAAGGAACCTGATCCCCCTCAGGCAGCTCCCCAACAATCTCCCTTAACGCCGCAGGCCACTTAACTGGGTCCAGCCCCTTCTGAGCATAAAAAGCACTCGCTCAGCGCTCAAGCCCAATCCTGCTGCAGCCCGACCACAACCTCTCACTTATCCCAGCAGCCACTTCCACAGCGGTACAAACCTTATCCTGCTCCCCCTGAAATCTTCTTCACCCTCATAATCCCAGGTGATGACCAGCAGATCAGTACATTCCAGTTCCTTTGACGCCTTGACCAGGGATTTTAACTCCCGCTCTCTTGTGTTGATATTTTCAAGGTCATAGCATACCTGTATCAATTGCCTGACCTCAGTTCCTGGGGCCAGGACAAAATCCACTTCAAGTCCTGAGGTGTCTTTCCAGTAATATATCTCAAGTACCGGGTCAAAGTAGTGCTTTTTTCTCAACAGTTCAATTGCGACAATATTTTCGATTCTTCTTCCCCTGTCTTCCACGCCGTGCAGTATAACGAATCCCAGGTCAACCAGGTATATTTTTGGTATGCTCCCCTCTACTTCCCGGACGCCTTTTCCGTATTTCCTGATAAGGAATATGAAATTTATATCTTCAAGATAAGAGAAATATTCATAGACTTTTACCGGGCTCAGTGACACTTTTGCTGAAAGCATGTAATTCCGCAATTTCCTGACCGACAGCTCCCTTGCAAAGTTTCTTACAAGGGATTTTATCATAAATTTCAGGGCAGATATCTTTTCAATACCATATCTCTCTACCAGGTCCCGGTAGATCATGAGGTCGATATATTCTTTCAGTGTCCGAATCCTGACCATCCTGTCATATTCCAGCAGTTCAGAAAAACCGCCGTATTCGAGGTATTCATCCAGGTGTCTTTTCAGCACTCCTCTTTCTGATTCTATTAAAGGAAATTCGGATTTGAAACCTTTTGCGACAAGGAATTCCCTGAAGGAAAGCGGGAACAGGTTATACGATAATGTCCGTCCCCTCAGGCTTGTGGCTATTTCCTGGGATAGCAGTTTGGAGGATGAGCCTGTCAGGAATATTCTGACATTTTTCTTTTCGGTGAGCCTTCTTACAAACCGCTCCCAGCCGTTTATCTCCTGGATCTCATCAAAGAATAGATAGAGGATGTCAGCACCGGGATTTATTTTGTGGTACAGCTCGATGATAGTTGAGAGGTCGCTTGTTGTCAGTTCGCTGAGCCGTTCATCTTCAAAGTTTATGTAAAATATTCGTTTTTTGTCCAGGCTTTCGTCCAGTAATTGCTGGATTATCTGGAACAGGTAGTATGTTTTTCCGGTGCGTCTCAGGCCAATGAGTGTGATTACTTTGTCAGTGTCGGCTGGGATGGATAGTTCTCTTTTGAATAATGGGGGGATGGAGTATTTGTGGAATTCTGTGATGACTTCTTCCAGGTGATTCATGATATGTTATAGTGGACTATAACATATTTATGTATTTTGTTATAGTTGAATATTGAACAATGGTTCAACGGGCCGGAAGCAGGATGTTTGAAGGTTGATACTCGTGCTAATAGCTTATCTCATGGTTTGCTATTTTTTTCTCAGGCACAGGTATTTCTTAGCCGTACTAATTCCAATTTGTCAATTTTTAAGAACGAACTTAAAAAGTCAGTATCAATTACTATTTCAACCCTATCTGCCTGCAAGTTCAACCGCCCTTTCTGCCATGCGACCTAATTTGTCAGCAGATGCATCTTCATGCCTGGATATGCTTTTCTTATGAAGTATTTCTTTCATCTCTTCAATAGTCAGGGAGGCAATCTCGCAGGCTTTGCCAATTGAAATCTCTTCCCGTTTATATAATTCACAGGCAATGGCAATTCTTAGGTCTTTCCTGGCAGATAAAAGGGTGTTTACTGCGTCTTTGATGAATTCATCTTCGTTTTTATAATATCCTGTGAAGGGTACTATATTTATCTCTTTTGAGGTCAGGTCATCTGCATACATAATATCGACTTGTCTATTGTGTTCTGATATGTTTTAATTAGTGTGGAACTTAAAAAAGTTTTGTGTTATATTTCAGATACGGATCTATGGCGTCATTCTAGCATCTGTGTTAATAAAATGGAATAGTTTTATGTATACATTTAGCACCACCGCCCCCTTTGTTTTTTCTTTGAATTTTTTGAATGTATGACTGCAAATGTAGTGATATGTGTTACACTACACGAGATCACTGCCGATTTTTGATTCGGTAACAAATTATTGAAATATAAATCGGTCGAATGCTATCGAAAATAGAATCTCAAAACACTGGATTTTCTGATTAAAATCGGTGTTTTACACAGACGTTAAAATGACGCCATATATACGGATTTAGGGTTGCATCATTTGTGTATATCGACTTGGAGCTAACGCTAATTGTATTAGTCACAGCACGGAATACCTCATACAAGATGTAACGAGGCCTGTACAATGTTTTTGAGGATTTACACACTCTCCTTCGCATAAAAAGCACTCGCCCACCGCTCAAGCCCGATCCCACTGCACCCGGACCACAATTCCTTATTGCTCTGGCTCTTTACATTATAGCCCTTTAATAAGCAGTTCAGCCGCTTCCACACATACTCCGCCCTCGTTCATCAAGTCAATTATCAACTGGGGCATCGAAACGATCTTCAGGCCATCCTTTTCAAAGGAATTATAAAAAACATGCTCGTCTGAGAGTATTAGCCGCACATTTCCTTTGCCTACAAGTCCTTTTTTTGAGAGCATATCGTGCCACTGCTCCCAATCACTTTCTTTTATGTAAATATCGACCCTGCTTGGGAAAAGGTAATTCTGGACAAGATTTTCTGCCTGGTATGTGGTCAATGCATAGGATAGGTGGGAGTGCTTGAGGAACTCTAATGGGTCTCTGAGCATGTATTCCCTGTGTTTGTGCTTGATACGAAAAGACTGCCAGTAATGCAGCAGGGCAGGGTAGTCTAAGACTTTGGTTCCCTTTAACAGTTCCATTTCGGCAAGTTTTAAGAAAAATTCCCGCACCCATGGGTAAGAGCAGTCAGCCTGTCTGGCAATCTTGTATTTGCTGATATCTCCAGATGGATTGTTTGCGAGTATCCTGAGTATCCGGTCCCTTATTTTTCCGCGCATATTTATGGTGGTAATATGAAGTGTTTATGTGCTTTACATATATAGGTAGCTTAGATGGTTTATATGTGTTACCTTCATATTTGTCACGAACCCCGGACGACGCTAACACTCTGTCCAGGGCATCATGTAGGTGCATAGGTGCAAAATTACTACTCTTTTTTTCTTTCTTTTGAATTCCTTTTTTTCTTGGAAAATATGTATTCCGCAAAAATGACTGGTATAGAGACAATGATAAGGTTTATAAGCATAAATTCTAATAATTTTTCATCTGATTTTTCTTTTACATTAAATTCGAAAACATTATATGAAACTAATTTCTCATTATACTTATTAAAAAGAAATATATAAACTCTCCAATCTCCAATAATCTTTTGATCTTCCGGAGGCAATTCAAAAATAAAATTCATTTTTTCTACACATACTTCTTCAAAATTACTATCATCGTTAAATAAAAAAAAGTTGGTGGAGATATTTTGATTTGATTTATGATCATGGTAGGGATAAATACCTCTTAAATTTCCTAAAGCATCAACTATTAAAATCCTATAAACCGGTTCTTCAGCATGGATTTTCCCGTAATCATTTGATTTCACTGAAAATTCTAAGGGATTACCATAATTAATTTCGGATTTAGAATTAACAGTTAGCTCCACGAAATAATCAGGTGATGTTTCCAAAGATGGTAATGTAAAATGAGAAATATTCCTATTTAAAGTTTGAATTGTATATTCTTCTTTTTCAAAGGATGGAACATGGATACTAATATTTAATAAACCTAATATTACAACGATAAGCATTATAAAATTTATAATTACTCCCCATTTTAAATAATTGAAGCTAGATTGCTTTTCATTTTGTGATTTAGGCATAAAATATCATTTCCATTTTACAATTATAAGCTCAATTTGAAGATGATTTAAATCAACTTTTTTTATCAATTTAGTAAAATATATCATTTATGATTGTTAATAAAATCTTCTAATGGATGCACGAGTCTGCCTATCGTTTGTAGTCACAGTATACCTCGTTCAACATGTAATGAAGCCTGTATAGCATTTTTATGGATTACCCCCCTTTTCCCCTCCTCAAAGGAACCTTATCCCCTCAGGCAGCTCCCCCACAATCTCCCTGAATGCCGCAGGCCACCCATCAACATCCAGCCCCTTCTGAGCATAAAAAGCACTCGCCCACCGCTCAAGCCCGATCCCGCTGCACCCCGACCACAACTCCTTATTGCTCTGGCTCTTCACATTAAACCCCTTCGGATACTTATCCCCGTTCACGCTCATGTTCTGGAACTCCAGCCACTCACCATCCTCACCCCGGTACGGCATCACAGCCTCATAATCAATAGTACCCACCCGGGTCTCAGTCGCCAGTCCGGCCAGCCCTTCCTGCGCCATGAACCATGGCGTAACCCATGCTGTCCTCCACTCCAGGTCCAGTATGTCATTGAAAATATGCATATACCTCTTTTGCATATCCTCAGAATGCGCCACCACCTGCTCAGGCGTACCCATGAACACCAGTTCAATTCTGTGGAACTCATCCACCCGCTCCATGCCGTGAAGGCCGCCGCTCTCATAACGGTGCGATGTTCCGCTGCGGTCGAATACGTACAGGGGCAGCCCGTCATCAGGCATAGTCTCACCCTGCAAAAAAGGCCAGAACGGCGGACACTGGGCATAACACATCCCGCCAATGGGCTTGTCAATCTTCTCAGCTATCATGTCAAGCGGCACCTCAAGAGTCACCTTATAGTAGTCTGCCACTTCCTCCCAGAACTCAGGGTCACGGGTCTTGGGAGGGCACACATAATATATCTCAGGATACACACCCTTGGCATGACCAGAGCGCTGCCACACATCCCAGGTAACCAGTTTGGGGAATATCATCTCCCTGTATCCAAGGGGCTTGACTATCTCCTCCATAACAATACGCTCAAAAGCCCGAAACACTGCCACACTCTGCGGTCCGTGTATCCACTGCCCCCGGCTGGCACCCCGCTTGATCCAGCCCCGCTTCATAAGTTCCTCTGTCGGGTCACTGTCAAATACATGCTCCTTCTTTCCGCTCTCCCACAACAGGTTCCAATGCTCACCCTTACCTCCGTAGGACTGGGCTTTCACCTTATCCTCAACAAGCGATATAATGCGGTCAGGCACCCGTTTCTCTATCTCGGACTGCTCCAATTCCAGAGACAGGGTGATGGCACCGTCAGCATATTCCATGCTGTTCACATAGGGTAGTTTGAATTCTTTCAGGGGCTGCTCTGAGGGTATCCTTACCACATATTCGGATATCTCCAGTCCCCGCACACCGATCCTGTGCCCTTTACCCAGCAGTTCGGCCAGGGGTTTACGAAGCCGCAGTATAGCATCATGGGCCCGCACATACCTGCCTGAAGTTATCTCCAGTCCGACACCGTCCCCATCAACGTCCATTGAGGTGATACCGGCACCCATACCTTCCGGTGCACCCTTTGAAAGAATAGTGCCCTCTGCATCCTTTAACATATCCAATATTTCTTGCCTGGCCGGTGCCGGGTCTGCGCTGGTCTTGAACTTTCCCTTGATCCTGAACTGGAGTTCCATCAATTATCATCCTCACAATTTTCTTTGTTATCTTTTTCAACTGTTTTTAGCATATCGGCAGCTATTCTTGCATTCATGAGATAATCATCCACAGTTGCAATTAAACTTCCTATCTTTCCTGACTCAAAAAACGTGGTCACCGACCCCTCTCCATATTCAGTTGTAATGCTTTTCAGGTTGTCAGGTTCCAGTGAGCGTATGATCATAACCGCAATATCCGGTGCATTTTCGGCCTTTATAGAGATATTCCCCTTTATCTTCATGCCAGCTGCCCCCCCACTATCCTGTCCACTGCAGCCAGAAAACCTTCTTCGGAACCCACCGGTATTCCTGCACCTGAAGCAATATTATGGCCTCCGCCCTGTCCGCCTGCCGCTTGTGCAGCTTCCCGCATGGCAACGGCAAGGTCAAGCCCCCTGTCAACCAGTTTCCTGGTGCCTCTGGCAGATACTTTAACCAGGTCATCTACTTTGTTCAATGTGATGAACGGTTTGTCAGGGCAAACATACCTGATCAACGTGCCTGCAATAATACCTGTACCCGAATTATCCTCAAGGGCCACGTACCTGATATTTCCCATCTCCCTGATCATGGCTTCGGCTTCCCTGATATGTTCCACAATGGTTTTCTGGTACTTTACTGCCAGGGCCAGAGCTTCATCCACAACGCCCGCATCCCGCAGGCATAATGATAACCCCAGGTCCGATCTGTCCACCTTACCGCAGCAGTTAAGCATCCATTCCAGGGTGTAAATATTAGGCACTACTTCTTTTTCCAGTGCCAACACATCACCAACCATTGACCTGACAACTGTTGGGTCTGCCCTGCCTGCGATCTTCAATGCCATGGCCGAGGCTAACCTGCCCAGGTCTTCTATCCCCATATCCTGGATTGTGCCGCTCACACCAAGTTCACTGAGAAAAGCCTCGGTAGCCGCCTTATCCCCTGCCGTGTCCAGATAGGGTTCTGTCAGTGTCAGCAATACGTCTTCCACAGGGCCGTCCGGCACCTTCAGGCCTGTTTTCACTGATATCACGCCTGCTTCCAGGGCCTCTTCCATTATCTCGCTATTGGGGCCATCCATACTCTGTTTATCCCCTACAGCCCCGGTCAGTGCCAGACCGGCCAGGTCTGTGTTATCGCCCATACCACGGGCCACATAATAGGCCATGCCTGATGCAGAGAGCAGGCTTGAACCATCAATGCCCAACATCTGGGGATTAACATGGACACGATCACTGTGGTCACCCACTACCTGGTGATGGTCGATAATGACCACATCGTCCTTTACCATATCCAGAAGTTCAGGCTGGCCGCTGCCCATATCACAAAATACCACAGCTCCGTCTTTCCCGTATACCTGTGCATTGACCATGTCAATTACTCCCTTATCCAGAGAGCTTACAATTGAGGTGTGGAAAACGATATTTGCCCTTAGCAGGGCAGTAGACATAATTCCGGCAGCGCTCAGGCCGTCTGCGTCGTTATGGGATATTACCCTTACAAAATGATAGTTCTCAAGTGCCTTTGCTGCTTCCCGGCCCAGAGAAAATAACGTTTCGGTCATCCCTGGAATAATGGTAAAAATAGATGAAATAGTTGATGGAATGAACCATCAACTGATTTACTCGACTACTAATCGTTCAGCAGTGTCCGGACTGTATTTCCAGTTTGTCGGCATAACACCGTTCCTGCTATAGTATTTGCCCAGGCGACGTACCTTTGCCTCTGTAAGGTTCAGTGCCCTCTTGTTGTGCCGGTCCTTGTGGTTGTTTACTATATGTTTCCTGAGTCTCAAAGCCTTGATGATCAGGTTTGAGATATCCTCAGGCAGGCTTGGGGCTGCATCATTATCTTTCAATATGCGTGTGACCTTTTTACCTGTAGATAATTTGATATCCGGCACACCATAAGTGTCCCTTATGATTATGCCTATCTGACTGGTAGTTTTGTCCTGTTTGGCAAGTTCCACTACTTTTTTCTCTATATCTTCTGACGAAAGGGTAACCCATTGCGGGGCTTCATTTCTCAAGGGTTTTGTGGACCTTGATACTCCCTTTCTCCTGGTATGCATTCTGGCCAAATATGTTCCTCCGGTTATGATAATCTTGAATATTATTACGATTCTGTTATATATTATTGTGGCAAGGCGAAGTGGTCAGATTACCACACCATAAGATAAATAAGTTGCGTAAGCAACACACAAAAAAAGAAACGAAATATGTGTGCACCGATTATCCGGTTAATCATATCCTGTGGGATGAATGGTTATCGTATGAGGTCCCGGGGTATTGTGTAATGACATATATCCTACAAAGGTAGTGGTCTGCTTCTTGATATAACATCCTCAACAAAAGGTAAATGATAAGTAGTATAATTTGAATTAGTATAATTATATTTATACAAAAATCCAAAACCATGTTTAAAGACAGAGAGAATGACTTGGCGAATATCAACAAAATACTGGACAGCAATACATTTGAATTTATTATCATCTATGGCAGAAGAAGGATCGGGAAAACAGAACTGATACTCCAGGCAACTAGAAACACCAACAGGATATACTATCTGGCAGTGGGCGCAAAGAACCTGGAACGCTTCTATGACCTGTGTACCCGGCAGTACCCGGAAGTTTCAAAGTTAAGAATGGACTGGGAGGTACTCTTCGAATACCTCAAGGACAGGGTAGATGTGGTTGTCATCGATGAATTCCAGAACATGATCAAAGAAGATGCAAATATACTCAATATCTTCCAGTCCGTCACAGACACCTTACTTACTAATTCCAGATTGAAATTATTCATACTTGGGTCATCTGTCTCAATAATCACTTCCAAAGTACTTGATTACCAAAGTCCGCTTTACGGACGGAGGACCGGGTCTATTGACCTGAAGGCTGTATCCTTTTTTGACATTCAGAAGTTTTATCCGGACCTTAATATCAAAGAACTTATTGAGATATACGGTTTTGCTGATGGAATCCCTTTCTACCTCATAAAGCTCGATGACCGTCTATGGCCGTAGCTTGGAAAGGAAACAGGGGATAAGAACAGCTTCTTAAAAGACGAAGTGGATTTTATAATGAGGTATGAATTTGAGGATGTAAGTACCTACAAATTGATACTGGAAGCCATTGCCTACGGGAAAACAAAACTGGGGGACATTAAGGATTTCATAGGAGTTAAGAGGACAGATATCAGTCCTTACCTTAGAAACCTGATAGAAGTGGGGATGATAAAAAGGGAGGTCCCTATCACTGAAAAAGCCAAATCAAGGCTGGGCAGGTATTATATATCTGACAATTTCCTAAAATTCTGGTTCAGGTATATTTATCCGAATGTCAGTGCCATTGAAGAAGGGATATTTAATATTGACCTTATAAAACGTGACTACAATAGGTATCTTGATGGTGTTTTTGAGCATGTGGCAAAACAATTCCTGATAAGGGACAGGGATGGGATATTCAATTTTACGAGGATTGGTAAATGGTGGCACAGGGAGCGGGAGATAGATGTGGTAGCTATGAACGAATTAAATTGCGAGATTCTTTTTTTGGAGTGTAAATGGCAGGACTTGAAGCATGGTGAAGCGGGGAAGATACTGGCAGAACTGAAGGATAAATCAAGATACGTTCAATGGAATAATGATGTGAGGAAGGAGTATTATGGAATACTGGGGAGGAAGATCGAGAACAAGGAGGAGTTGCGAAGCAGAGGGTTTTTAGTCTTTGACCTTGAGGATTTCTGAATTGACTGCCTGTTCTATTCTCCATGGCTACTAAAGTAAACTGCCCCGCCTTATATGCATGTTTCTCTTTTCAGTCCTTTCGCAGCTGATCTCCCAGTCTTTAATGAGATATTTCTCAACTTCAGGCTTTAACCTGCTTTTCAGGATACCACCACCCCGGACTTACTTCGAATTTCCAAACATCCTTAAAAGGATATGTTCGTTTTATTGCCTCTTGTTGACTTATCTTACCAGTCAGTCCGTTTTTCCAATCTTTTCTATCTATTGTGCCAAAAACAAGATATTCATTACCTATGGTGTCAGGTGCATTCTTTTCACAAATCTCAACAAGAAGTCTTTCCAAATCTGTTTGTTTAACAATAATAAGATCACATTTAGAACAATATCGACAAGACTTGTTAATAGATGCTAAGAATTTTGGTTCAACATGAATAACTAAACAATGTTTTCTGATTTTTGTTTTTTCTTTACATTTTGGACAGCGGGTAAAAGCCATATCCTCATAAGGATTCAAGAAAAAATAATGATGTGACTCTTTTGTCTTTATTTGAGATTCATATTTTTTCGATCTGCCGGACATCTATAGAAACCTCCCTGTAAGTCAGTAAATTCATTACTTCTTTCAAATGTCGAATTGTTTTCCCTGATGCTAACTACCTTGATTGAGTGTAACGTTCTACGGATATACGAAGTCATATGAAATGTATTTTGGCTGGAGCGGCACAGCCGAATGTCTGCTATCAGGCGATATGCATGTTCTATTCAAATGCCATTCGAAGTCGTTTTTTTGGATCATCAAAACAAACATCTTTCACGTCAAAATATTCAGGGTCAAAATCTTCACATATCCACCCCAACATTTCTTCATGATCCTCATGATTGGGATCTGCTGTGATCTTTATTAAATCTTCATATCCCCAGATCCCTCCGCAATCTTCAGGAGGGGACGCTCTTTTTCCTTTGACGCATATGGGGTATGTTACACCATCTTCCCTTGTAATGATCTTTTCCAGTTTAATCTTATGTATCCATTTGTCACCAAAATCGTAAATGTAATCGGCTTTTCTGTCCTCCATTGTGAAATAATCAGACATCTTTTCTTTCCATCCCGGGGGTGTCTCCCCATACTCTCCAAATTCCTCTTCAGGAATACCGATTTTCATTTTCATCCCGGTAGAGGGATCGATCACCTCAAACCTATGAAGATGATAATCCAGCCAGTCCATTGCATCTTGAATGGCGACATGGAGATCCCATAATGTATAGGTTTCAGGGACCTGTATTCGCCGCCAGATCGGCGGTTTACTGTCTTTTAGGGTAATCTTAAACTGGTACACCAGATCGAATTTCTTTTTCATCCTGATCCTTCCAAATCTAGATTATGAATATCTCCATCCCATATACATATTTTTGGGGATGGATGGGGGCGGGAATTCGTTATTCATAAGACACGGATTCACACAGATTGAAAGTTTGCTGCATTTTGTTTTAACTGCGAAGGGCGCGAAGATCGCAAAGACATTGTTACTTTAACTTTGCGTCCTTTTTGGCATAGTATAACATAAAAATTATATTTTAACAGCCACAACAATCGTCGGCAACAATCACCAATATCCGAGGCCAATCACAACATAGCATCTACATTTGAGTGGAAAACAAAGATTTTAAACAATCGCGGATTTCAATAGGTATAAACGCGACTTTGAATTGTCTTTCACCAAAGACCATTTTTCCAACAATCATTAGTCCTTTCTGCCTCAGTAAGCCGATTGTGGACGGAGTGTTTTTATCATTCCAGAAGAAATCCATATCATCATCGTAGTTTTTAAGCTGACCATATTTCACAACGCCGCCCTGCTTAATACAAAAGACCAGCACTTCCTTAGACTTTTCTGGTAAATTTGAGACGATTTGGGGCAGGTCATTTACAATTTTATGTTTAATTTCCCGGACTTTTTCTTTTTTAAGTCTCTCATTCAAACCATAATCCTTACACATCCAATCTATCCAGTGATGCGGATATTTGTTTAGTATTGTGTGTAGTGAAGAACTCCGGCGTAATAGAATGCTTTCGAACCGCTTAAGTTCGTTTTTCTCATGGGCACCAAAAAGCACGTCCGGATCCAATATCAGTGGCGATATAGACATCTGAAAAACACCTGCAAAACGGTAATACTCTCCAAATGGATGGATTCTGCCCTCTATCAATGTATTTGGAGACACAGGGTGTGTACTGCATAATTTTACATTATAGACATCTTTTGTTTTCATATCCTTGATCTTTAAAATCAAACCTTTTTTTGAAATAACAATAAACTTGGAGCGGATAATATATTTTATTTGCAGAACTTTCTCTTTCATCTCAGGACTCAAATCAGTTGTATTTACCACAAATTCTTCTGCAATGGTCATGCCTGTTTCTGGAAGCACTTTTTCAAACAAAAGCCATGCAAGAAAATTGTTATGCCATGTTTCATTGGGCATTTCCAAATCTTTTTCGGGAAACTCATCAATGTACTTCTGGAACAATATCTTCGACTGTTCGCCATATTTTTCATCAGCGTATTCAAAAATTGTTTGGTTTAGGTTTTCTTCATCAATCATTTATCAACCACAACACTAACTATTTGCTCAGATTTTACTTAAAGTTTTCAGCTTAAAACAAGTTTTTATGAACCAAAGGTTTGAGTGAGTGCCATAAGGTACGAACCTTTTATGCTGTGTTATGTAATCGCTTTGGGGCGATGTTATACACCTATACAGGACTAAAAGTTCCTATCTTAGTTACTGTTAATGCAATTCATCCTCTTTATCTTCCTTTCAGCCAGGATTATCAATTACTGATTTTATTATATATCTGGAAAAATTTATTTCAAATAACATCTCTTCAGCATGCTTTGTGTAAATGACTTTTACCATCAATTATAGTCTCCTGTGTCAATAATCATCTGTTCCGATCCCACAGCGCCAGCGTCATCCGTGCCCTGCTGATATCGATCCTCGCAAACACATAATCCAGCACTTCACCCTTTGCCTCCTCAACCGTAGCAGCATTGCTCACACACTGGTCAGTAATATCAGACGCCAGTGCATCCACATCCCCGTCAATAACAGCATGCACCTCCTCTCTGGCCACTTCCTGCATGTACTCCGTGATCTGTTCACTGAGCTCCAGGCTGGCATTTTCAATAAATGCCGGATCATTCCTCAACTCAGCCAGTACTTCATCTATGATAATGTCACTAATACCCGAATTGTTACCCGGAACCACATTATCCACCTGCTGGTTTATGGCAGTCTGCGCCCGTTCGATCGTTTGTTCAATAGTCATCTCAACGATCGTCCCTACTGCATCATCCACGGTCCTGTTTATTGCATCATTGATATGCCCGGCGATCAGCTCTTCAGTCTTTTCCCTTGGCACCACACTGGCATTCGCAAGGTCAAGTCCGATAGCCTTCAGTTCCCCATTGATCAAATTCTCCACATAATACCTGGTAAATTCAGTATGATACGGCATAGTGATCCAACTACTCTCCACATAAGCAGTATCTGGCACCGGCCGCCCCATATGGGTCTCACCCCCGATAGGCACATCCCGAAACGGCCGCCATACGACAGAGACATTGTAATTATATCTATCACCTATCTGCATGTCAAGGTAATCTCGCATCTGTTCATCCAGGTTTGCCCTGTACTCGTCGGTCAGCAGGTTCAGCCTCACAGAACTGTCATTGTGGTATATAGTAAACTGGGACGCCACTGACTCGCTTGCCAGATCTGCAAATGTCTTATGATTTATTTCCCGTCCCGCCACCAGTTTCTTGCAAGCCAGATACATACCCGAATCCACAGCATTGGGACCCAGGGTCTCGTTCATCAGGTAGTCCATCTGGGCACCACCCACAGTATAGGAAAAATCATCAACCCTTCCATTTTGCAGGGACAATAGCACCTGTGAATTGTGCTCGGCCGCACTGGTATCGTGCAGTGCCATTAACTGGATGTTGCCCACCATTGCAGGTGCCAGCAGCACCGCACTGATCGATACCAGCACCAGGAATAGCAAAACATCGATGGAACTGGAAAAACCCCTTGTATCTTTGATCATCTGCATACTATCTCTCCCAGATCTTTACCGTCAGTGTGCCTGGTATCTCTTCGGCCTCGTTCAACCTGATAGTCACAGGAATGGATGCCGATACGCCCAGATCTTCAGAAGTTCCCACGACCTTGCTGTAATTTGGCGGCGCTTCGACCTTAAATGAAAAATCATAACGTGTTCCGTACCTGTCCTTCAATTTGCTGATGTCTCCCGCACCCAGCGACTCTACTCTGGATGCATCTATCAGGTCAGGACGGTCGGGGGCCGTCAGCACGGGGTCATTCCTGAGCAGTCCGGCCAGGGATACCGCATCATCATAATGCTGTGCAATGAATGTCTTCTCCTGATATACCTGGTATGTATGTGCCATAACCGAGATAAATATTACAAAACCGATAACTGCAAGGGCCATGGCAATCAGGTCGGAGTTGGGTTCAACCACGGCTTGCTCATCACTGGTAAACAATAGTGACCCCCCTTCTCTCCACACCTTCGGCGGTCCGTATGTTCAACATCACTTTTTCCACGAGAAGCGGCTGCATGGTATCTGGAACGAACGGCTCCTGTGCTAATTCGGTCCCGGCTTGGTCCAGCATTTCATTGATACTCAGCCAATCCCCCTCTTCCAGTACATCCTCACCCAGGCCGGTCCTGCCCCCGCACCTGCCTGCAATCGCTTCCAGCAGTCCAGGCCTGCTGTTCCATAGGCTGTTTTGAGGATAAAAAGTTGTCATCAATGCCCTGGCCCTGGTGACCCTGCCGGTCTTTGTGTCAGAATAAGCAGACACATACTTACTTGAGATATCAATAGTGACGTCCGGGTCAATATCGAACGTGTAATAATGGGCTCCCTGGATACTTGTGCTGTCGACATCCTCAATATATGAAGCAAGGGATGATAGACTTGCATCCATCATCCCGGCAGCGTCCTGCTGTATGAACAGCGGATGGATATTGAAAGCAGAAATGAACAGTATTGTGCAGAATAACAGCAGTCCCACTCTGGTGATCAGAAAATCAGCCCATGCCCTTTCATCCTCCTTCAATCCCTCGTTTTTCAATCTCTCGTCCTTCACTCTCCCGCCCTTAAATCCCTCAGACTTCAGTATCTCGTTTTTCAGTCTCGATGCCATGCATTGTCCTCAATATAATGAAATATACGTACCGTTGCCGTCTTTTACCAGTTCAATAGTAAATTCATAGGAACCAGGGACCAGTACTAACGGCCCGTCCAGGTCAGGTACAGCGGCATACTTTGCTTTTGACGGCACGGTTTTGGTAACTCCCTGGTACGTGGTATAATAGATGATATTTCTCTCGTCGGGGCTGGTCAACATAGGAATAGTCCCATCCTGCGGCGGCATAGCACCGAACACAACCACTTCTATCCCTTCCGGTACTTTGAATCGGATTATTTCCATGGTGCCGGTATTATCGGCCGGATCTGAAATATCCCTGGCACCGCCCTGCTGGTATATGGCAGATGCCCTGGCCTCAAGTGCAGACAGGTCTCCAGAAAACCGCTTAACCTGGGCATCCTTCGTAAGGTCTGCCAGTGCAGTTGCAGATAATGCCACTATGATTCCCATAAGCACAGCTGCTGCTGCAAATCGCATAGGGAGCGCATCAGCTCCATCTTCACTATTAATCCACACACGAGTGTAAAATCTCGTTATCTTATATGACAATTGCTAATATATGTTAATATATTAATCTAAATATAAATATATGGGGCAGATCTGGTCAGATACACAAGATTGCACCCGGTGTGTGGTTGTATTACATGGATCTATCTACATGCTTTGCACTTTTAACCGATGATACCTGTTTTACACTTTCAACTGATGATGCCGGTTTTGCACTTTCAACTGATGATGTTTATTTACCGAAATGGATATAATCAATTATGCCCAATATCTTCCTTAGTTTTATTAAAAGTAAAACAGACAATGTAGCAGGGAGGTTATAGAAATATGGAACTTAATGATTTTTTAAAAGAAAAAGGAACAGATGAGAAACTATCGCAGCTGATCATGCTGTTCAGTGAGCAGGCCGGGGTTATCAAAGAAGGCTTTCTAAGCGCAAGAGGGGCAGCCGATACAAAGAACGTCTACGGTGAAACACAGATGGCCCTTGATAAATGGGCTGATGAGGTATTGATAGATGCCCTCAGGGAATCAAGACTTGTCAGGTGGATCGCCACAGAAGAACAGCCCGATATCATTGAGGTGGATGGTGCGATTAACCAGTTCGGGGTAACCATTGACCCACTGGACGGTTCATCTCTCATAGACGTGAACCTGGCAGTTGGCACGATCGTGGGCCTTTACCAGGGCCATGTGCTGGAGCCGGGCAATACCATGGTGGGTGCCCTGTACATCCTGTACGGACCGCTCACTACACTGACCTATACCACGGGCAGCGGAGTGCATGAGTTCGTCATGGGTGAGGACGGGCGCTTCACATTGATGCAGGAGAACCTGACAATCCCTGACGGCAAGATATACGCTCCCGGAGCCTTACGCAAGGATTACCTGCCCTACCATAAGCAGTTCATCGAGCAGCTTGAATCCGAAGGTTACAAACTGAGGTTCTCAGGGTCATTTGTAGCAGATGTACACCAGATACTGCACAAAGGGGGTTTGTTCACCTACCCTGCATTTGCAGGCAAGGATTCGGGAAAACTCAGGCTGCTGTTTGAGGGGACGCCTATGGGTAAAATGGTAGCCGAAGCAGGAGGTGCCATATCCAATGGAAGGGGTAACCTGCTGGATGTTAAACCCTCCTCTGTCTCGGACCGCACACCCATATATGTAGGCGGGAAACGGGAGATCGCTTTGATCGAATCGCTTGTAAAAGGGTCTGGAACATAGCATGAATCTCTTGGCAGAGGACATTGAACAGATCGGGCATATACTGGCACAGAGGTATTTTACCGAACAAGGCTGGAGATCTACTGACCTCAGGTTATCAGGAAGTAAGATCATTGGTGCGGTAGAAGTCATAAACGAACAGTATTCCAGGTATCCGTATATGAGCCGTGACTGGTATGTTGAAAATTCGGCAGAAAATAGCTTCCACCTGTCCAACAGGTGGGATAAACTGACCGTTTTGGCCAGCCTGCTGCAGACCTGCCCGGATATGTTCGATTTCCTGCTTAAGATCAATGACCAGAGGTCCCTATGCATTGTAAAAACCCTGCAGTCAGACCTGAACAGGCAGCAGCAAAATGCTATTGCTGATGCCAGGAGATCGGGATTTAATGTGTATATATTCAGGGCAAGTGTCCCGGAAAGTCCGGACTTTGAACTTGAAGAGATTGTAGGTGGCATATCTGGCCGCGGGACTTTTAGATAATGGGAAGATATATAGAGAAATACGGAGAATATCGGGAGAAAATATAACAGCATCGGATGCATCAATGCATGTGAAATGGTCTTTCCTGCACCAGCCCAACTACCAAGTTAATGTGCGATTAATTAACTTGTCCACATCATAACCCATAACTTCAAAGAATGTATAGTCCGTTATCAAGTAATTGTTCGGGACAAGGGTATCAAGAAAACCATACCAGTAAACCACCATTCCTGGCCCATACAGGTCCTCATAGAAACTGAACTGTTTTAGCTGGTACCTGTTATGCTCCTTCTCATCAGCAAACACAGCCTTACTTTCAATCCACCTTACATCAATCCCATCAACCTTATAAAGCTCAGAAAGCAGGAAATCAGGAGTCTTGGTGTTGGGTTCCTTGCTCATATCAGATTCTGTAATAAATTCCAGGTCACAGTGCTCAAGCCATTCATGTATCAGATCTTCACCCATCCTGCCCTGGCCACTCTGCACTGAATGGGCCCTGGGCGAGAAACAGAAATCCACTTCAATTGCATTTATTAGTTCGTATCTTAACCGTTTATCTTCAAGCACTTCAGGGTTTTTTACCACCGTTTTGCTCTTATAACCCATTTCTTTAAGCATGATAGATGCCAGGAGCACTGGCGGGAAATTATTTTTGCTGGCAAGTTTTAGTATGGTGTCTCCCCGTTTCCATGACCTGACCAGGGCGGGAGCCTTATTAACTATACGGCTGTGGTATTTCCTCACATTCCTTACAGTCTTCTGGTGAAGTATATTAGCGACCGCACCCGGATTTAAGGAGTACTTCTTTGATATCCTGCCAATATCCTCTTGGGATTCCACTTCCTCAAAGAGCCTCTGGTATGTTTTTTTAATCATTTTATTCGACTTGATAGATTTGTAGGTATTATGTATGTTATCTGATTAAGGTTATTGTTGTAGATAATCCTATTTTGTATCTTTGTTTATTTTCAAAACGGTTTATTTCAACCAACTAGACCGGCAGTGGGTAATAATCGCTGGTATAATGAATACTAAGAATTGTATATATAAGGTGTGATAACACAACATCAAATATCCATCTTCTTTTCAAAAAAATTAAAAATTGTATGCATTTTATAATAAGCTTTTTATAATACCTATTTCACACTTACAATTTAAGAAATTATATAAATATCTACAATATATTATAATCAACAAGTAAAACTGGTAGGAGATTTATGGTTCATAAAAGCAGGCTTCTGTTATATGCAGTAATGGCTCTGGTTATTCAGAGTGGAATCGCAAGTGCAACGACTATCACTGTTAATGATAACGGGGAAGAGGATTATACGAGCATACAGGAGGCTATTGATGTTGCCAATAGCGGAGATACCATCCTTGTACAAAATGGAACTTATTATGAGCATTTATTATTAATTCGAGAAGATAATTTAACCCTGCTTGGTGAAAATAAAGAAACCACAATCATAGACGGCAGTGGGATAGGTGGGGTAATAAGATTAATTTCTGTAAATAATATCACTATTCAAGGATTTACTGTACAGAACGCAACGAAACCTTCATTCACTGAGGGCTTTCCGGCAATCATAGGCTACACCCAGGAATTTCTCAAAGAGAGTTACAGTTTAACATTGCTAGAAGTGGATGTAGAGAGCCTCCGGCAAAACCCACATAACGTCTTAAAAACCCAAAATAACCCATCTGAACTCTTCTTGTCCTTAAAATTTGCCTTTAAGCCCTTAGATTAACAAACTTCTAAAAGCACTTGGTGCCCT
>Ga0255380_10010_pt1 | contig 30061 bp, 29 predicted proteins | sample ANMaggSeSYBR01G8_FD_182107 | JGI IMG/M metagenome (GOLD analysis project Ga0255380, IMG submission 182107) | Sediment cell enrichment communities from methane seep in Santa Monica Basin, California, United Staets - ANME aggregate JGI... | ecosystem: Environmental > Aquatic > Marine > Cold seeps >... | reverse complement strand
GAATAATTTTCTTAGCTAAAGGCAAGTTCAGTTTTTCCCTACATTCACTCCGATTAATGTAACGAAATTTTTTTTCATCGAAACCATTTGGGATATTTACAGTATTTTTGTTGAATTTTTTAAGTGGTAAAATGTCTTTTTTATTTACCCTAATAATTGTATCACACTTCGTCCACGTCCGAGTGTAGTAGGAATCCTTTCTCTTGAGTGCTTTATGTAATGTGATTGAGGTATGCTCTGTTATTACTACAGGGATATTAAATTCCTTTTTAAGTTCAACGGCAACTACCCCGGTTGGCCATTAAGAGACAAATTGCAAAGCAAAATAGATAAGTTAAGTTTACAGGATTATATAAAATTAATTGGCTTTGTTCAACATGACGAGTTGCCACTTTGGATGAATGCTTGTGACTTGTTTGTTTTGCCGAGTTTGAATGAAGGAAATCCAACTGTTATGTTCGAAAGTTTGGGCTGTAGAAAACCGTTTATAGGAACAACTGTAGGAGGAGAGCCAGAAATTATAATTTCTGATGAGTATGGTTATTTAGTCGAGCCAAAAAACTCAGAAAAGCTGGCAGAGGCAATTTTATTGGCATTAAATAAAGAGTGGGATGAGGAACGTATCCAAAATTATGCACAACAGTTTACATGGAATAATATTTCTAAGCAAATTGTCGAAGTCTACAGAATGAGTGATGTAACATGAAACAATTTAAACACGATCTGATTTTAAATTTTTGTAAGAATAAAAAAATCTTGCATATTGGATCTGCGGATAGTCCATACCATTTGGAACGATTTAATAACGGAACATTATTACACTTAAAATTGCAAAAGAACTGCAAAGAAGTCGTGGGAATAGACGTGGATAAAAAGGCTATAAAAGAACTTGGGAACCTCGGACTCGATAATATATTCTATGGGGATGTTTGTAAAGATAGTTGTGAAGTGGATTTGGAAGATATAAAATTTGATTATATTGTTTTTAGTGATGTGATAGAACATTTAGACAATCCGGGACTTGCTTTGGCCAACATAAAAAAAATAATGGGAAAAGACACTAAACTTATTTTAACAACACCAAATGTCTTTTCGTACACAACCATAATGACTCACATAACGGGAAAAGAAAATGTTCATCCCGACCACACGTTCCAGCCATCTTATAAAACAATGTGTAAATTATTTGGAAACAATGACCTGAAAATAGATTATTTCACCTACTGTTTCTGGGGCAGTCATGAAGAATCTAATACGTGGAAGATGAGGCTTTTTTGCAAATTAATTGCAGGTAGAAGGGACGATCTTATGCCAGTTTTGTTTTTTATCTTGGAGCTGAAATGAAAGAAACGATCAAAAAAATAGGGACTTTGAGGAACATTATATATTATCACCTCAAGAGAACCAGCATCCCCGTGAATCGGATAGCCGGCGTTGAATTGACGAATCGGTGTAACCAGCAATGCAGTTTTTGCCCGGTTAACACCAAAAATGTCACGAAACCCGTAACGAGAAAACAGATAGATATGGATATATGGGAGTTTACAAGTATTCTTGAAGAGTACAATAAATATATGAGGGATGTGAATATCAGCCATCACGGAGAGTGTTTTTTACATCCCAACTTCGACGAAGCAATTTTAGCATTAAAGAAATATAAAATAGCTTACTCTATAACTACAAACGGATCTTTGGTCGGGGAACATATAGACATACTGGAAGAATATCCACCGGGCTTGATTATGTTCAGCCTTTACACACTTAATCCGGATAAATTCAAAACCCTTACAAAAACTGGCGATGTAGATATTGTTTTGCAAAATGTTGAGAAGTTATTAAAGCTTAAGAAAGAAGGAAGGATCAACACAAGAATTTTAATAAGAGCAATTAAGATGGATGGATTTGAGGAAGATGTCGAAAAAGTGAAAGACTATTTTTTAAATAAAGATGTGGACCTAAATATTAGTGTGCTCAATTCGTGGGCTGGACGCGTGGACATCACAAAGTACGGAACGCATTTGGAACACACAATTGATTTTAAGTACTGCATCCAACCATGGCTTCATTGCATAATCGGAAGCAATTCGGGCGTTTATATCTGCAATAACCACGAAGATGAGCCCATAGAATATTTATACAATAAGTCGCTTGAGGAGATATGGAATTCAAATAGTTATAGAGACATTAGAAAGAATATATTGAACAGTGAGTTCAGAAATAATAAAATATGTTCAGAATGCGATTCTTTTATTTCGGGTTGTATGATGAGTAAACCGTCTGCGTGGTTTTTTATGGATGGCGTATTTTTGCGTTACGTGTGGTCAGGGTTGAAGGGAAAAAAATTAGAGGATACTTCGGGTCAATTAGCTGAATTTAAAGCTGGAACGGAGAAAAAATGAGTAGAACACTGGCAATAGCTAAAACGATAGATTTTGGTTTTGGAATGACCTTTTATCCGTTATTCAAGTATTTATATTATTATTTTAGAAGTAAGCCACAGTTTATAAAAATAGAGACTACTAATTTTTGTAACGCTCGGTGTCTTTATTGCCCCCATAGTGTTATGGAAAGAAAGAAAGGGATGATGCAAGATCATTTATTCAAAAAAATAGTGGCAGAGTGTGTAGATTGGGGCATTAAAGAGATTCACCTATGTAATTTTGGTGAAGCTCTTTTAGATAAAAAACTGTCTGAAAAAATAAAGTATATCAAAAAAAGAGACGCCTCAATAAAAACAGTTATTTTTACAAATGGAAATGTATTAGATAAAGAAACTTCAACTGTGTTACTGTCTGCAGGAATAGATAGGATAACTGTGAGCTTCGATGGATACTCTCCAGAGTATTTTGAAAAATATAGAACACCTCTGAAGTATGGTGTTGTATTCAATAATATAAAAGATCTGATAAAGGTAAAAAAAGAATTAAAGTACAAAACTCAGTTGATTTTAAATGCTGTTTATAGTAGCGATAATGTGTCTCAAAAAGAAGTTGAAAATTTTAAAGAGTATTGGAAAGATGAACCAGTTACGATAAATTTACAAAAGTTGCATGAGTGGCATGGGTATGTTCCTAATAGTAGATACAATTATAAAAATATAACTTGTAGAGATATATATGAATACATGACCATAAATTGGGACGGTTCGGTTGTGCCATGTTGTTTAGACTATGATGGTGCGTGTGTTCTGGGCGACGCTAGTAAAGAACATATAAGGAGTATTTGGTTCGGTACAAAATTTGTGAATTTTCGGAGAATGTTATTAAAAGACATGAAGGCAATGGAAATGTGCGAACAATGCGGATATAGGATATACAATGTTAGATTTCCTTATGTAACCTCCTTTTTAAAAATGATAAACACTATTAGGTGAATAGATAAAATGCGAGTATTGACACAAACCGCTGTGGCTAAAACTTTTCCAGATGCGCCTTATAACTCCCCATTAGCAATCAAAGAATAGGTGAACAGAAGGTATGACACACATTTGTTTCGTTGGCTACGGCATATATCCACCATGGAATGAGGGGCGGAAAGTAATTTCGAGAAACATAATGGATGCACTGAAAAAGCACACTGATTTAGATATATCTGTTGTTTCCTCTGCTAAAAAAGAATGTGAGAAACTAAACGATGTAGAATATGCCAATGTCACACGCCTTACCACCTACACAAAGGGTTATGACCCATTGCTCGATGCCTCCATGATCAGGCTAATTAGTTCCATTAATAAGAGAAAAAGAATAGACATAATCCACCTGTTCACCACCCATTTTCCTGTGTTCTCCTTCTATGCAAAAAGAATAGGAAAACCAGTGGTTGCACAGTTTTTCGGCAATCCACATCTAAATATTCTAAAGCGGCTTCGTGTGCCACAGACGATTGACCGGTACGTTACAACGTCTATCGAAACTGAATGGTTTGCTGATTTGGGCATAAATAATTTCCAGAACGTGAATCCACCAATAAATACCGACCTTTTTAAACCAGGGGACAAAATAAATTCACGAAGATACTTCAATTTACCTGAAGATAAGTTCATACTTTTGTACATGGGGAATCTGAGTGAAGTAAGATTCTCTTCTGAGTTTATGAGTGAAACCAAGCTTTTAAGAGATCCGGGTAATTCACTGGTAATAGCAGCAAACCTCATCGATTCATACTGGCAGAATAACCATTTATTACATAGAGAAAATGTAATATTAAGGAAGGGTGTGTTAAATGAACTGGAGAAAAATATGTTGTATAATGCGGCAGATGCATTTATATTACCCTTTGATACAAAATTAAAGTCGTATAAGCATGTGTTTGTTATTGATCCACCAATCACGATGCTTGAAGCCATGTCTTGCGGCACCCCTGTTATTGCTCCGAACGTGTTCTCTATACCCTGGATCATCAAAGATAAATACGATGGATATGTCATGCCTTTAGGAGATTTTAGAAAGGTTGATGACATATTGTACAATTTATCAAAAGAAAAAATTGAAAAACTGAGTGTGAATGCAAGAAATAAAATTCTAAATGATTTTTCATATGAAAAAACAGCTTTAAGAATGAAGGAACTCTACGAAGGTGTTCTAAATGGCTGAACTATCTTTAACTGCGGAAGAATGCAAGATAATAGATATTTTTAACCCTAATAAAACTGAATATCAGCTCCCCGAGACTCTTCCTGTTGACTTTATAATTAGTAACAAACTATGTTTCTCACTTTATAGCAAGATTGGTTCAGAACTCGATTCTAAATATAAATCCGAAGAAATAGACCAGGTATGCAGGAAAGCAAGATATATGGAATTTTCGATTGCTGAGCTTCGAAACGTATCCAAAGCTTTTGAAGAGAATGGTATCGATTTTGTGTTTTTATTTAAAGCAATCGAAACACAGTGTGATACTACTGATGTTGACACAATTGTGCCGGACGTAGACATCGAAAAAGCAGGAAAAGTGTTAGAAGACTTAGGATATTTTGTTCCTCTGTTCCCATACGAGAAATATAATTTTGTCAAATCAAAAGGAAGTAATGAGGTTGTTTTAATCAGTCTACAGACCGAAGAAGAGTTTAAGAAATATCATTATGTCGTTGATGAAGAAAAAATGAGAATATTTCGTAATAAGAGAAAAATAAATGGGTTGTATGTACCATCTACTGAGAATGATTTAGTTATTTGCCTACTGCGCATGATCAAGAAGAAACAGATTCCACTGGGCACCATTCTTCATATAGCTCACTTATTAGAAAACTGCCGTGACTTAAATTATATGAGGGGGGGTGTTAAAAAGCTGTGGTACACACCATTGTTGCAGTCCATTTATGTAACAAACATTCTATATAAGAGTTTATTTGATACGGAGATAGATTCACCGCTTATCCCTATTTCTGAAAGTGCTCATGAGGAATTAAGAATAGTTAAATTTTCAGCAGAAAAAGAAACAAGAAAGTTGAAATTGCCGTTAACCCCAAAATCTTTCCTTTCGTATTGGCATACCTGCGAATTGCTTATTAATATAAGAAATTCCGAGTTTATAGAGATCGCCAAAAACATTTTTAAACCTTTTCGAATTATAATTGAACGCATAAAATTAGTTGCTACTGCACGCAAAAGAAGGATGCTTATTTGTTTTTCTGGCATCGATGGTACTGGAAAGACCACAAATGCGACTGAATTAACTATGAGATTCAAAGATATGAGTATACCAAGTCAATATGTTTCGAATCTCTGGTCACCAAAAATCTCATATCCCTTGATGGGTGGTTTATTTATTTTGAAAGGATGGAGAAAAAAAGATTATAAGGAAAGCAAAATCATGAAAAAAATATGGAATTATGTAGTAATTCTTGATTTTGTTTATATTTATATGAATAAAATGTGGTTTCCAAGGCTTGTGGGTAAAACATTATTATGTGATAAATATACTTATGATTTAATTATAATGCTTATGTACAATGGTTTGTATAATGAAAGAGCATCCAGAATTTTGTTGAAATCGGTTCCGAAACCTGATTTATCATTTATACTTGACATTCCGGAAGATGTCTCAAATCTACGAAAGGATGATACCAAAGAAGGGATTGACAGTCGAAGAGAAGAGATAGATACCATGGACTACCTTAAGATTAGGAGAAAAAGTTTTCTGATGATTGCAAAATCACTTGACATACCAGTAATTGATGCAACAAAGGAATGGAATGAACTACATGAAGAATTTTTCAATGAAATAATTGAAACCTACAAGCATAAAGTAACTGTATGATAATTAAATATTTAACAAGCTGTCCCAAAACTAATTTGCTTTATACAAATACTATATATTTTATCACAATCGGATGATTATTCGCAAAAATAAAGCAGTTTATATCCATATGGGACAAAATACATGTAGTTTGTACGCATGGTTTGAGTTTTGGGACAGCCTGTTAACATGGTTTTTGGGTTTTAGAGAATTATTTATCATAAAAACCTCTTAATTATATCACATATCCGATTTGATTTAATTCCAAACCTTTCGTCTATCGCTTGCATAATAATCAAATCTTCTTCTTCAAAACTCCTGAAAATCAAAAGCAAGACGAAATAAAGAATTAGAAAAACGAAGAATGCACACATCAGCAAAGAAAGTGAAAGATACCCCATATATTTTATCATCACATAAATAACTAAAAGAGCTATTAAAGATGCAAACAATGGTTTTGCATAACTCAACTTAATTGGTTGTATTTTTTTTATCCGGTAAATAAAGAGAAAGTAGAGAATGCCCAATAAAACGAGTGAAACCGTAGTTGCTATAGCTGCCCCATTCACACCATAAACCGGGATAAGCAAAAAGTTCAAGATTATATTGGCACCAGCTCCAATAAAGCTGCATTTCATGACTATTCCAGTCTTTCCATAACTTTGAAGAAGTGATGATGCAAGACTAAACAAAGAAAAGATGAAGTATCCAAATGCTAAGACCCTCAATGCTGTTGCACCGACAATGTACTCAGAGCCAAACATTAGACACATGATAGAATCAGAAAAAAATGCTATCAGGATAAAAGCTGGCAAAACAAGAGAGAAAACCCATTTTGTAACTGAACTATAAGATTTTTTTAATTCGTTTTCCATACCCCTCGCATGTAACTCAGAGACAACCGGCATAAAGATAACTGTAAATGATCCACTAATTATCAATAATAAGCTTGCTGTTGGCATAGCCGCATTGTATACTCCCACTTCAGAGGATGTGCAAAAGTATCCGAGCATAAGCGTATCTGTATAACTTGTGATTAATGCCGCTAATCCGGCGAAAATTAATGGGAAAGAAAATAATAAAAGCTCTTTATCCACAGAAATCGACTTTACTCTGGAATTTAAAATAGGAAATACTTTATGCTCAAGAAAATAAAAAGCAAGAAATGATGATAAAATTATAGCAATAACCCAACCAACACTTGCACCCAAGATACCATATCCTAAAGCAAGAAGTGTGACTATCGCTATTAATTTAAATGTATCTTTAAATATGAATATAGTATAAACTTTATATTTTATTTCCTGAAAACCAACCGATCCTGAATTGAAAATGGTTGTTAATACCCAGAAAGGAATACCAATTGCAAAAATTCTCAGAACTGGCGTTAAATTTGGCTCATGAAAAACATGAATGGAAATCCAACCAGCTCCAAGGAAGATGAGAAAAGTCAAAATAAGACTTAAAGGAAAGCTTATTTTCAGAGCACCTATAATCGTGCCTTTTATCCTTCTCTCGTCTCCTTTTCCTTTGTAAAAAGAAACATATCTTTGAATACCAGCATTTAATCCGACCAAAGAAAGGGTTGCAGCTATTGTCATCACTACAAAACCGATAGAAACTATGCCATACTCTGATGGACCTAAAAATCTCCCGATAATCATTCTCGCTAAATAGCCAAACGCAGTTCCAATCACAGTTCCCGTAAAACTTATCCCGGCACCTTTCACTATTTTTTTCAGCGACTCGTTTAGATATTTATCGTTTTCCATTGACATTACCTTATTTTGTTATTCTTGTGTTATATAACCCATGTTCTTCAGTTTAATGGTTTAATTAACCGTTTCATTTGCTTAAAAAACTACTCATATGTCTTAATGCTAGCGTTTTTCCCAAATTTAGAGTGTGTAAATTTATTTTTTCTAGGTACAGACCCTCTGCAGAAAATATTTATATATACTCCTTCAAATTAATATGTGCTTCAAAGCATTAGAAAAAAAACCAATAGCAAGTGCTTGAATAAATCAGAATGTAGAACAGACTCCAAAAATGTAGTGTTTTGCTGCTATCGATTTTATTTTAAACTGGCGAAGATGGGATACAACCGGGTTCAAACGCCATAAGGTTTAATATGAATATCTCACATTACCCTAAATTGTTGATGTTAAAAATGGAGTACCAACATTTAAAAACAAAAGGCATCTTAGCCGCAAAAACAACAGCAAAAGTAGCTGTGGGGCATGCTCTATGTTATCTGCCTTATATTGGATTAATTCCAAAACCATCAAGAAAAAACGGTATAAGTGTTAGAATAACAGTCAAAAATGAGGAGGAGTGGATTGGACTTAATTTAATCTCAATAAAGGATTTTGCAGATGAGATTGTAATTGTGGATGTATCTACTGATAAAACGCCCGAAATAATTGAAAAAGTTGCAGCCAAATACAATCTTAACTTGAAACTGATTCATTACGAACCAGACCAAGCTACTGGGACTGCAGGGGAACATGCTGAACATGCTAACACGACTTTAAAGAACACGAATTTTCGGTGGGTTTTATGGTGGGAGGGAGATTATATTGCAAAGAAGTCTATTATGGATTTAAAGAAAGAAATTCTCAGTTTAAACCCGAATATATATTATGCAATTTCTCTTCCTGCTATAAATTTAGAAGGGGATATTTTTCATCAGATACGGGATGGAATGCTGAATATTCAAAGTAGATCACATACATATTCGGATGCTCTGAGGTATGTGACTAAGGAAGGGTTTGAATCTCTCCACATTCCACTTTACTACAAATCGAGCTATGAATATATCTTTAAGAAACAATATCATGTATTCCACATGAGCAGTTTGAAGAGTGCAGAGAGGATACTATTCAGAAAGTTTTGGATAAAATGGCGTGAATTGGGAAACTATAATAAATTTCCGACGTTGGATGATTACGTTGCATATCGGATTAAAAAAGACTGGGACATTGATAATTTTGATGAAGCCGCGAGATATCATATGAACAAAATATTTTGCAAGTCCTTAGTGCCTTATAATAAAGAGCGGTTTGGAGACTATCCGGAATTATTGAAAGAAGAACTTAAAAATCCAAAATATAAGGTAATTTACAAGGATGGTGAGATAATAGGAAGGAATGATACCCTTTAAGCTGACAATCGGTTCATTACTCGCAACAATCCATTATATTAAAACATGGATATCATGAAACTATTAGTACTAACCACTTATTACCCACCTGAAGCAAACGCAGCAAGCGTGCGTATCTCCCAGATGGTTAAAAGGTTCACCTACAAAGATATCGAGGATATAAGGGTCATCACATTCAACCCTATGTATGAATGCGAACATGAAAAAGGTGTAACCAAACAGGAAAATGCCGAAGTAATCAGGCACACAAGAAAAATCTTACCTGCCTTCGTTTTCATGCCTCAGAGTTTAAATCCACTAACGCTGATCATCTGGATTTGCATCTCTCTAAAAGAAATTGTTAAATACAACCCTGATATAATACTGGCAACAACCCCTCCATTCGCACCTGCAATAGCTTCGTACACAGCTTCAAAGATTCTTAATAAACCTTACATAATCGATTACCGAGATGATTTAACAAGCGTTATAGATAGTATCGCAGAAACAAAAAAGTTTTACACCAGATATCCACTGAAAGTTGCGAACAAGTACATATCATCATTGTTATCCCATTCCTTAAAGCGCGCGTCATTGGTAAGCACTGTAAACGAACTATTACAGGAAAAATTACTCAATATAAATAGAAATGTGATACATGTTCCGAATGGAATAGATGTCCAGGAACTAAACGAAGTCAAAGAGAATTTTGATAGAAAAAAAGTGCTAACGAAGAATGCCATATCATTTTCTGAAGATTCTGTGTTCGTTGTGTATGTTGGGGATTTGAACATGCTATATTACATGCCTGAAGTTTTACTTGAACCACTGAAAAGTCTACTAAAAGATGGATATGATGCCAGATACATAATAATTGGTGATGGGGAACGCAAAAAACCGATAGAGAAGACTGTGAAGGAAATGGACATGGAAGATGTTGTTTTTCTGGTTGGACAGAAAGACCATCGAGAAGTTCTTGAATTGCTGCTTACAGGTGATGTTGCGCTTTATTCGATGCAGAAAAATGATCCGCAGTCAGGACATGCAATCGGTGCTAAGGTTTATGAATATATAGGGTGTGAATTGCCGATATTGGTGCTTTCTGATGCAGGCTCTGCAGTGTCTGAGCTAGTGAAGATGCATGGTATAGGCGTGGTTGTGAGTTGGAACGAATTAGATACGCTGAGTGATGCGTTAAGGAAGGTTTTAGGCTCGAAGGAGTATGTAGAAAATATACGTTTGCATTATCCATATTTTGTTGAGAAATTTGATAGGAGTAAAGGGATGGACTTACTATGTGATAATGTTAAAACTATAACTTAACGCTTTTGAAAAATTGATGTGTAAACGACATCACTAGATGTATGACTTCAAGTCATTACCTAAGCGGTTATATGATTGTGGATTTAGCAAAGTAAAAGAATGTGAATTGGATGAAGGTTTACTTCTGGATGTTCAAGAAAGCTCCTTCGGGGCAAAATAGAAATGTGATGTTTTTCTCATCATGTATCTAATTTCAATAGCAAGATAAACAAATGCGTTTATACTTTCCTATACGTTCAAAAATATACAGATGGACGCATATTTCAAAGGACATTGAAAAGATCCTTAAGCCGTTCGATGTTGAGTCTCTTCGAAGATAAAGTTATATTGCGATATGAATAATTATTTATGTGTGGTGAAACCGATTGCAATAGGCACAGGCTCAATAAAGGAGTATTGCATGAATGACATAATTGAATTTTTTGAACAGAAAATCAACTTGTTTTTATAACAAAATTGACTTGCAGGATGTGGGTTTTCGTATTTTTGTTGCAAGTGTTGAAGTGAGGTTCAAACATAGTTACTAAAATCGCCGACATACAGGTTCTACATCCCCATACACAGAAGATGACGAAGCATATACAAATTTCTTTATTTGTTTATCGTTATAGTATTCTAATAACCATTGTGTCGCCCGAATATTATCCCTCGTATATATCTCAATGTCTCAATCCCAACTTTTCCTCACCCTCTGCCTGTGCAGCCTGATGAAATACATAATCCACATCCGGAAGTGTATCGATTGACAAAACATCTCTCTCTGTAAGAGTGAATCTTTCATTTTCTAATGAACATTCCAAATTTGATTCTTTGTATGCCCTTGAATAATAATCAGTAAAAGAATCGATTCCAAACACATAAAAACCATCTTCTAGCAAACGTTCTGTCAAAGTTGAACCTATGAATCCTGCGCATCCGGTCACCAGTGCTTTCATTTTTATATTCACCTGTTTTCTTTCTAATAAGTCTTTAAAGTATTCAGAATTAATCTACTTGATTTTGTAATGGCTCATTTATTATTTGATTGTTTAGTCTCTCTTAAAAAAAACTCATTCGCTCGCATCAGATCCTCCGGTGTCCCAACATCAATATGGATACCCAAAATGTGTTTGTACACAACCTTTGCTCCTTTATCAACCAATAACTTGGTCGAATCTGTAAGCTGGTACTCACCCTTAAATCCGGGTTTGGTATCATGTATCGCCTCAAAGATGCCAGATTCGAAAATATACATACCAGCAATCCCCAGATTACTCGGTGCATCCGAAGGTTCCGGTTTTTCTACAAGGTCAACGACATAGATCCCATCAGGCTTGATAATCCCGTGACGTGTAACATCGGTCACTTCCACCACGCCAATCGTAGCGTCCGCATTGTTTGCCTCATGGAACTCCTTGAGATCACGCAGCACCGTATCGGGTGAGAAGAAATTATCCCCAAGCACTACCGCAAAAGAAGACCCATTGATTACATGCTCCCCTGCAGCGACAGCATCCGCAAGCCCCAGCCGCTCATCCTGGACCACATAGGTCAGTTTCACACCAAACCGCTTCCCAGAACCAAAGTAATCGGAAAGCCCGTGTTTTTTAGGGCTCACAACAATTGTGATATCTTTGATTCCAGCGGTCACAAACGCTTCTACCACATGTTCAATCACTGCTTTATCACCTACAGGAAGTAATTCTTTTGGCATTGCATGGGTAAACGGGCCAAGACGCGTGCCGCTTCCAGCGGCGGGTATCAATCCTTTCATGATAGTAATGTCCAAAGTTTAAGATGATAAGTCTTTCCAAACAGTCTAGTAAAATTTGTGTAATTTGTTTCAATCCAATCAAACTCGTCCATACTCATCATCGAACCTCTCAATATCATCCTCACCCACATACTCACCCAACTGCACCTCAATGATCTCCAGTGCCTCCTCCCCCGGATTAAACAACCTATGCTTTACACCAGCACTAATATAAGTACTCTCCCCCCCACCCAGACACATCTGTTCCCCATCAACCTCAACACACGCCCTGCCCTTCACAACCACCCAGTGCTCACTCCTGTGTTTATGAAGCTGCAGACTCAACCTCTTACCCGGCATCACCCTGATATTCTTGATCTTATGCTTCTCTGAACTCTCAAGCACAGTATAAGTACCCCACGGCCTGTACACTGTCTGGTGGGGGGGAGAGTACTTATATTAGTGCTGGTGTAAAGCATAGGTTGTTTAATCCGGGGGAGGAGGCACTGGAGATTATTGAGGTGCAGTTGGGTGAGTATGTGGGTGAGGATGATATTGAGAGGTTCGATGATGAGTATGGGAGGGCGTGATGTGTACATACAGACCATCACTCTTCAGGCGTTAGGAAAGATTTATCATCTAAAACCCAGGATGTAATCTGCATGAAAGTCATCATCCCCGCAGCCGGAACCGGAACACGCCTGTTCCCGCATACCCATACGAAACCTAAACCGATGGTATACATTGCAGGCAAGCCGATCATCGGGCATATTCTTGACCGCATGGTCGATCTTGAGCCGGAAGAGATCATACTGGTGATCGGATATCGAAAGGAACAGGTGATGTCATATGTGGACAAGCATTACAGGGATATATTCAACATACAATATGTAGACCAGAAGGAAAGACTTGGTCTTGGACACTCGATATATCTTACCCGGGAGCTGGTGGGGGATTTGGATATCATGATAGCACTCGGGGATATGATATTTAAGTCCGGTTATCTGGATTTTTATGAGCTTCATGCTGAAAATGGACACTGTGCAGGGTCTATCGGCGTCAAGGAAGTGAATGAACCGCAGAAGTATGGTATCGTTGAACTGGAACCTGAAACGTCATGGATAAAACAGCTTGAGGAGAAACCGGAGCATCCTGCTTCAAACCTGGGTATCGCGGGCGTGTACTTTATCCGGGATACGCCGGTGCTGTTCGATGTCCTGGATTGGATGCTTGAGAATAACATCAATACGCGTGGGGAGTATCAGCTGACCGATGCCCTGCAGGAGATGATCAGGCGCGGTAGCAGGTTCAAGACTTTTACAGTGTCAAGCTGGTATGACTGCGGGCATGCGGAATCTCTGCTTGCGACCAACCGCGTGCTGCTGGATGAGAAGGAAGATGTGGATGGTGCCTATGAAGTTGTGGATTCTGTAGTGATACACCCTGTGGCGATAGGGGAGAATGTCAGGATCGTGAATTCGGTTATCGGCCCCTATGCATCGATCGCAAGTGATACGGTTGTTGAGAATTCGATAATATCAAACAGTGTTATTGGTTCACGGACACATATCTCAAAGGTAAATCTGCAGTCATCGATCATCGGGGATGCTGCAAACCTTGTTGGCAAACATAATTCATTAAATATCGGGGATTCGTCATCAATAGAGTTTTAGGAAATGGATAGTTATGAAAACAATAGTAACAGGCGGCGCAGGATTCTTAGGTTCACACCTTTGCGACCTTCTGCTCGAAAAAGGGCACAAGGTTATCTGTATTGACAATCTTGTAACAGGGGATTCAAGAAATACCGACCACATCAAGTCTGATAAATTCACATACTTGAATCATGACATTACAAAACCCATCTATTTTGGCGATAAAATAGATTACATATTCCATCTGGCATCTCCGGCATCTCCTATCGATTATCTTGACCTGCCCATCCAGACATTGAAGGTTGGGGCACTCGGCACCTACAACATGCTCGGTCTTGCCAAGGAGCAGGGCGCGCGCTTTTTACTTGCATCCACATCCGAGGTCTACGGCGACCCGCTTGTAAACCCGCAGCCGGAAAGCTACTGGGGCAATGTGAACCCGATCGGGCCGCGCGGCGTATATGATGAGGCTAAGCGGTATGCTGAGGCCATTACGATGGCGTATCACAGGTATCACGGGATGGATACGCGCATCGTGCGAATCTTCAACACCTACGGGCCGCGCATGCGTGCAGGCGATGGGCGGGTTGTGCCTAATTTTATTAACCAGGCGCTTCGGGGGGAGGATATTACGGTGTATGGTGATGGAAGCCAGACGCGGTCGTTCTGTTATGTATCGGATCTTATTTATGGGATATACAGGTTGATGATGTCGGATTGTGCGGAGCCTGTGAATATCGGGAATCCGGATGAGATGACTGTACTGGAGTTTGCAAAGAAGGTTATTGAGATCACTGGAAGCGATTCACAAGTTGTTTTTGAGGATCTGCCAGTGGATGATCCTAAGGTGAGGAGGCCGGATATTAGTAGGGCGAAGGACATGCTGGGGTGGGAGCCAGAGGTGGGGTTGGGAGATGGTTTAGAAATTACAGTGAAGTATTTCAAAACGTTTTTGAGTAATTGATTCAATTGCAATCTAGAATAATATGACAAAAACAGCCCTAATCACCGGAATCACAGGCCAGGACGGCGCATACCTCGCCGAGTTCCTGTTAAACAAAGGATATATCGTACACGGTATCAAGCGAAGATCATCATCCTTCAACACCGAGCGCATAGACCACCTGTACAGGGACCCGCACGAGAGGAACGTGAATTTCTTCATGCACTACGGCGACCTGACAGATTCCACTAACCTGATTCGGATCATCCAGGAGACGCAGCCTGACGAGATATATAACCTCGCCGCCCAGAGCCATGTACAGGTCTCCTTCGATACGCCCGAGTACACTGCAAATTCCGACGCTGTAGGAACCCTGCGCCTCTTAGAGGCCATACGTATACTCGGCCTGGAAATGAAAACAAAGTTCTATCAGGCCTCGACCAGCGAACTCTACGGCAAGGTGCAGGAGATCCCGCAAAGCGAGACCACGCCCTTCTATCCAAGAAGCCCTTACGGCGCAGCCAAGTTATACGCCTATTGGGTCACCGTGAACTACCGCGAGGCCTACGGTATGTTCGCCTGCAATGGCATCCTGTTCAATCATGAATCCCCTATCCGCGGCGAGACTTTTGTGACAAGGAAGATCACGATGGCTGTGGCAAGGATTAAGAAGGGGTTGCAGGAGAAGCTGTATCTCGGTAATCTGGATGCTAAGCGGGACTGGGGCTTTGCCGGAGATTATGTGGAGGCCATGTGGCTTATGCTCCAGCAGGATGAGCCTGATGATTTTGTGATCGCGACGGGTAAAATGCATTCGGTGCGTGAGTTTGTGGAACTTGCGTTTGGGGAGGTCGGGATTGAGATTGAGTGGAAGGGAGATGGTGTGAATGAGGTAGGTGTGGATGTTGCGACGGGTGATGTGCAGATTGAGGTTGACCCGAGGTATTACAGGCCTACTGAAGTGGAGCTTTTGTTAGGGGATCCGGCAAAGGCTAAGGAGAAGTTGGGATGGGAGGCTAAGGTCGGACTTGGGGAATTGGTGAAGATGATGGTTGAAGGGGATATGGGGAAGTTGTGACTTTTTCTCACTTTTTTTAGTAAAATCAAATTGATTATGATTTACAATCTCTGTATATCACGTACATCGACAATACCATACAAATCATGTTCAAATTAAATCCCCTCTTCTCCCGTATCATGGCTATCGAGCCGATACAGCGGCAGAGTATCATATCGTTCATTTGGAAGATAGCACTCACGTTCATAGGTTTCTTGAGCACGATGTATTTCGCCCATACTGTGGGCGCTGGTGTTCTGGGCGGATATTTCCTGTTTATGGCATACTTCGGCATTATCAATCTTGTTAGTGACGGAGGGTTTGGCGGGGCTGCCATCAAACGCATCAGTGAGGGGGAGGAACAGGATGCGTATTTCAGTGCTTTTTTTGCGTTGCGTTCGTTCTTCGTGACTGTGGTCATTGTGGCTTTGCTCGCGTTCAGGGAGGATTTTGTGGACCTCAACAATGCAGGTGTGTTCAACTGGCTGCTGGTGGCCTTGATCGGCTCTCTGGTATATGGTGCGGTGAACATTGCTATTGCAGGGCGCGGAAAGATCGGGATACAGGCGACATGTGGTTTTTTCACTGAGATCACTCGCATCATTGTCCAAGTCACAGCAGTGTTCTTTGGTTATGGTGTCGCGGGTCTTGCCGGTGGTTTTGTTGCAGGGATGATTGTTGTCTCCATAATCGAACTGCGGTTCTTTGACCTGCATCTTGTGCGTTTTGGGTGGCGCCACATAAAGAGCCTGTCCACATTCTCGTTCTGGCTGTTCCTTACTTCAAGCGGGGTAATGGTGTATTCGTATGCTGATACGGTTATGATCGGTTATTATATGAGCAATCCTGATGTGGGTGTTTATAGGGTTGTGCTACAGTTCACATCGATCGCAGCACTTGCCACTACCTCTCTGCAGGTCACACTGTGGCCAAAGGTTAGCCGTTGGGGCAAGACAGGGGAGATAATACAGATAGAAAAGTCCCTTTCCAGAGCGATCACCTATGCACTGCTTCTGGCAACCCCACTATGCATAGGCAGTGTACTGCTTGGAGACAAGTTGCTGTATTATTTTTACGGTGCCGATTTTGCGAAAGGATATCCTGTGCTTGTGGTCCTGTTCATTGTGCAGATCATCAACGTATTCCAGTTCTTTTTCCTGACCTATCTCGGTGCCATGGACATGCAAAAGAACGCGTTTAAGGTGACTTCTGTAGCAACAACCGCGAACATCGTGTTGAATGCGGTATTGATACCTCTGATCGGTATTACAGGTGCTGCGATTGCTACGTTTGTGACCCTATCTTTGAATGCACTTCTTGCACGACGAGTGCTGGCAAGGACTCTGACGATAGCACTGGAACATGAGAGTTTATTGAATATACTGAAGGCGACTGTTGTGATGGGATTGTTTGTGGGCGGGTATCGGATGGTTGTACCGATAGAGAATGTGTGGATGGCACTTGTTCCGCTTGTGCTGGGGGCTGGAATGTATGGGGTTTTGATGTTGAGGTTTGATAGAAAGATTTATGAGGAGTTAAAGGGAATTATGATGCAGATGAATGTGGTATGGCCGAAATGGATATAAAATCATAACTGAATTTGTGTCCATAATGGTTCATGTAGAAGTGAATGCTTGATATTTGTTAACCGATTATTTGCATCTATTATTAATTTTAAGCAATACTAAAAGTGATTATTATGGGTTATATTACACATGGAATTCCAAAAGATATTGTAAGACAAATAGCTAATGAAACAAAAATAAATAACTTTGTAGAAACAGGCACTTATTTAGGAAATACATGTTTTTGGGCAGCGACTTTTTTTGAAAATATCTTTACAATTGAAATTGATCCAGAGATGAGTAAAAATGCAGCGAATCGTCTGGAAACTATAAAGAATATTGACTTTTTAATCGGAGATTCTTCAAAAGTTCTACCGGATTTATTAAATAAAATTTCTGGACTTACTTTATTTTGGTTAGATGGGCATTATAGCGGTCCTAATACAGGTGGTGTTGATTTTGAATGCCCTATAATGAATGAAATCGAAGCGATATCAGTTCTAGATAAACCAATAATTTTTATTGATGATGCAAGGCTGTTTATGGGGCCTTTACCAGAGCCCCATAAATCTGATCAATGGCCTCGTATAGATGAAATATTTCATGCTCTATGGATTAACTTTCCAAATCATTCGACAACTATACACGATGATGTAATCATATGTGTGCCAAAAGAAATCCGAAAAATTATAGATTTAGATTGGAAAAATAAATTTAATCATCGATATCCAATTAATAACAATCCTTCATTTATTGGTAAAATAAAGGAAAAAATGAGTGCTTTTTTTAATAAATGACATTCTTTGCGTGATAAAAATGCCTTATAATTTGGAAATGAAACTCAACCTCGGCTGCGGACATAATTATTTAGATACTTTTAAAAGGATATTTAAAAAAATATATCCTATTGTTTTGTTGTACCAATGGATAAATAAAATCATTTTTTCACATAAATTCAAACAGGATTTTAATGATTTTAAACATATATCATCTCAGACAAAATCGCGATTTTCTATAAAATGGAGCAATCGCTATCCATGTTTAAATGATGCTACAACAAGCACAGGTTTTGATAGACATTATGTATTTCATACAGCATGGGCCGCAAGAATATTGGCACAAACTAAGCCTGCTGAACATGTAGATATTTCGTCAAGTTTATATTTTGTTTCCATAGTTTCTGCATTCATAAAGGTAAAATTTTATGATTATCGCCCAGCAGATTTAAAGATAAGCAATCTTGAATCGGAACCGGCTGATTTGACTTCACTTCCTTTTTTAAATGAGAGTATACCTTCACTATCTTGTATGCACGTGGTGGAACATATCGGACTTGGAAGATACGGAGACCCAGTGGACCCAGATGGGGATATAAAAGCAATTACAGAAATCAAGAGAGTTTTAGCACACGGAGCTGATTTGCTCTTCGTGGTACCAATAGGCAAGCCTAAGATTATGTTTAATGCTCATCGTATATATGCTTATGAGCAGATAATTGGTTATTTCAAAGATTTTGAGTTAAACGAATTTGCTTTAATTCCTGATAATCCAGAAGACGGTGGTTTGATATTGAATGCCACAGAAAAGATGGCTGATGAGCAAAGTTATGGGTGTGGATGTTTTTGGTTTAGGAAAGTAGCAAAGTGAGGATTCTATGAATATTTTACGATTTCTCAAGGCAAAAACTATTCAGATATTTTCAAAATCCACCGATCTAATATTGAAACTCATTAACATAGTGCTGATGCAATTTCATCTCATCATTCTAAAAAAAGAGAGTTGTGTTCTTGCCAAATTGATTGATATTTATACAAAACCACATAAAAGTAATAGTGAACACCCCGCCGAATGTATAATCTTTTCTATGGATAGGGCGCTTCAACTCCATGCATTACTCTCTTCTTATTTTGAAAAAGTAAATCCCCCACTACCGGTGCATGTCTTATATCGAACATCATCAAGTGCCCATCAAAAAGCGTATGATGACGTTTTTTCGCTTTTTGATGACTCTCAAGTTTCTGCAGTATATCAAGAGAGTAAAGATTCATTTAAAAATCAATTGATATCAATTCTTGAATATATGCCGGCAGAAAAGGTCTTTTTTTTGGTAGATGACATTACATTTACCGAAGATCTTGACATATTCGATTTTGTAAAATTTGATGTGCGAACGACTGTGGCATCTCTTCGTATGGGTGCAAATTTGAAACGAGCATATACAACACAAAAAGACCAAAAACTACCGCGGTTCATTCCAGATGCTATTTCTGATAAGGACAAGCTTTGCTGGATATGGAAAAATGGTGAACTGGATTGGACTTATCCTTTATCCGTTGATGGAAATCTATTTTTAACACGTGAAATTATTGTTCTTGCGAAAAACACAAGATTCAACTCCCCCAACACATTTGAAGGGAATTTACAACAGCATGTTAGATATTTCAAACATAGATATGGTATATGTTATAAAAAATCAAAAATTATTAATATTCCAATAAATAAAGTTCAAAATGATTATGATAATATTCATGGGACTATTCACCAAGATCACTTATTAGATCAATGGAATCGTGGCATGCAAATTGACTATCGTACATTTTATGGTTTTATAAACGAAAGCGCACACCAAGAAATAGAAATTACATTTATAAAGCGGAATGATAAAAATAGCATGAAGGAGATTGATCTACTTGAAAAATCCTAAAGTATCAGTGATTATGCCCGTATACAATGCAGAAAAATATCTGAAAGATGCTATTGAAAGTATTTTAAACCAAACATTCATAAATTTCGAATTTTTAATTATAAACGAGGGTTTGACTGATAATAGTAAAAGAATTATTGAATCATACAATGATTCGCGTATTAGGTTGCTGAATAATAAAGAAAAAAGTGGTTTGCCAAAAGTAAGAAATAAAGGTCTTAGCGAAGCAAAAGCTGAATACATTGCATGGTTGGATGCTGATGATATAAGTCATCCACTCCGATTAGAAAAACAAGTTAAACTACTGGATGATTACCCTGAAATTGGAATTTGTGGTACATGGGTGAAAACTATTGGCACAAAAATTAGCCACAAATGGCGTTATCCCACAAATCCTGATTTTATTCGATCCAGAATGCTTTTTGACAATCCATTAGCAACCTCGTCTGTTATGCTTCGAAAAAAATTATTGGCAGAACATAGCCAAAATTTTGATTTGGATTTTCCTCTAGCAGAAGACTATGATTTATGGGAGCGCCTCTCTTGTTTCTGTAAAATTACTAATATACCCCAAAATTTGACTTTTTATCGCCTCCATGAAAGTCAAACTTCAAAAATAAATGCACTTAAACTAAAATTGTGCGTCTGGAAAGTACAAGAAAGACAAATCAAACAATTAAATGTTTTATTTTCAGATAAAGAAAAACAAATCCATCGTAAATTGGGAGCTTGGGAATTTGACGAATCAAAAGATTTTGCAGCACTTGCTCATGCATGGCTCTTAAAGCTGCAAAATGCAAATTCTGAAAACCACATTTATCCAGAACCAGAATTTACTTATGTTCTTGCAGAAAGATGGTTTTTCATCTGTAATGCAGCTACGGGGTTAGGACTAATTACATGGTCAATGTACTGGAATTCTTCCTTAAGAAAACATAGCGAATTTTATAAGCATATATACCTATTTGCTAAATGCTTAATAAAATGGCCAAGTTTAAAAAATGTGTAATATGAATAAAATATTATTGGTTCCGGAATTTAGCTCATTCGGGGGTACGCGCAGTTATTTTACATATTTATTGAAGTTTTATTCCTCCCAAAATTATGACGTTGCAATTGCTCTATCCAAGTACCAACTGGATAATGAAATAAAGTCGCTTCTGAAACATTATGACTATAGAGGCTATATCATTCGCGAACGGAGAGCAGGGTTAAAAAGATTTTTACGTTATTTTCCACTCAACCTTTTTTTCGACATTTTAACTATATTTCCAATATATTTAAAAGAAAAACCAAACATGATAGTTGTATCAAACGGTACGCCTGGAATGTTTATAGGACTAATTTTATTTCCTGCAAAGTTTATATATGTATTTCATACATATCCGTTAAAGAGTAAAATTATTGGACTAAGTAGTACACAAAAGTTGTTTTTGAATTTGTGTATGAATACTAATAAAATATTGGTCACTGTTTCAGAATATTCAAAAAAACAGCTATTGGCATTTTGGGTGCCTGAGAAAAAAAACAATTCTATTCGTGTTATTTACAATTTTGCGAAGAAAACATCATTCGTTGAAGGGATTAATCGCAATAAGAATATAAATGTTTATCGTGTTCTAACAATGGGACGTGTTACTTGGTACAAGAACCCCAAATTATGGATAGAAGTTTCACAAAAAGTTATTAGACAAAGACCAAACATGCATCTTGAATTCATCTGGGCTGGTGATGGCGATCTTCTTGAAGAATGTAAAGATTTGATAGAACATATAGGATTGGAAGAATCTATCAAGTTTATTGGGTATCACGAAAATGTAGATCCCCTATACAATAAAAGTGCAATATATTTTCAGCCAAGTTTACTCGAAAATCATAGCATATCAGTTATAGAGGCAATGGCACAAGGATTACCTTGCGTAACATCCAATGCTGGTGGCCTACCTGAATCAGTTGTAAACAGTGAAACTGGTTTTACATGCCCACCATATGATGTGGAATGTTTTGTTTCACGAATTATTAAATTACTAGATGATGATAAACTCAGAGAAAAAATGGGCAAGTCCGGGAAATTGCGGGCAGAAACACTTTTTTCCGAAGAAGTGCAAGAAGAAAAAATGATCAATTTATACACATCATTATTACAAAAATAGGTTCCGAAATGTCCAACTACCAACTAAAAACCCCGGTCGTCTTCATCATCTTCAACCGCCTCGACACCACTAAAAGAGTGTTTACAGAAATAGCGAAAGCCAAACCGCCGAAGCTTCTGGTCATTGCTGACGGTCCGCGTGCGGATCATCCGGATGAGGGGGGGAAATGCGCTTCTGTTCGTGCTATCATCGATGGTGTGGATTGGGACTGCGAGGTGCTGACCAATTACACGGATGTGAATTTGGGCTGCAAACGCCGGGTGTCGAGCGGCCTGGACTGGGTGTTCGACACCGTTGATGAGGCGATTATTCTTGAAGATGACTGCCTGCCGCATCCGACTTTCTTCAGATTTTGCGAGGAGTTGCTGGAGAAATATAGGGATGATGAGCGGATTGCCATGATCAGCGGGAATAATTTCCAGTTTGGCAGAAAAAGAACAGAATATAGCTACTATTTCTCCCGCTATCCCCATATATGGGGCTGGGCATCATGGAGACGGGCATGGGATAATTATGATGTTGATATGAAGATATGGCATGAGATTCGCGATGTTGGGTGGTTGGAGGACTTGCTTGGGGCTAAAAAAAGCGTTTGGTATTGGAAATATATATTTAAAAATGTATATAAAGGGAAGATAGATTCTTGGGCTTACCAGTGGACTTTTTCATGCTGGATCCAAAGTGCATTGACCGTTCTACCTAATGTAAACTTGGTTTCAAATATTGGATTTGGATCTGAAGCCGTGCATACAACAGAAAATAATAAGTTTTCTAATATGAAAACTGAACCCATCACATTTCCTATTTCACACCCACCATATATTCTGCGTGACTCGGTGGCAGACAATATCACTGAAAAAACAAATTTCTCAGGTCAGCTACTGAAAAAAGGAATAATCGAAATTATAAGAATCATCAGAGGTACATTCAAATGAACATCCTCCACATAAACACACTCGATAGCATCGGTGGTGCAGCAAAGGTAGCATATCGCTTAAAAGACAACTTAAAAGAAAGAGGACACCATTCATGGATGCTTGTAGGATATAAATTTAGTAAAAGTCCAGATGTAAAACAAATTCCCCGAAACAAATATTTACAGTTTGGACTCAATATACTCTCTACCATAATCCTTCGTCCCTATCTTATCTTTCGAAGCACATTTCGAATAAAAAATCGAACCGATGTCGCAAATTCAGACATTATCCATTTACATAATCTTCATGGAGGATATTTTAATCCACTTGCACTTCCGGAATTAACAGAACTAAAACCAACCGTGTACACATTGCATGATATGTGGCCATTAACTGGACATTGTGCCCACTCGTTCGATTGTGATAAATGGCAGACAGGTTGTGGAGGTTGTCCATATCTAAGAGTATACCCAGCATTGTGGTATGATATAACACACAAGCTTTGGGAGATTAAAAAAGATATTTATAAAAAATCTAATTTTGTTATAGTAGTGCCATCAAAATGGATGAAAAATAAGCTTGAAAAAAGCATTCTGTCAGATAAAAAGGCATATCTGATATACAATGGAATCGACTCCGAAATTTTTCACCCGATGGACAAAGCCGATGTCCGGAAAAAACTTAACCTACCGCTTGATAAAACAATATTGATGTTCAGTGCACACAAAGGAATCAAGAATTTCTGGCATGGCGGCGAATATTTAATAAAAGCATTAGAACAAATTGATGATGAAAACATCCTTTTCTTAAATATCGGCTCCGTAGAAAATTTAGATAAACGAATAAAAAAATCAATCGAATGGATTTCAATCCCGCATGTCAACAGTGAAACAACAATGGCAGAATATTATGCTGCTTCAGACCTGTTCGTGTATCCATCAATTGCTGATAGTAGCTCATTGGTCGTAGTAGAATCGATGGCATGCGGTACACCAGTAATAGCATTTGAAACTGGTGGCATTCCAGAACTATTAACTAACAAGAGAACCGGATACATTGCACGATACAAAGATGTAGATGATTTCGTAAAGGGAATAAAACTGTTTTTAAATGATGAGGATCTAAGAGCAAAAGCAGGTTTGTCTGCAAGAAAAGACGTTGAAAAACACTTTACGTTAGACAAAATGGTTACTTTATATGAAGAGCTTTATCATAAATTGGCAACAGAAAATTAGATATTAAGAAAATTGTTATAACAAAATGGATAACAAATGAATCCCCACTCAAAAATCTTCATCCCAGGCCACCGCGGCATGGCCGGCTCGGCCATCCATCGAAACCTCGAAGCAAAAGGCTACCATAACCTCATAACCCGCACCCACTCCGAGCTCGACCTCACTAACCAGCAGGCGGTAAACAACTTCTTCGAAACCCAAAGACCGAAATACGTCTTCTTAGCTGCAGCAAAGGTGGGCGGCATACTTGCAAACAGCACATATCCGGCAGAGTTCATCTACGACAATCTCATGATCGAAGCCAATGTCATCCATGCTGCATACATCACTGGCGTGAAAAAACTACTATTCCTCGGCTCATCATGCATATACCCCGGACTTGCGCTGCAGCCGCTCAAAGAAGAATACCTGCTCACAGGCGAACTTGAGGTCACCAACGAGGCATATGCTGTGGCAAAGATCGCAGGGATACGGATGTGCAAGCATTACAACCAGCAGTACGGGACGAACTTCATCTCGGTCATGCCAACCAACCTCTATGGACCGGGTGACAACTACGACCTTGAGACATCGCATGTTATGGCTGCGCTCATCCGCAAGTTCCATGAAGCTAAGATGAACAATTTACCGCAGGTCGTTGTGTGGGGAACAGGGGCGCCCAGGCGGGAGTTTATGCATGTGGATGATATGGCGGATGCATGCGTGTACCTGATGGAAAATTATGATACCTCAGATATCGGGGAGTTTGTTAATATCGGGCTCGGAGAAGATGTTACGATTAAGGAACTGGCTGAATTAATTGGAGAGATCGTGGGATACAGTGGGGAGATCGTGTACGACACCACAAAACCTGACGGGACTCCTCAAAAGCTGCTGGATGTCAGCAGGTTGAATGGGCTTGGGTGGGAAGCAAGGGTATCGCTGGAAGATGGAATTAAGCAGGCATATGAGTGGTATGCAAGTAAAAAGTAAACCAATATAACAACAATGCTAATATTTAACGAGATCGTTACATTACATGTTGGTACTATTAAAATAACCGCAGATGAACGCAGATAAACGCGGATACGCTGCCTGAAAATCTGCGTTCATCTGTGTATATCTGCGGTTTTATAATATTCACCAACAGCGAATTGAAACGGTCTCTATTTAACGGAGATTTAATAAATATAAAAATTCCAGCAATGAAATAAAATGACCTCAAAACCCTTGATCTCCGTTATTGTAGCTGTGTATAACGGTGCCAAAACCTTACAGCGTTGTATCGATAGTGTATCTAATCAGACTTATCCCAATAAAGAGCTTATCATAATAGATGGTGGTTCTACAGATGGTACGGTAGAAATTATAAAATCCAATCAGGATAAGATCACTTACTGGCAGTCAGAGCCGGATAACGGTATCTATAATGCATGGAATAAGGCACTGGGTCATGCCAGCGGAGATTGGATATTATTTTTGGGATCTGACGACTATCTTTGGAAAAGTAGTGTATTTGAAGAGATAATGCCACATATGATCAAGGCGGAATCTCAAGGAATAGGGATGGTGTATGGACAGGTTGCAAGAGTAACAGGAGATGATGAGATAGGTTGTGTTGATGGTTATTCGTGGGAGTACACATGGAGGAGTATCATTATAGATGGAATATGCACTTTTACGCATCAAGGGATGTTTCACCATCGCAGCCTCTTTGAACTCTATGGAAGTTTTGATGAATCTTTCAAAATTGCAGGAGATTATGAACTACTAATTAGAGTGTTTAAGGAAGGTGGAGATGCCTATTTTGTAGATGAGTTGATTGTTGCAGGAATGCAAACTGGAGGAATTACTACCAACTGCATAACGTTGGTTAAGGAAACTGCCAAAGCACGCCAAAATAATCAATTGAAGGTTATCACGATACCTTGGCTCATATCATTGGCTTGGGCTATTTGCTATCCATTTTTAAATTATATTATTGGAGGTAGGAATGTTAGATCTTTAGTTAATTTTGGAAAACGCTTGGTCATGTATCTTTCTTACAGGAAGAAAGTTATCTTTGAACACAAGAATGATCAATGAGCCGATTTAACCTCATATATTCTGTTTGAGCTACTGTCTGATAATCTCCATAAACCACAGATGACAATGCTAATACGACCTTACTGACGTTGTTTTCAATTCAAACTTTCAGAAACGAAGGATTCCAATAATGTTTATTTCAATGTAATATCTCCGAAATCGTTTTATATTTTCCAAAAATCAGTACAATCCATTCAAAACATTTATTTACATTTCTATTATAATAAGAAGCCATTATAGTTATATTTCTTAATTACAATATGAGGAATTGCAATTGACCGGAAACACCGATGATTTGTCCGATTCAAAATCAACTGGAAATATTTTGAATTTGTTTAAAAACAGTATTTCAATTTATACTGCATTTGTTTTATTTATATTCGCACTTAGTCTGTATATTCGTACCGTACTCCCGTATGACGCCGTATTTAGGGGCGGTATTGTAGGATTTGCCGCTGACGATGCCGTATTCCATATGCGCCTTGTAGAAAATCTTCTTGAAAATTTTCCGCATAAAATCTGGTTTGAAGTATTTACCTTATATCCTAATGGTCAGATATTCCATTTTGGCCCCCTATGGACATACATGATTGCCATTACATCATTAATATTAGGTGCTGGGTCACCCAGTCTCGAACTCACAAGAACAATTGGTGCATATTTCCCAGGGATATTCGGGGCATTGGTGGTATTTCCAGTATATTTCATTGGCAAAGGAGTCTTTGACAGGCGTGTAGGCCTTTTATCTGCTTTTATTGTTGCAATTATGCCGGGCCAATTCCTGTCCCGTTCTGTTATGGGATTTACAGACCACCATGTGGGCGAAGTGTTCTTCAGTACTTTGTTCCTCATGTTCTTTATCATGGCAATAAGATTGATAAAAGGAAAGGATATTTCACTGGCCGACATCCAAAATAAAAACTTGAATAAACTAAAACTTCCAGGAATTATTTCAATCTTTGCCGGAATTGCTTTTGGACTATATATGCTCCAGTGGTCTAGCGGTGTATTCTTTGGAGGCATTGTTGCTATATTTATTATATTGCAGTATATCATTGACCATATGCAAGGTAGGTCTGTTGAGGGGCTATGTTTTGTGAGCGTTATGACATTCTTAGCTGCATTTCCTCTTGTTTTATTCTTTTTTGATCCCAGAAATTCATTCACCTCCTATAAGTATTCTTATCTCCATATCTTAATCACAGCTGGTAGCGCCATTTTTTTCTTACTATTAGGCTTATTATCCATAAAAATGAGAGAAAAAAAGATCGAAAAAATTGTATATCCATCTATCATTGCCATTATATATCTTATCGGTCTAATTATTGCATATATTATACAAAAATATTTCAATGTCCGATTGCTTGAAAGTTTCGCTCAGTTCTTCACAATCTTCCAGGCTCACACAGGCGGTGCCCTCACAATTGCCGAAGCCTCACCCCCCACCCACCAGATGATCTTCGGCTATGCCAGCTACCCCAACAACTTCGGCGGCAGCTACCCCGGCATATTTGAGTTCGTATCAACCTATTACATCGCCCTACTCGCCATGGTAGCCATAGGAGCCCTCCTTATATTCCGCAAATGGGAACCAGAGAAAGCCATGTTCCTCATATGGTGCATCACGATGTTCGCTCTCACAACAGCCCAAAATCGCTGGTTCTACTACTATTCGGTCAATGTAGCTTTACTATCAGCCTTCATAGGCATCGGAATTCTCGACATCGCAGGTCTGAAGGACATTTCAAATAGATTCAGAACCCAGGTCTCAACCCCCCGCTCCCTTCAGGAATTCCTCACCTCAGACCTGCCCCGCCACCTGCTCACCGCCCTCGTAGTCGCTATCGTGATCATGGTTGTATTCCTGCCCAACTTTACTATCGCATCCCGCTCAACAGTCGGCGGCACCACCGGTTCAGACTACTACCTGTGGCACGAATCCCTCACCTGGATGCGCTACAACACTCCCGACCCGGGCCTGGATTTCGATGCCATATACGACCGCCCACCTGCAGGTGAGACATTCCAGTACCCTGACACCGCCTATGGTGTCATGTCCTGGTGGGACTACGGCCACGTAATTACATACTTCGGCCACCGCATCCCCAACGCCAACCCATTCCAGGCAGGCATCGGTGGAGGCACCAACCATGCCCCTGGCGCATCCACGTTCTTCACTGCCCAGTCCGAGGAAGCCGCCGATGAAGTGCTGTGGAACCTTGGCGTAAACAACAAATCCGGCTCCAGGTACATTGTCAGTAATGCCTACATGGCCTATGCCATTCTGGATGTAATGGGTGTCTGGGACGAACACGACTGGAGTAACTACCGGACGTGGGCCGTGATATCCGGACAGGAACAACCAATTTTCAAGCAGTACTGGTACACCAGCATGGAAGGACGGCTGCACATCTTTGACGGGGACGGACTGAAGCATTACAGGCTGGTGCATGAATCCCAGGCCAACCCCAATACCCGCGGCGGTAATGAGGAAAAGAGATGCAAGGCATTATATAATATGTTATATAACGGCAATCTCCAGGTGGAAGATACTGGTTATGTTAAGATCTTCGAGTTCGTGGACGGTGCGACCATTACCGGAAAAGCACCCGATGGCACAGAAGTTAAGATCTCCAATAGTATCATGACAAACCAGGGCCGGTTGTTTGCATATACGCAGACTGCAACTGTAGAGAACGGTACATATAGATTTGTGGTGCCGTATTCCACACTGGGCCCCATACCGGATGAGACTAACTTTGATACCAGGCCCATCGGGCCATATACTATCACGTCAGAGGATGTATCAAAGACCGTAGACGTTGTGGAACAGGATGTATTGGACGGCGGGACAGTTACTGTGGATATGACCTGACTGCTGCAAAAACCGATTATGGCCAGGTAGATCCTGGATTTTCAGGTCTACCTGTCTGATCATGTATAACATTTAAATATCCAAAACGTCAAGGCACTTGAATCATGGTTAATTGGAAGAACTTGGACTTAGAATTTGACAAGCATGCTTTCAAACATGGGATCAAAGATTACGAAATTGAACAAATTTTTAAAGGAAAGATTTATAAAAGAAAGATTTATTTCAACAAAGAGTTACCCTATCAGGTTATTGGTGAAGTGTTTGGTAGACTTATAATGGTTATCGCAGTATCATTAGGAAATGACAGACTTAAGGTATTCAGTGCAAGGATAGCTCCCGAATACAAAGAGATATATGATAACAAAGCAAAGTAATTATTATGAAACTTAAGAAATACGAAGCAAAAGATGAGGATGATCTACTTAAGCTTATTGATGAGGATACAGATAAATTCAAGGG
>Ga0255380_10007_pt1 | contig 31938 bp, 25 predicted proteins | sample ANMaggSeSYBR01G8_FD_182107 | JGI IMG/M metagenome (GOLD analysis project Ga0255380, IMG submission 182107) | Sediment cell enrichment communities from methane seep in Santa Monica Basin, California, United Staets - ANME aggregate JGI... | ecosystem: Environmental > Aquatic > Marine > Cold seeps >... | reverse complement strand
CAAGGCCGAGTCCAAGGCCCCAGGCGGCTACGAACTGGTCCCAATAAAGATCGACCTGCTGAACCCGGCCAAATCCCCGCTGCCTATGGATACCACAGGCAAGGTGAACGCAGAACTGGACACCAGGCTGGACAACCGGTTCATGGACGTGCGCAGGCCAAGGACACAGGCAGTATTTCACATCCGCCACCACATGCTCTCTGCCGTAAGGGAATTTTTAGAGCATGAAGGATTTATTGAGATAACCACCCCAAAAGTAGTGGCAACCGCTACCGAGGGGGGCACCGCACTGTTCCCGATCACCTATTTCGATACAGAGGCCTTCCTTAATCAGAGCCCACAATTGTTTAAGCAGCTCATGATGAGCGGCGGCATGGACAAAGTGTTTGAGATAGGCCCCATTTTCAGAGCTGAAGAACACGACACCAGGCGGCACCTGAACGAAGCCACCAGTATCGATATCGAGGCCAGTTTCATGGACCATGAGGACGTAATGGTAATACTGGAGAACCTCATCGTTTATGTTTATGAAAAGATTGCCGAAAGGGCCGTACCCAGCCTTAAGACCCTAGGCATTGAACTGACTATCCCCAAAGCACCCTTCAAGCGCCTGACCTACGACGAGGCTATCGAGGTCAACAACGAGAACTCAAAGGAGTTCCTGGAATGGGGCGACGACCTGAGCACAAATGCTGAAAAGGTCATAGGCAAGGTCATCGGCGAACACTACTTTATCACGGACTGGCCAACCGAGATCAAGCCCTACTACACCCAGCCCTACGAGGACGAACCTACAGTGACCAAGGCCTTTGATATGATGCACCCCCGCATGGAACTCTCTTCAGGTGCCCAGCGTGTGCATGACCATGACATGCTGCGCAAGCGCATACAGGACCAGGGGCTAAACCCTGACGGGTTTGAGTTCTACCTTAAAGCATTCAGGTACGGAATCCCGCCGCATTCGGGATGGGGCCTGGGGGCCGAGAGGCTGCTCATGACCATGCTGGATGTGGACAACATAAGGGATGTTGTACTGTTCCCCAGGGACCGCAAACGCGTATCACCCTGACAAGAGAGCGATTGGTACATAATTATAAGCTTTTATCTTTATAATGATAATACCACAAATTATTTTAGTAACTTGACTCAAATAATAAAGTGGATATGAGGTTAATTATTGAGGGGTTGCAGTGATAAGTGAAAACAGGGATATTTTAGTTGAAAGGCTTGAACATAAGCTGGTCGCGAAAGAACGTGAGATCAATGAACTCAGGAATTCGATAAAAGAGTCCATTGTTGAAGAGCTTCGTGAAGGCATGAAGGAAGACCTTGACTTTGACAAGAGAATATCAGTGCTTGAGAATAAGCTAAGGGACATATCCCTGTCCTATGACGGGGTCATGAAGGAACTGCTTGACCAAAAAATAATAGTCCAGGACATGAAAAATAAATATCTTAAAGACGACAAGGTAGATCAGGCCTCATCAACCACCGAGTCTGGAAATCCCGGGAAATTATCTGACTGGCATGACAGTGTACAGGTACACAGAGAAGAACCATATACTGAAGAAGAAAAAGCTGAACCCTCAACCCAGTTTATCATTGCAGAAAGTGAAGAGGGCAGAATTCCACTTAGGAAAAAGGATGAAAAGGACATCATAATTGCCAAAACTTCTGCATCCGGCTCTACCAGAAAAGGCGAAGTTGTTATAGAAGCCAGGGAAGATGAGGATGTAGTTATCGAATATAAAAAATAACAGTGAAAAAACACCGATCATGAGGTATTAGGTGCATATAAAAGAAATAGAATTCCAGAATTTCAAATCTTTTGGAAGGAAAATCAAGATACCTTTCTATGACGGTTTTACTACGATATCGGGACCCAACGGGAGTGGAAAGTCCAATATTGTGGACGGGATACTTTTTTGTCTCGGTCTTTCAAGTTCAAGGACTCTGCGTGCAGAAAAACTTACAGACCTGATATTTAACGGTGACGGGGGTAAAAAACCGGATTTTGCCCAGGTCGTTATACGGTTCGATAACTCGGACCGCGAGATGCCAGTGGATTCTGACGAAATAATCATTACAAGGAAAGTGCGCCAGACCAATTCGGGATATTACAGTTATTATTATTTCAATAATAAGGCGGTCACCCTAAGGGAGATTCATAACTATCTTGCCAAGGCCGGGATAACTCCTGAAGGCTATAACGTGGTTATGCAGGGTGATGTTACCCGTATCACGGAAATGACAGCCACAGAACGGCGCAAGATAATCGACGAAATAGCAGGTGTGGCCGAGTTCGATAATAAGAAAGACCATGCCATAAATGAGCTGGATATTGTTAAAGAGCGTATCGAGCGAGTGGATATCATACTGGCAGAGGTGGATGGCCAGCGTGAAAAACTGCAGCGTGAGCGGGATCAGGCACTGAAGTACCAGACCCTGCTGGAGGAAAAAGTACGCTATGAGGGTTACGTGCTGCTCTCCAAGCTCAAGGATGCGCAAAAAGAGTTTGACAAGATAGTGGAAGAGATCAGTTCCAGGATGGAAGGCGAGTCCGAATTTGAATCACTCCTTGAATCCAAACAGGAGAAAATGGATGAACTGGAGTCAGGTCTAAAGGAACTGAACGAACAGATAACCCAGATGGGTGAAGAGGAGCAGATAGGAATAAAACGGCAGATCGAGGAGACCAAAGGAAAGATATCGGTCAGCCAGAACACTATTACACTTACTGAATCCGAGATAACTGACCTGGATTCCCAGCGCAGGAAAGGACTTATCGAGATAGATAACATCAAGGGGAATACAGCCGAGCTAACCTCAAAGATAGAGGAAGAGGGACATCGCAAGGAGGGGATTACCAGTGAGATCGGGGACCAGAATACCCAGTTGCTGGTACTTCGAAGCAGGATAGCAGAGGTGGATTCGAAATTCGTACAGACCCGTGATGAACTGTCAAACGTGAGACATGACCTTGAAGAGTCCCGTAATCGCAAGAACGAACTGATGCGCCAGGAGGACCGACTGCTTGATACCATGCGGAGGCGCAGTGCTGAGATAAAGGATATAGAAGAAGAGATAGAAGATTCCAGGCGCAAGATCAAGTCCGCTGATGATGACAGGGAGGATGTGGTGCAGGAGATCCAGGCCCTGAACAAACAGATTGAAGACCTTAACAATGATATTGATGACCTGGAATCCAACCGCTCCCAGATGAGGGCTGTGCTCAAGGACCTGGACGAGAAGCTGCGTAAGCTGCAGCAGGAGTACATGACAGCCGAGGCAAGGATCAGGGCAGTAAAAGAAGTATCAGGATATAGCAATGCTGTAGAAAAGGTACTAAAGGCCAGGAATATGAGGGAGTTGCCCGGTATTTATGGTACCATCGCCCAACTGGGTAAGGTGGACCAGGAGTATGCCACTGCCCTGGAAGTGGCAGCGAGTGGCCGTATGCAGGGTATTGTGGTGGATACTGATGAGGATGCCTCCCGTGCTATATCCTTCCTCAAGCACCAGCGGGGCGGCAGGGCCACGTTTTTGCCCCTGAACAAGATGATGCCACCTTCAGGATATCGTGATATTTCCGATATGGTTGGTGTGATAGATTATGCTATCAATTTAGTTGATTTTGACATGAAGTTCGATGCTGCATTTCATTATGTGTTCAGGGATACACTGATCGTGGAGGACCTGGCTACTGCAAGGCGATTAATGGGCGGTCTTCGTATGGTCACCCTGGAAGGCGAGGTGGTGGAGAAGAGCGGGGCCATGACCGGCGGCAGCCTGTCCAGGAGAGGACTATCCTTTGCAGCTTCTGAAGAGGATAAGATAACCAAACTGGCAGAGCAGATCACAGAACATGAATCCCGGCGCAGTACGCTGATAACCAAACTGGACACAGTGGAAGGGCATATCTCATCTGTCCAGACGGAAATGAGGGATGTGGAGACCGGGATTGCCAAAAAGCAGATGGCGATCGAGGAGATAAACAGCAGGGGTGAAAGGCTTACAGTGCTTATTACCGAAAAACAGGCAGAGCTTGAGGAGATCGAGTCGGGTAAAAAGGAACTGCGTGAAGAGATGGAGAATATAGAGGGCAATAAGCAAGAGGTAGAGCAGGAGATTACAGGACTTGCGGCCAGGGCAGGGGAACTGGAAGAACAGTTGAAAGGCTCACAGGTGCCTGAGTTGAATGAGCAGGCACAGTGCATCGAGGATGAGATCAAGAGGCTTGAGAACCGTGAGCGGGATATCGAGGCTAATATCAATAACTTTACCACTGAACTGAAGTATGCCGATGAAAGGGTTGAGGAGATCAGGATCAGGCTGTCAGAACTGGATGGCAGGAAGGATGAACTGCGCTCCAAGATACAGCAGTTGCAGAGTGGAATTACTGAAATGGAATATTCTCTTGAGGATAAGCTGAAGCGGGAGCAGGAACTGGATGTGGAACTGGCAGATATGCGAAAAGCCAGGGAGAATATCCAGATGGAATATGCATCGTGGCAGAAACAGCATGGGGAGATCAAGGTCAAGCTTGAGAATTCCCGGCGTCAATTAATGGCTTTGAATGCTACGCGGGATACTCTTGCAGAGCAGGTGAAGGAGTTTAAGATTGAGGTTGAGGAGAGGTGTGTGGAACTGAGTGAGGATGTACCAACTCAGGAGGAGGTCCGGACCAGGATCGCTTCTATTACCAGGACAATGACTTCACTGGAACCTGTGAACATGCGGGCTATTGAGGAATATGAAGAAGTGGAACGGCGCAGTAATGACCTGCGCAGCCGTCGTGATATACTGGACCATGAACGTGAGGAGATTCTGGAGCGTATTTACAAGTATGAGCAGATGAAGAAACAGGCGTTTATGGATTGTTTTGATGGTATTAATTATCATTTTAAGAGTATTTTCACTGAGCTGTCGGACGGTCCGGGAGAGCTGGAGCTTGAGAACCCTGAGGACCCATTTTCAGGCGGGCTTACTATGAAGGTCCAGCCAAAGGATAAGAGCCTGCAGCGTATGGAGGCTTTGAGTGGCGGGGAGAAGAGCCTGACCGCACTGGCGTTGATATTTTCGATCCAGCAGTTCAGGCCGGCGCCGTTCTATGCTTTTGATGAGATCGATATGTTCCTGGATGGTTCTAATGCGGAGAGGGTGGCACATAGAGTGAAAAAGGCCAAGGAGAATGCCCAGTTCATTGTGGTGAGTCTGCGAAAGCCCATGGTGCAGGCGGCTGAAAGGACGATCGGTGTTTCCATGCAGGAGAATAATATTACGAGTATTACGGGGGTTAAGTTGAATTGATGTTCGTTTTTACGTTGGGGAATAATTGAGTTTGGGTTATTTTATTGCCTCTTGTTGCCTCTTGTATCCATTTTTGTATTATCTTGATTTCAGCATCTTTATTGATAAGTATAGACGGTGTCCGGCAGACATCTGTCATACTTGCCGCGGGTGATAACCCCTAGCGAGGCCCTGGGGGTAATTGAAATATGGGGGATGATAAGAGTTTGGTGGGGGGAGGAGTGCGTTTAGTAAATCAAATAAGTTTCAGTTGATGCTTCAATCAGCAAGAGCGTAAATACTTTGTTTAGGCCCAAAATACGAGTCATATACGTGCTGATATACTAAATCACACTTATTTTGAAATAACTCTGGAGTATAAATTCGAGGCAGAATATCTAAAGTTTCTTCAATGGATACAAGGACCGCAGCCCGGGATTGCTGCCTTTTACGCCAATCCAGCACAAACATCTCTTCTTTAAGAGTTTCCAAAAGCTTCTGTGCGACTCTTTTAACCTGTAATTCCTCTTTCTTGCCCAAAGTCATTTCTGGCCTGGTCAATAGATCAAATATTGCGAGTTCCTCTTCGCTAAGTTTTTCAACAATTCCCCGTTTTTCTTCTGCATTTAGTTCTTGTGCAAAAGCCATTAGTTTAGTGAAAAAAAACTCCACATTATGTGAGCCGGAATTATACTCATCAATCATTTCCTGGAACTTCTCCAGATAATCCATCCTACTTTTATTTAAATGAACCAATTGTGCCAATTTATTTTCAATTGAAGCTCTTAATTTTTCTGTTTCGATCCGTTGATGGCCTTTTTCAAAAGCTTCCTTCAATGCTTCAAAATTAATCTGGCTTAAATCCAGGTATTTGCTTACATCAGATTGTTCAGATGGATCTTGGATGATATATCCTTCTGTAGCAATTGACTGATCTAATAATTCCTCAACTTCACCCATAATATCTGAAATATCTGCTTTTGGTGCCAGGGAACGAATTTTTGCAGCTATTATAGTAATGAGTTTTTGGCTGGGTCCAAACTCATTTGCGGCTGGATCGGGGAGAATCGCTCTGTATATTTTGGCTACGTTCACTGACAATGACAGGTATTTTTTCTTCGAATCATCATTAACTAAAATTGCTTCAACAGCATTATCAAGCAATTTCACCCTTTTAAAACCATCAACAGCTTGAATTTGAGTCAGGTTTATACCCCGTTTTTTACAAAATTCTATGGTTTCATTGATCGCCTGTTTCAGGTACTTAACAAGCTCACTTTTATCCATTACCGGAGTTTCGCCCTCTTTGGTTTTTCCACCTGCTGCTGATCCATAGATCGCCAAAGCTTTTTCCAGATTCCGAAATACTCCGATATAATCCACTATCAGACCATTTAATTTGTCTCCAAAGACGCGGTTCGCCCTGGCAATGGTTTGCATTAATGTATGGTTGCGCATGGGTTTGTCGAGATAGATGGTGGAACAGGAGGGGACATCAAAACCGGTCATCCACATAGCACAGACAAATACAATGCGCAAGGGATCATCCGGGTCCTTGAATTTTTTATCCAGGTCTTCATTTACTATCCGCCTTCTATGTGGGGCAATATCCAATCCCTTTTCTTTGAAGGTTTCAATTTCATTCTGTTCCTGGGATACCACTACTGCCATGTCGGTCTCTTTCATGAATTTGATTCTGGCCAGGTGTTCATTTCTTTCACTTTCGTACGAGGGGACCGGCCCAGACTCAAGTTCGTTGAGATATTTTTGCCAGTACTCCTGCACTTTATCATACATCTTTACCGCAGTGGCTTTATCTATGGAAATGACCATTGCCTTGCCAGTAGTCCCGCGGCCCATGAAATGTGCAACAATATCTTCTGCGATCTTCTCAAGCCGGTCATTCCTGGTAATCAGATGGTACTCACGGGCAAATTCCCGTGCGACTTTCTTTTCCTGTTCTTCATTTAATTCTGCTTCTTCAATTAAGCATTCCAGGTCTTTATTGAGGTCTTTATTAGTAAGCTGGAGTTCAGGGATGCGGTTTTCATAATACAGCGGTACTGTAGCCCCGTCCTCTATCGATTGTTTGAAATCATAGATACTGATATAATCCCCGAATACTTCTTTTGTTTTTTCTTCGCCAACGATAAGAGGTGTACCGGTAAAGGCAATAAAAGCAGCATTTGGAAGAGCATTGCGCATATTGGTGGCAAGTATATCGTACTGACTGCGGTGTGCCTCATCAGTGATTACAATGATATCATCCCGGTCTGAGATTTTAGGGTAGGTTTCATCTTTATCGGTTCGGAATTTCTGGATCAATGTGAAAATGAACCTGTGGTCTTCACTCAGGAGTTGCTGCAGGTGTTTGCCACTTGTGGCCTGTACGTGTTCTTCTGTTACGATTCCCGTATTGGCAAAATTCTTATAGATCTGGTCGTCCAGTTCCTGCCTGTCGGTTATCATAACAAAAGTGTAGTTCCCGGGAATTTTGCGCAGTACCTTCTGGGAAAAGAAGATCATTGAATAACTCTTCCCGCTTCCCTGTGTATGCCAGAAAACTCCCAGTTTCCCCTGATTCTCTTTAATGCGTAATAGCGCTTCAGTGGCATTGTTCACACCCAGGTATTGATGGTTCTTTGCCACGAATTTTGCGAGACCGCCGCTAACCTCACTGAAAATAGTGAAGTTCTCTATAATATCCAGCAGGCGGGAAGGTTCACAGGTCCCTTGGATCATGGTATCCAGTGAAATGATGCCCTCTTCCCCTTCGCTGTTGATCTTTTTCCAGTCTGCGAAGTGTTCCCAGGCAGCAGACATACTGCCGATCTTGCTAAAACTGCCATTGGAAAGAATAATGAGCGCATTATACCAGAAGATCTGGGGTATGGTTGATTTGTAGTCGCGCAGGTTATCCTGATACGCATGTTCTAAGCGCCTGTGGGATGCTTTGAGTTCAATGAATACGAGGGGTAGTCCATTGACAAAACCCACAAGATCGGCCCGGCGCTTATACATATCACCTGACACCCAGAACTGTGAAGCAAGGAAGAAGTTATTATTGAGCGGTTCATTCCAGTCAATGACCTGAACAGTTTCTACAATTTCCTCATTCTCACTATCCTGAAATGAGACTTTGACTCCATTTTTAAATAATTGATATATTTCGCGGTTGGCATTGGCAGGGCTCATAATGCTTCTATCCCGTACCAGTTCTTCAATAGCTAGTTCAATGGCTTCTTTAGGGAGGGCAGGATTTAATCGTTCCAATGCCGAACGTAATCGGGGTAACAGCACTACTTCGCTGGATGTCTCGCGACCAAATGTGCTATTCTCACCGAACTTTTCATAGAAACAGTTTTCTGTTTCCCACCCTAATCCGGCAAATAGAGCAATAGCGGGTTGTTCAACAAGATTGTCTTCTGAATAGTCATTTAGCATTTCTCAATTTACCCTTCAATTTTAAACTATTTATTTTCAGATAACACTATTGTTATTTTTTATATATATATCCACTTAATTAAATTGTCTAGTCTAACAAGTCAGGATATACAATCCATCCCTCAAGCTGATCGCAGTCTGATGGAATCCCATATCCTTGATCTCGCTGTTCATAAGCCCACCCAGTTTGAACGGCACAAAGTAAAGCGTCCAGATTATCGCCAGTGGGGTCTTCAATAAAAGCAACCTTCAATTTCTCACTCAATTCGATATCGAATCCATAGTAGTCTCGAAGTTCGCCTGAGCATAGTCCGCGCACGATTTCACTGCGAGCGATCTTCTGCTCATCTGATTGCTTCTTTTTGGTATCATTTTTGTATCCGTGCTTGCCGATCCACTTCATGGCGACAAGTTTTGGATAGGCTTCTACCACAATGCTGCTCCCATTTATGGGGCGGCTTGGAAGTATGCTTACTCTGGACTTTAGAAGTCGAGGTGCTCCCTGATAGAACATTTTTCCAACAGGAGTACCGTATAATGTCATGGGGCTGCAGGATTTCGCTTTTTTGTCAGTTACTCTGAAATGGTGTTTATCTCCCTTTGGGCGGGAATGACAATATTCAGTCAGCATATCCTCAAATACTAGTTTATCCATTTTGGCTATGATCTCAACATAGCCTTCCCATGAAAGAGGTAATTCCAAATTGGTGATCAGCTTTCTCGGCAGGCTGAAGGGAAAGTCAATTCCCAATATCCATTCACCTTCAATATCGAGAAAGTCTTCAAATTGGTCAAAATTTTCAAGAGATCTTAAGTTATTAACTCTTAGAATGCCGTTTTCAAGTGTGCATTCTGTATAGGTGATAGGCTTCTTCCTGCGCGGAGCACTGGTAAAGTCCATACCATATATTTTCATGTTTCTATCCCAAGAGTTTTGATATCAAGATTGTCCACATCTACTTCACCCGAAATCAGCTTTGGTAGCAGTCAGGTCGCGAGCACGGCGGCGCAGTTCTTCCCGAACCGCCAGGGGGAGAGTTGTTTGTTCCACCACAGTCCGGTCAGCTTCGATCTGCATGAGGGCGGCAGTTGTAGAAGGGGTTATGGTGTAGGTGGTGTGCCAGAATGTCATTTTTCAGACATCAATTAAAGTATCAAGCCACCACTGCGGCCTGTGCACCCTTTAGCGACACATTCAATTCATTCATTTGCACAACCGTTGAGGCATCCAGAATTTCTATCTCAAGTATCTTCTTGTCTTTTGAGTAATGCGCGATAATCCCCTCAGCAAGGTCAACAGAATCCACTGGTTTACCTTCTCTGAGTCGTATTATCAATGCATCTGCATCAGGTGAGTATTTTATCTGCAAAGTTTCTACCTCCATTGAAGTATCTTTACACTGTTGGATAATATACCGTTACAACCCATCTTCGTCACTATGAATTTAAACCGCTATCAGTGGACCGTACCATTTTTAAAATCTGTTCCACACATTCTTGACCCCGATCGATTTCAAGTATTTGTTCATTCCAAAATATTTGCAATTGAATGCATCCATAATGTTTTTTTGCGTATTCGTCATGGTCGTAATTTTCAATTTCACCTTTCTCCAATGATTTGTTCTATATGTTATAACAATTATATAATGTTCACGGTTTGGAATTCTGTTCTACATCTGGAAAAGTTAAGGAAGTATTATTTTGGTGAAAATCGAGAGGAGTGGACGTTAGAAAAGATTATTTATGGATGAAAACTGTGAATTCTGGTGTGATACTGGAGAACATGGGTTAAAAGCATACACCCTTGTATCGACGTGGAGAAAACAATGGAGTACACTCCGTATTCGAGTTAACCTCCGCCACCATCTAATTGAATTGTTGTTGTTTTTGAAGAATTTAATTTTGAACGTATTTCTTCCCAAGATTGATCTTTATGGGTTATTTCTTTCAAAATTGGGCAATCATTTAGAAAGAATTTTCCCTCTGAAAGTTCTATCACAAAAATTGAGCAATCACATCCACATGCATCACAATTAGGAGGTCTTTTCTCAGCTAGGTATAAAGATAAATTTATTGTTGGATTATTTGTGGCTATTTTTGGATTTTTAAAATTAAATAATTTATTTTTAAAATTTTTTATTAATGCATCAATCATTTATATGTACCTTCATACATTATTACCCATCTTCGCCAATTTATAATAAAATCGATAGTAGCAAAACACAACATTTTTGGAGTCTGTTCTACACGCTCATTTATTCAAACACTTGCTATTGGTTTTGTTTTGTAATGCTGTGAAGCACATATTAATATGAAGGAGTATACATAAATACTTTCTGCAGTGGGTCTGTTCCTAGATAAAATTAATTTTCATTCTCTACTTTTTGGAAAAACGTTAGCATTAGGACCCCAGAGTAGCTATTTAGGCAAATGAAACGGTTAGTTTAACCATTAAACTGAAGAACATGGTTATTAAATAAAATTTTGTATATATATTTTGTTAATAGAACTTGAGCTTAGCCATAATGTTTCATATGAAATAAAATACCATTTTTTTTGGAATTAATAATAAAAATCCTATTAATAAGGATAAATACCCTATCTTCAGAAACCGTACTTTTTTCGAATTTTTTTCCATAAAATCTTTTTGAGTATCACTTAAAGTAATAACGAGACCACGAATCTGTTCAATAAATTCTTTATCTTTAAATTCATTAATTATTTTCCATGTATCGGGGGTAGAGTACTTCCTAAGCCATAAGGAAAAAATTCCAAACATTGCCGCTAATATAATAAAAAAAATTCCAATAATATATAAATATGTTAGATATAAAAATCTTGATGATTCAAAACCATTATTAATACTAATAATAACCAATAAAACTGCTGTAGACACAAGAAGTGAAGCTTTTGTATCTAGATCTCTACGCCGTTCAATTTCTGCTTCGTAATTTTTCCAAGAGATTTCAATCATTATTTTTTCAAATTCTGTCATTAATCAAATTTGTATGCATCATTTGACTAATACTTATCTCTATAATTGGGGTATAGCTACGTAAGCTGTTACCAGGGGCAGAGTTTTTCGAAAGTTGCTGACAATAGAAGATAATCGTGGACTGCCCCGCTCTTCTATGGTCATGTCGAGCCATATGGGACGTTGAAGTTGGATATGATCCAGCGGCTCGCGCTCACCTGATCGCTTCTGTGCGTGGCAGGAAACAGTCACGGGTAACCGATCGGATACCACTGTTAAAATACTCTGCCCCTGGTAACAGCTTACGTAGCTATACCCCTTTTACTCTACAAATCTCAAATTTCGTTATCCTTTGGCTTGAACTTTATACTATTATTATAATCCTATGTTTATAAATATATTTTCTCCCATTAAATAAAAGGGTTGTAGTTGCAAAAATAACAGATTCCTGCATCATATAGAATCACTAAGATAACCTGCACACAACGGTTCTGTTGAATAATTGATATTTTAGTTCGATTTTACCAATTAATAGATAAACATAAAATATAGTTTACAAATTTGCTGGTTTTCTGTTTTACTAATTTATTGATTAAAATCTCTCGGGAGATGTTCAGGTCCTCATAGAGATAACAAAAAAGTTGCTAGATTTACAAGAAAGCCCCCTTCGGGGGCAAAATTAATTGTAGCAATGGCTAAGCATTGGGTGGCTCCAATCTGGTAATTTGTTTCCAAATGCTTCATTTTCTTTAGGAGGTCCCTTCTCATATCTGTCAAATATCATTTTACTTCCGCATTTTGGACACTTTGGTGCCCACTTATTCGGGTTTTTGGTGAAGTTATCGAATGTCGTTTGTGTTATACTTCTCTGTAAATATCCAGAATAAATTTTCTTAGTTTTTCGACTGTATGCGCCATAATACCGTATCATCTTAAAATTTATATCCGGGATATGCTGGATTAATGCTTTAATAAATACACGTACTTCCATTGTCACAAAATACTTTACACCCTTATCATCTTTATACCAGAATGTAACTGATTTTCCATCGTATTTGTACAACCGTGTATTTGCGACTGCAGGATGTCTTATATATCTGGCAACATATTTCGCTATTTTTCGTGTGTTAGTAATTCTAGACTCTTCAGGCATATGTACATAAAATCCTTCAGAATACTTTTTAAAAAGCTGATGTACCAGCATCGAAAATACCATATCATTTGGAAATTCTGCTTTGAATCTAGTAAGCACTTGATACTGCCATATTTTGCGCATTCCTCTGAAACTAATATACTTTTGATGTATAAAATTGCCTTTTTTATCAAATCCACCTTCGGTTACAAGTATATGAAGATGTGGATTAAAGCCCATATTTTTCGAAAATGGATGCAACACAACAACAGCACCCGCAACTAACCGTCCATTTTTATTTTTATAGGATATTGTATCATTAATTGCTGCAATTGCTGCAATTGCTGCATCCATCAAAACCTTAAATAAAAACCGATTTTCCCTAACAACAGACCATAAAGAATCAGAAATTGTGAGAACTGCATGTCGATGGGGAACATTGAACAATGCTTTGCTTAAGGATTTTGCCCATTTATCAGTGTGATTCTTACCGCAGTTTGTACAGATACGGCTATTACATCCAAAATGAACAGTTGCTACTGTACCACAATTTTCACAATAATATGTAAAGAAGCCACGATCTGCATCTTTACATGTCATCATTTTATTTACTTCTTTGATTTCAACTTCTCTGAGATTGGCTTTTTCTGATAGCTGAAATGCATCCCAGTTATTATTATCTGTGAATATAGATTTAACTGTGATAGTTGGCTTTTTGTTGTAAGATGGTCCATATGAGAGGATGTCGCTTTGCACTAAATTGGTGAATACTTGATTTGATTAATAATTTTTGAATTGTTGCCATTGAAATATATACTTTATATACAACAAAAAAGGATAATTTTTAATGTCTTTTAAAGTAATACTAGCTTGACTAGCTGCTCCTTGTGCACAGTTTATAATAAAATCTTTGAATGTGTCACTTTTGAGAAGATCGAAAATATACTTTCTGTCTAATGTCTTATTTGGAATAATCTTTACAGCATTTTGATTTAACAACGCACCAGATACTTCTGGTGGAACCTTAATGACTTTTCCTACAACAGATTTAGGATTATTAGGCCATGAGCCAACAGTTTGAATGATAGTATCCCCAGTCTCTAGTTTATATTTCAAATAGTTAATTGCAATGTCATCTGGAATAAAAGTTAAATTGTAAGTATCAATTGAACTGTTAGTAAAGTCACTTACCTTTACAATTGGAGTGCCATCATCTGAGTACCATGGACTTTTAAATGCATATCCTTTTTGCGTTTTTATTTGTTCACCGAGAACAGATTTTATTCCAAAGTTATCATTGCTCATCACTCCACCCCTTCCAACAGCTTTGCAATCTGCTCAGGTGCAGGAAGTTCCCCTTCCAGTTCCTTTGGCAGAGTAGAAACCATCCGATAAGCACCCACACCAATAGGCTTATTCGACTCTCTCAGTGCATACTCAACAATAGTTTTATCCCTGGATTTGCACAGGATAATACCAATAGAGGGCTTTTCATCCTCCATCCTGACAGTATCATCCAGCGCAGCCAGGTAAAACTGCATCTTACCCACATACTCAGGGATAAACTCCCCAATCTTCAGTTCAAGTGCTATCAGGCACTTCAGGTGACGATGATACAGCAAAAGGTCAATGAAATATTCCTTATCGCTGACCTCCAGCCGGTACTGGCTGCCAATAAAAGAAAACACCCCGCCCATCTCGTGCAGGAAAGGCTCGATCTTAGAAAAAATCGCCTGCTCTAACTGGCGCTCGCTGTGTTCATCACCAAGTTCCAGAAAATCAAAGGTGTACTCATCCTTAACTGCAAGTTTAGCCTGGCTGCTTATTTCAACAGGTAAGGTTCGTTTAGAATTATTCTGGTTGAGCAGGGTTTTTTCATAGGTCTGGTTCTCAATCTTGTGTATCAAAACGTTCTTGGTCCACCCGAATTTCCGGGTCATGCGGATATAGAATTCGCGCTCCAGATAGTCTTTGCATCTCTCCATTATAATCAAATTGTGCGTCCATCCAATTTCTGCAACCAGTGGTTGCAGTTTTTCATTTTGGGCGTATGTCACATGAAAATTGCGCATGTACCAGATGTTACGTGCCGAGAATCCCTGAATACCAGGGAATTCTGTACGTAAATCATTTGCAAGTCGTTCCACCACCGATTTGCCCCACTTCTCCTTTTTCTGTCGTTCAACGATCATCCGCCCGATGTCCCAATAAAGCGAGATCAGTTCTTTATTGACGGCTTTCAGCGCCTCATATTGAGTCGTTCGGATTAGCTGTTTTATTTCATTCAGTAGAACGACATAGTTATTGGGAATAATATCTTTCACCATCACTCTGCCTCCCCATTCGTACCCTGCATTGTAGGTGCAATCTTCAAAAACCGCACGTGAACGCGGATAAATGCAGATACCTCTGTTTCAGGTGCCGGTTTTTTCAGAGAAAAGCAAACGTGATGGAACACGGATGACGCGGATGCGCACGGATTAACAGTATCCGTGAAAATCCGTCCAATCCGTCCAATCCGTGTTCCGCAATGCGGCTGTGCTTTGCGGTGAACTGCGCTGATATACGTCACGGGATTATATCCGCGTTCATCTGCGTTCATCTGCGGTTCCTTGTCTAAAAACCCGCATACAGTCATTTCTCCACTCCCTCCAGCTTCTTTGCTACCTCGTCAACCTCTCGGATAAGCTCATCTTCGGTGGGCAGGTACAGTTTATATTTCGAAGCGAATATCTGTGTATTATTGTCAGGTAGAGTATAACGAGCTATGGTCTCTTTCTTATCGTGGCAGAGAATAATGCCAATCGTTCGTTCTTCATCCTTTGCCCGGACTTCTCGGTCAAAATAATTTACATACATCTGCATCTGACCCAAATCCTGATGCTTAAGCTTCCCGATTTTCAGATCTATCAACACAAAACAACGAAGTAAGCGATTGTAAAAGACCAGATCGACATAGAAATGTTCTGCATCCAATGTCATACGTTTCTGGCGTGAAACAAAAGTAAAACCCTTTCCCAATTCAAGTAAAAAACTTTGCAGATTGTCGATGAGCGTAGTCTCAAGCTCTTTCTCGGTGTACGTTGCTTGCTCATGTAATCCCAAAAATTCGAGAACATACGGGTCCTTGACCATGTCTATAGGAGATTCAAGGATTTGCCCCAGTTCAGCCAGATCCTTCACTTGCTTCTTATCCCGGCTAAGTGCCAGCCGTTCGAAAAGCAAGGAGTTTATCTGTCTATCCAGTTCCCGCACAGACCAGTTTTCTATTTCCACCTCTCTTAAGTAAAATTTTCGCGCCTGTTCATCATCCAAACGCATAAGAAGAATGTAATGAGACCAGCTCAATTTGCCAGACAGTGTATGGCAATTCTGAAAACAAAGGTAAAACTGTTTCATATTTTGTAAATTCTGGCGTGAAAAACCTCTACCAAATTCCGAAGTCAAACGTTTCGAGAGATGCGTTAATGTTTCTTTCCCATATTCTGCCCGGGCTTCACCATGTTGTTCATCCTCAACAATTAAACGTCCAACCTCAAAATACGCATGGACCATTGCAGTATTTACTGCATGTGAAACATTCCTTTGCGAATCGAGTAAAACCCGCCGTATCTGGTCATACAAAATCTGAGAAGAATTACCTGCCAAGGTCACATCTTTTCCAGTCATAATCACACACCTTCAAGCGGCAGGATATAATTTATCGATGTCGATTCGTGACGCAGTGCGTCATAATTTTGAAAATCCACATCATGAAAAAACCATGGATTAACGCGGATAAACTCAGACAACTCTGTTTCAGATTCTGGGTTTTTCAGAGATGACCAAACATGATGGAAAACGGATTGCGCGGATGTGCACGTATCCGTGAAAATCTGTCCGACCCATGTCATCCGTGTTCTGCAATGCAGCTTTGCTTTGCGCTCTTTGCGGTGTATCGGATTATTAAATCCTATCACGGAAAATAACAGATGAACGAATAAACCCCCATAATCCTTTACGGGTTCATAACTGTGTTCATCTGTATTCATCTGCGGTTTATTTCCTCTAAATCCGCACGCAGTCATCAGTCCACCCCCTCCAACAGCTTCTCAACATTCTCAGCAATCCTATCTTCCAGCCCCTTCGCCTCAACATTCAGCACTTCAAGCTCCTCATTCAGCTCCTCAAGCAGCTCGTAAAAATCAAAATCATCCTCCTCACGCTCAGCTACACCTACATACCGCCCTGGATTCAAACTCCATCCCTGTGCCTCGATATCTGAAAGTGTAGCTACTCTGCACAGACCTAAAATATCCTGATACATGTTTCCTTCGAATTGCTCCTGCCACTGAGATCTAAGTGCTTCAGCAATGGAAAGCCTCTCTAAGATCTCCCTCTTTTTTTGTTCATCTGATATTTCGTAATTTCTCAAATAATCGATAGCTGAATCAATATGATGGATAAAATCTTCTACTTTTTCACCGCGGTAAAGCCGGACTATATATGCCAGATACTGAATTTGTTCAGGAGTAAATTCACGATGGGCACGATCAACCTGTTTGAAGATATGCCGTGCGTCAAGGAACAGAACCGTATCCTGCCTGTCAGTATCCTTTTTTCCCTTATCAAAGAACCAGAGTGTACATGGCAGCGTGACAGTACTGAAGAAATTGGAGCCCACTGCTACCATCACATCTACCTCTCCCGCTTCTATGATCTTCTTCCTGATCTCCAGTTCAGTTCCCCTGGCATCACTAGCAGAGTTTGCCATCACAAAACCAGCTCGACCTCCTTGATTTAATGCACTGTAGAATATCTGGACCCAGATATAATTCCCATTATCAGGTGTAGGCATACCGAATGGGAAGCGGGGGTCATCCTTTATCCGCTCCTTATCAATTTTATTCACATTAAAAGGAGGATTAGACATCACAAAATCGAACTTTCCCACAGTATTGTGGATATCCTCATAATATGAGTTCCCCTCACGTATATCACCTGAAAGGCCGTGAACAGCCAGGTTCATCTTGCAGAGCCGGACAGTCTCTGCTGTTTTTTCCTCACCATAAATACTGATCTCAGAGTTTGGGTTTGCCTTGTGGTTTTCCACAAAGCGGGCACTCTGTACGAACATACCGCCTGAACCGCAGGCAGGGTCAAAGATGCGCCCGTGGAAGGGTTCAATAATCTCAACTATGAGTTTCACAACAGATGTAGGGGTGAAAAACTCACCGCCTTTCTGCCCCTCACTCATGGCAAATTTGCCTAAGAAATATTCGTAGATCTTGCCAAAAACATCTCCCTCAATGTCCATAGCTATGGAGTTGAAGGTCTTCAATAATGTGAATAATGTGTCATTTTCCAGATGGTTGTAGGTCTTTGGCAGGATGCCTTTCAGTTCTTCATTATCAGCTTCGATGGCACGCATGGCATCATTGATGGCTTTACCAATATCCTCCCCTTCAGGAAGATTGAGTAATGTCGAGAATCGGGCAGCTTCCGGGAGATATAATACACCTCGGGCTTGATAATCGGCTTTGCTGATTGTGCGGCGGCCGGTGCTCTTGCCTTCTAATTCCTGCCTGGCTATGGTGAATTTATGGTCGGCGTAGCGAAGAAAGATCAGACCTAATACGGGTGTTGAATATTCGGATGATTTTAGTTTGGAATTGGCACGGAGCTCGTCAGCAGCTTCCCATAAGCGTTTTTCTATTTCGTTATTAGTGCTTGCTATATGCACACCTCAACTAAAAGTGATATTGATTTCATTACATGCATATAACTTAATGTAATTATATAATAAGTATGCGGTTTTATTTAGGCACTCCTTCGGTCCTTATCCCATGACCGGGACGCGGGAGCTTTTGGGGTGCCTGCTTGCGGTCCGTTCTGTAGGTGGGGGGCGGTGCATGATGCTGGAAGTGGGCTGGTTTTCAATATTTGGTCCACCGCAAAGGGCGCTAAGACCGCAAGTGATTCTACTGCCATGGCTTTGCATCCTTAGCGTTCTTTGCGGTGTAGTATTTCATAAATAATATATTTTAACAGCTGCCGACAGCTAATAAAAAAACACAACATCCATTCCGTAGTCCAGGATCACCGTAGACCCATGCATCCACAAGGCATCGGAAAGCGCCTGCCAGTCCCATCACCAAAAGGGCAGATAGAGCAGAGCTAGACGGGCACACGGGCAGATTGAAGGCGAGAAGTGGGCGGTGGGAGAGCCAAAGAAGGGGTAGGGACTGGATTTCATTATTCATGAGACATAGATTTACTCTGGTAAACACGGATTTTGAGGCATCGATATCAAAAATATATTCCTACAGCTTATTCTTGTTATGTCATCAGTCCCGATTACCCGAAATATCAATTCTCTTTTTCACCTTTTCCCATGATTCTGTGATTAAAAAACTTTCTTCCATATTTTCAACCATTTTCATGAATTTTTTCATGGGAATAGCTAATGTGAGTTCATTCTTACCCACAAAAGGCCGCGCAGAGACATCAAACATCCCAATAATACCTTTAGGTTGATCAGAATCAATCTCAAGATATGGATACTGTACGATGGTAGAACAACCTGCACTAAAAGGTGAACGTACCCCGTCCACCTCTGGTGCATCAAAACCTGTCAAAGTGAAAAGACCTGAGAGGACGTCTGGTCTGGCATAGAAGATAACCACATCTGGCTCATCTGATTCTTCAATACGATCCCATCGTTTGAACACTATGAAACGGGATGGAGCACTGAAAGAAGGGATGTTTTGGTATAATTCCTTTACAATTTCTGGTGATTTCTTATATCTTTCACCCTCAAGCTCACCTTGGATTCCGCAGGAAAGGAAGAATTCGAAGTTGGGCATAATTTTATCTGAAAATCCCAGATATTTTTTACCACCCGGGCAACCGATTGAGTCGCTGTTGAAACACAATGAAGTGCCCTTACGCACCTTTGACAGCGTATTTATTACGCACCTGGATAAAGAACCGGGAGCCTCCAGTTCAGCGTGCCCTTTTTCATCGGTGTAATAGAAGATGATGGGAAGCTCTGCATTATTAAAATACTTTTTCCATTGTCTTATGAATCGTTCTTTTAGCTCCATGTCCATAGATTGACACTCCTGTTTGGTGTTCTTTTTTAATATTCTATGATATTATTAATTTTTATTTATCTCTTTCCATTAATAACAGTTCCTAAACTTGACAGGACTATCTTTTAGTTTTAGCTAAAAGTGCAGTTAGCATGTTTTGTTGATTAAGTCCGGGCAAATGATACGCATTTATACACGAGGAACTACACAAGCCTCTGCCTGCCCCCACACCACAAGAGCGGGCGGAGCAAATCAAGAGGGTCACCCTGTATGAGTGAACAGAAAGGGGGTGGCAGGGAGTGGAAAAAAGGATGGGCGTTGGGAGTCATTTAATGTAACGAAATCAAAATAAACTTAAAAAAGGAATAGCTTTGACCTGGTAAACATCTGTTAAATTATACCTTTTATTGCTTCTTCAACTCCTGCTATTAAAAACTGGACTGCTATGGCTGCCAGAAGCAGACCCATAATCCTTACAATAACCATCGTTCCCGTTTTACCCAAGATTTCAAATGCCTTTTCGGACCTGGATAGAATAAAATATGAAATCAGGAACACCAGACCAATATCTAAGAAGAGGAGGATTTTATTTGTAGTTCCATTTGCAGCATGGAAAAGTACTATTCCTGTCGTTATAGCCCCGGGTCCAGTGAGCAAAGGAACAGCGAGAGGGGTAAAAATGCTCTGCACATTCTGATCCTCGGTGGTTCAAAGTCACACTAATCCACAAGTTTGGCTGCCACATGCCGCCCTGACGGGCTGTGGTGGCAGGGGTAGGGGGCAATCGAATGCATTTCTTATATTATATATTTTAACAGACGCCGGCAGCTAACAAACATAACATTCACTTCGCACCCCCGGACCGCCGAACACCCATGCATCCATGTGGCACCATAAAAGTACATGACAGCCTCCACACCACAAGGACGAGTGGAGCAGATCTGAACAGGCACCCGGGTAGAGTGGAGACGAGAAGGGGGCGGCAGAAATGTCAAGATTGATGTAAAATAAAAATCATGCATCAAGCTAACAATCGTACATCCAACGGTACACCTTTCTTCTCATCACGTGCCAACGATATAGCTTCGTTGGGGCACAGTTCTACGCATATTCCACAACCCATACATAGTTCCCAATCTACAGCAACACATATTTCATTTTCAGAGAGAGCACTAAAAGGACATACATCTATGCATGTGCCACAGGCAGTGCAAATATCATTATCTAACTGCGCTACGTAACCCGAAGAGGCCATTGATGGGATATCATATTTCACCATGGCTTCTATTCCCCCACAACAACACTTGCAGCAGTTGCAGATGGAGTAAAAGCGATCTATACAAGCATCCTTAAACCAGGCAGTGTGCAAGTGCCCGCGTTCATGTTCGGATTGGAGGAGTTCTAAAGCCTCCGTTTGAGTGAGTTTGCGGCTGCTTTTTGGGTTATGCTCCAAGATAAAATCTACAAATGGTTGACCCACGATCATACAGACCTGAGTTGGCTGACAGGGATTCTCATGATTATGGCGGCAGGAACATTCATAAACAGCTACATCAGGCGGCCCCCTGAGTACGATATCTCGCGCTATTTGATAAGGGATAATCTGTTCCAGATCATGCAAAGGAATATCTTTATCATTGGTTATGATGGAATGGGCTTGTTCAGGTGTAAGGATTTTGCCGTGATAGTGCTCTGATAACCAAATTTTTCTTACTGGACTCAACCGGGGAAGGATTTTGTTAATGAGGAGGTTAACATATTGATTTGTCCAGCGGGCATAGATATATCCATGAAAGGCTTGAAGATTGAGGATCCTCCGCAAACCTGCCTCTTTCATGAATTTCCAGGTCGAAGGACGTAAAGGTCTCCACCTCTCACCTAAAAACCATATACCTAGAATTATTATTAGAATTACTCCGATGAAGATTGAAATAGTTCCCACCAATCTTTATTCCTCCTACTTCCTATAAAAGTAAATTAATTTTCTTTTTAGACCTTATAAATATATCCATTCAAATCCTGCAATTTATTGATCAGGTCCGGGCATTGATCCGTATTCATTCATAGGCACCTGAAAAGCGCCTGCCACTCCCCTCACCACAAGAGCGACCGGAGCAGATCGGGAAGGGCACTCGGGCAGAGTGGAGGTAAAAGGGGGCGGCGTGAGAGCTGAAGAAGGGATGGGGGGCAGGTTTTCATTCTTTTTTAGACGCAGATTTACACAGATTTACGCAGATTAGATGTTGTATTTATTACATAATTTATATATTTAAAAATCATAGTGATAATCCACCGCAAACAACTGAATACAACTCCCCCAACCCAACCCCGGCGCATATCCACCCACACACAGCCACCCTTGCAGGAGGAGGCAGGAATCACATTCATAGTCGGCACCCTGTTTCACATTCCAGACTCTCCGGACCCAGGAAACATGAATAATGATATATGTATATATTTATTAATTATATAAATATATAGATATTTTGCGTTGAAGTTTAATAAAGTGATTAAGACTATTTTGAAGGCTTTTGTTTGTTTTTGAAGTGAAATGGATGATTTAAATTTATTGAACCGAAAGTATGCTTAAGTGATTCGATCTTCCACTATAATTTAGTTGTTCAACGGAATATAAAGGAGGTGATAATTGATGAAAATTAGAACAATTATTGGAGTATTGCTGGTCCTTGCATTAGCACTGGGTTCAACAGGATCTGCATTCGCTGCTAATGAGTGCAATAATGAGTGCAATAATGCGTACAATAATGCGTACAATAATGCGTACAATAATGCGTACAATAATGAATGCAATAATGAATGCAATAATGAATGCAATAATGAATGCAATAATGAATGCAATAATGAATGCAATAATGAATGCAATAATGCGTACAATAATGAGTGCGATAATAATTGCAATAATAATTGCAACAATGATTGAGTGCAATGGTAACTTCAATTATGTTATAGACGGTAGTAGACCGTATTATGGCCCTCATTAAACGGATTAAATCCTCATTGACACAGTTAAGTGTGTGGGAAACCACACACATTTTTTTTAGTAACTGCATAATTGCTCTTCTTAGCTTTTTTAAAATGTTTAATCAAATAAGCTGTTTATCGTTTGCTGTGTTAATGCTCCACAATGCACTCTTTGTATCAGGAAATTTATTTACCCCACAAAAAACTACAAATTCTCGCACCAAAAAGTACTTACATCATTAATAATTATATATTATTGAGGCTTTAAAGCCCCATTATAACATACAGTACAAATTGGGAGGTTTGAAAGGTGGTAAGCATAGAAGATATTCCTGCAGAACAAAGGTGGGAGATTGCAGCCATGGCAGCAAGTGCAATTCCATTCGCCTATGATATTGCCTTCAGGGAAGCAATTGGTGAAAAATATGATGAGATTGAACGGCCCATCTATATTGAAGCAGGGAAGGAAATCAAGAACCTTGCATCTGCCCTTGGACTGCCAACAGGCAATGCCAGGGAAATCGATGAGACCTTCGGGATTATTATGACAATCCTCTATGGACCTGAGTTCAAGGGCGAGACCACAGAAGAAGGCGATGACAGGACCGTGGGGAAGACAACACAGTGTCCCATACTCAACAGGGTAGTGGAGATGGGGCTTGATCCGAAGATAGTGGCACTCAGTGGATGCCAGACCTACCACAAATCGGCTATAGAGAACCTTAATCCAGGGTTTACCATGCAGGTCAACAAGAGCATGTGCGGCGGCGACCCGTACTGTGAGATGGTCATTGAACGCAGGAAATAATTGGAATTCCAGATTGTGCCAAAAAGGGGGCAAAGGTTTGAAAGCGGCCTGGGAATTGTTTAACAGAATAGTGAGCTGGCTTGAGTGGTATGGTGATATTCGAATGCATGTATATTCAGTATTTTGATACATTGACGGACGAAATAGAAAAACAAGAGGAGAACATCAATGAAAAGACTATTGTATGTTACGATGCTCTTGGCGGTTCTGGGGCTCATCGTCTCAGGCTGCATAGAGCCATCGGACGATGAGAAGCAAGAAGCCATAAAGGTTCTCGTGCAGGGATCGCCCATCGATGGTGCCGCAGGCATCATCTTTGACAGTAAAGACCAGTTGCACATTACCTCTATTGTAGGCAGGGAGATTGTGGTTATGGACCCGGAAACAGGCGAGATACTGGATAGGATTGGTCCCGATATGGGTGTGGAAGGACCGGACGATCTCATCTTCGGACCTGACGGCTCGCTGTACTGGACATCGTTTCTGACCGGCGAAGTGGGCAGGCTATCGCCGGACGGTGTCTGCACCAGCCAGTTCGTTGCGCCCGGCGTCAACCCAATTACGTTCTCTGATGATGGTCGCCTGTTTGTTGCCCTGGATTTTATGGGTGACGCGCTGTACGAACTTGATCCCAACCTCGTTAATCCGCCTCGCTTGATCGCTGAGGATCTGGGTTTCTTAAACGGCATGGACTTTGGACCTGATGGATTCATATACGGTCCGATCTGGACCAAAGGCGAGGTGGTGCGCGTCGATGTGAACAATGGCACGATCACCACGGTGGCTGATGGCTTCAGTAATCCGGCAGCTGTGAAGTTCGACTCAGAGGGTCGTCTGCACGTTGCCGACTATTATGAAGGCGAGATCCTGCGTGTTGAGGCAGAGACCGGGAGAAAAGAGGTGATTGCCCGGTTGCCGTCCGGGTTGGATAACCTTGCGTTCGACTCGCATGATAGACTGTTCGTCTCGCATGGTCAGGACGGCTCCATCTTCGAGGTCCTCGCCGATGGCACAACGCGGACCGTGAGTCCGGGCGGCATGATCGCAGCTGGCAGCGGCGTCGCCGTGCTACCCCGTTCCGACGGCGACTCCGTATTTGTGGCGGACCTCTTTACCCTTCGTGAGTTCGACGGGCTGACAGGCGAAGAGAGGAGTACCGAGCGAAACTACATTGGAATGCCCGGCATCACGAGTCCAGAGACGGTTTCTCCTGATGGTGATAACCTGGTCTTGTCATCGGTCTTTTCCAATACTGTTCAGGTCTGGAGTCCTGAGACACGTGAGGTACTGGAGGAGTACCTGGACTTTGCAGTGCCGATAAACGCGGTACGATTCCAGGGCGATCTTATTGTCGTCGAACTAGGATTCGAAGCCGGAGCATGTCGTGTCACCCGGACAAGCGATGAGGGGCGTGTTATTCTCGCAGATTCTGCAGATGGACTCACTCTGCCGGTGGGATTGGCAGCGACCAACGATGACCTGTGGGTCAGCGATTGGGCTACAGGTATGGTGCTTCAGATCGTGGCAGGCGGTGAACTTCTTTCAGAGCCAAAACCGGTGGCGACAGGCTTATCTGCCCCGGAAGGGCTTGCGGTAGCGCCGGACGGAAACCTGCTGGTCGTTGAGACGGGAGTCGGACGTGTTTCGTCCATCGACCTTGAGACAGGCATGGTCAGCACCGTAGCAGAAGGGCTTGAGCTGGGCGCTCAGGGTGCAGAGGGTTATCCGCCTACGTGGATATTCAACGGCGTGGCAGTTGGCTCATCAGGTGTGATATACGTCACGGGCGACATTGCTAACGTCCTCTATCGCATCGAACCTAATCCCTGATTACGTCCGTAAGGGTGCAATGGCTAAACGCAATATATCTATGGTTTCCGCCACACCGCATAATACGGGGTTGCCGACTTAGGTAACCCCAAACACGTTATACTTAAACCGCTTGTGATAAGAGATGCAAAAAATACACATCCGACAGTTCGTGGATGCCCTGGATTTTATCCCAAGTGTGGTGCGGCTAGGACGGAGCTTAGTGGAAACAACTGGTAAAAAACAAAAAATTAAAATATATGCTGCAAGGATGTGAAATATTATGGTATCAGAAAAGACGATTGATGAATCTGCAAAACCCCTCATAGATAAAGCAAAGAGGGACGAAGTTGAACTTGTCTGGGACCGTTTTGAAAAGCAGGGAGACAAATGCAACTTCGGCGAGCTTGGAATCTGCTGTAAGAACTGCACAATGGGTCCCTGCAGGCTTACCCACCCCTCGCTGCCGATATATCTCAGGGTAGGTCCCCATGCAGCGAAAGCCAACAAAGGAGTCTGTGGAGCTGGCTATGATACACTCGTTGCAAGAAACCTTTCAAGGGCGATCGCAGCAGGTGCTGCGGCACACTCGGATCACGGCAGGGATATAGCTCACACCTTGCTCCTAACAGCAGAGAATAAAGCATCGGGATATGAGATCAAGGATGAGGTGAAATTAAAGGCTCTTGCAGCAGAGTTTGGGATCGAGACTACGGGTAAAGATAAACATGTGATTGCAAAAGAGCTTGCACTCGCAGTTCTTGACGAGTTCGGGATGGTAAAGGGCAGGTTGCAGTTCGTTGAGCGTGCACCGGAGGTGAGACAGAAGCTCTGGAAAGACATGGGAATCACTCCAAGGGGAGTCGATAGAGAGATCGTTGAGATGATGCATCGAACCCACATAGGGGTTGATAACGACTATGCGAACCTCATCCTCCATGGACTCAGGACATCCTTATCAGATGGCTGGGGAGGCTCCATGATTGCGACAGAGCTTTCTGATGTCCTTTTTGGAACACCAAAACCTGTAACATCGAAGGTGAATCTCGGGGTGCTAAATGAGAAGGAGGTCAACATCGTGTTGCACGGGCATGAGCCGATCCTCTCTGAGATGCTTGCACTCGCAGTAAATGACCCGGAACTTGTGGGACTTGCAAAGATGGAAGGAGCTACCGGTATCAATCTCTGTGGGATGTGCTGTACCGCAAATGAGCTTTTAATGAGACATGGTATTCCTGTTGCTGGAAATTTCCTTGACCAGGAGCTTGCAATCGTAACAGGAGCCGTTGAGGCGATGGTTGTAGACGTGCAGTGTATCATGCCATCACTTGGAGATGTTGCAAAGTGTTATCACACGCTCCTTATCTCAACTTCACCGAAGGCGAAATTCCCAAGCGCCGAGCATATTGAGTTTGATGAGGAGAATGGATTTGATATCGCAAAGGGAATTGTAAAACGGGCAATTTTAAACTTTAAAAATCGTAATCCTGGGAGGGTGTTGATACCATCAGATCCATTAGATATGATGGCAGGATTTAGTGCTGAAGCGATCATTGCGGCACTTGGTGGAAGTTTAACACCGTTGATCGATGCGATAAAAGAAGGGAAGATCAGGGGGATTGCTGCTCTTGTCGGGTGTAACAACCCAAAGGTGGTGCATGATAAGAACCATGTTGAGATGACAAAGGCGCTGATCAAGAAGGATATTCTTGTGGTTGAAACAGGATGTAGTGCAATTGCATGTGCAAAAGCAGGGCTTCTACTCCCTGATGCGGCAGATATGGCAGGAGAAGGTTTAAAATCTCTCTGCAGATCGCTTGGGATACCACCTGTTCTTCACATGGGCTCCTGTGTTGATATAAGCAGGATACTCGTTGTTGTAGCCTCTATTGCAAACGAGCTTGGTGTTGACATATCAGACCTTCCAGTTGCAGCGGCAGCGCCCGAATGGATGAGCGAGAAGGCTGTCAGCATAGGGACTTATGCAGTTGCATCAGGAATATTCACGCTTCTTGGAGTTCCTCCGGCGATTATGGGAAGTTCAAATGTTGTGGAGCTTTTAACAGCAGGTGCAGAGGATATTGTCGGTGGCAAGTTTGCAGTTGAGACTGATCCGGTAAAGGCAGCAGAAATGATATTCGATGTGATCGACGATAAGCGTAAGGGTTTGGGATTATAGCAAAAAATGCAATGAGATGCTCCTTAATCCATTAGAGGGTGGCGCGAACAGGGCTTTGTTGATCTCCAGCGCATATTCGAGGTAGGATCGGTAATATGGTCGAGAGGGTTTTTGGATGAATAAGCAATTTTCGTCATGTAAAATATAGCAAAACATCAATTATCAATTGTTGAAGACAGCGCAAATTATCAGCTAAAGAGAAATTATTTTTTTGGAATAGATCCGTTGTGCTATATTTAAGCAACTACAAATCCAACTATTGAACATGCAATTCACTGTAAAACTCGAAGAATCAGACGAAGGTGGATATACTGTCCAATGTCTTGAACTTCCTGCTGCAATAAGCGAAGGAGATACCAAAGAAAAAGCTTTGGAAAACATTAATGAGGCAATTAAACTGGTTCTTGAAGTCATGCAGGAACAAGCCCGTTCGTATACAGAAGTTTTTAAGGTGGAAGTAGCCAGTGCCTAAACTTCCTTCTGTGTCTGGCAAAAAAATCATCAAATCTTTGAATAAGATGGGCTTTATTATTGTACGGCAAAGGGGAAGCCATGTGTTTATGCAGAGAGGAGATTCAACTGTTACTGTTACTTTGAATAATCCTATTAAAAAATCCACTCTCAAGAGCATATTGAACCAAGCAGGCGTTTCAATAGATGAATTGATAGAACATCTTTTAATTTTATTCGTTCGGCTTCGGTTTGAACATGATCTTAAGCAAACAGATCGAATGTCCTGCTGATGAAATCGAGTACATTACGATAACGGCGAACTCTCTGCACTTGATCAGGAAATTGTATTTACCCCCTCCCCATAACTAAAAATTCTCGCACCAAAAGGTACTTACACCACTAAAAATCATATTATTATTGAGGCTTTAAAGCCCCATCAAAACATACAGTATAAAGTGGGATGCTGAAAAGATGGTAAGCATAGAAGATATTCCTGCAGAGCAAAGATGGGAGGTTGCAGCCAGGGCAGCAAGTGCAATCCCATTCGCCTATGATATTGCCTTCAGGGAAGCAATTGGTGAGAAGTATGACGAGATAGAACGCCCCATCTATATTGAAGCAGGGGAGGAATTCAGGAACCTTGCATCCGCCCTTGGACTGCCAACAGGCAATGCCAGGGAGATCAATGAAACCTTCGGGATCATTATAACAATCCTCTATGGCCCTGAGTTCAAGGGAGAGACCACAAAAGAGGGCGACGACAGGACCGTGGGGGAGGTAACACAGTGTCCCAATCTCAACAGGGCAGTGGAGATGGGGCTCGATCCGCAGATAGTGGCACTCACTGGATGCCAGACGTTCTGCAAATCGGTTGTTGAGAACCTTAACCCAGGGTTTACCCAGCAGTTCAACAAGAGAATGTGCAGCGGCGACCCGTACTGCGAGAGTGTCATTGAACGCAGGAAATAATTGGAATTCCAGACAGTGCCAAAAGGGGGCAAAGGTTTGAAAGCGCCCGGGGAATTGTTTAACCGAATGGTGAGCGGGCTTGAGTGGTACGGTTTTACTGCTAACTGTATTAGCTAGCTGCTACAATTTTTAAATTTTTAGTAGATTAATTATATAAAATTACTAATGTATGAGTGCATGCATATTCAGTGTTTTGCCTGCGCCGTTGGGGCCGAGGATGCCGAAGAACTCGCCCTGTGCTATCCAGAGGTCGAGGTTGTTTACGGCTGTGAGTTTGCCGAATTGTTTTGTGAAGGCGTGCGCCTCTATGGGGTTCAATGAATCACCTGAATGGGTTTAAAATTAGTTCTGGTGGTATATTTGGTTTTTTATGGGATTTAAGGAGTGAATATGTGGTGGGTGTGTAGATTATTATTTTTTGGCGGGGGATGGGAATATTTTTATAAGAATAGGTTCCACCTAGTATGTTGTGGGAAGTTATGAAAATTAATATGGACATTGACGGACTGAATGGGAAATAGATGGGGAGGAGTATTATTTACAGGCCTCGATACTTAAGTCCGAGGTATGTGACTTTTTTTTGGATTCCTGTCATACCCTGCTCTACCATATAACGGTTAAAGGCTCGGGGGTAGCTCTGAAAGTGTCCTTAGTTTTGGAAGAATATATAAAATGCCAGAGATCAGGAAAAGGATACCAACAGAAGCTATCAAACTAAAAAAGGGATGCTCTGGAATTTCATTCCGGGTGGTGGGGGAGGTTGGGGCTGCGAAATGGCGGGTTCATGCTCGGGAAGCGTTTGGAAACCTGCAAAAAAAATCGTAACATTTAATACAAATATAATCTGAAAGATGTCAAGGGGAAATTTTGATGTGGCGTAAGATATTGATTGGTTTCTTAGCGATAGTGGTTTTGTTCCTGATTTACCTGCTGTTTTGGCCGGTTTCCATTGACCCTGCTGCCTGGACACCACCTGAGGCACCGGCCCAAACAGGGATTTATGAACCCAACACTCGTCTGGCCACCATAGAAAAAATTGGAGTGGGAGCGGGCGTTGGTCCGGAAGATGTTGCCATAGATAGTCAAGGCAGAATCTATAGCGGTATGCAGGACGGTCGAATCTTGAGATTTCAAGCTGATGGCAGCCAATACGAAGTCTTTGCCGACACATGTGGGGTGCCATTGGGGCTTCACTTTGATGCCGCTGGCAATCTTGTGGTGTGCGACGCTTATAAAGGATTGCTTTCAATTACCCAGGATTGTTCGATCACAGTTCTTAGCACTGAGCAGGGTGGCGTCCCGTTCCGGCTCACTAATGATGTTGATATTGCTGCCGATGATACAATCTACTTCAGTGATGCATCGTTGAAGTTCACTGGGGCAGAATCCATGGCAGACTTGATGGAGCACCGGCCCAATGGCCGCTTGCTTGCCTATGACCCAAGCAGTAAGACTACACGACTGGTGCTCGATAAGCTTTATTTTGCCAATGGCGTTGCGGTTAGCCCGGATCAATCTTTTGTTCTAGTTGCAGAGATGGGGAAGTATCGGGTGCAGCGCTACTGGCTTACCGGACCCAAAAAAGGTGAATCTGATATCTTCATTGACAATTTGCCGGGTTTCCCGGATGGCATCTCTTCTAACGGCAAAGACATTTTCTGGCTGGCGCTAATACAAGGCCCCGAAAGTCGCAAGGATATGGATTCCATACTCCCGCAACCTTTCATAAGAAAGATCTTCATGCGTCTGCCCGAGTCAGTAAACGCCCCGAAAAACGACGGTTTCGTATTAGGGTTGGATATGGATGGTCGTGTTATCCATAATCTGCAAGATCTGTCGGGGTCGTATGTTCAGATATCAAGTGTTGAGGAGCATGATGGGATGCTTTACCTGGGCAGTCTGGTAGAGGATGCCATAGGCCGTTTGCCAGTGCCTCAAACAAACCTTAGTCAATGAAGTGGTAGCCGAATCAAATTGCCTCCACAAAGAGAAGATAAGAGTAAAAGATGCATGAAAGAAAAGGTAAGTCCAACCACCAGGGATGCCACGCTTTTCAAAACTGGGTGGCGCGGACGGGGCTTCAGATGTCAGATTTATGCTCGGAGAGAGACTTTTTATTATTTTCTGATAATGGCCAACTTAGGTCCATTTAATCAAATATATCTACGGATTTCTTCATGTACATCATATAATTGTATTATGCCAAAATGTGATTTTCTTTTTCAATTATATAAATATTATATTCAATTACAAAAATCTATTTTTACAAAATCATTGTTAATTTAGAAATTATTGTTACTGATAAATAACATTACTTTTCTACTGTTTTCTCTACAAATCGTTATGAATAGGCATCTTTATATATAATTAGAGATGATATAGTATAAAATTTATACTATCTTAGTGATTTTTAGAGGAGATTAAAATGCCAAGAGGTAATGTTACCATTAATCGAGAAATATCAAAAGAAGTACAAGATGGAATTGTCTACCAGGTATTACCTGAGATTGAACATGAAGGACAAATGCTTCCATCATTTACAACGGTTTCACCCCACAAATGCTCAATCTGTAGTAGTGCTTTGTTTGCAAACCAATACTATGACCGAGTTATAATTACAAGCTATGGGAATTTAATTGTCCCAACCACCTATTGGATTTGCACAAATCCTAGCTGTGCCAAACATCATACGGATACAATAATAGGCGTTACTGAATCAGCAAATTATAGTAACGAGTACAATGAAAAAATGCAATCTGTGAGATATAATGGAAGATGTACTCTATGGAAGTCACATACAGTAGGTGAAATATTCACAGAGTGCTT
>Ga0255380_10005_pt1 | contig 34772 bp, 40 predicted proteins | sample ANMaggSeSYBR01G8_FD_182107 | JGI IMG/M metagenome (GOLD analysis project Ga0255380, IMG submission 182107) | Sediment cell enrichment communities from methane seep in Santa Monica Basin, California, United Staets - ANME aggregate JGI... | ecosystem: Environmental > Aquatic > Marine > Cold seeps >... | reverse complement strand
GAAAAGAACTTGATACGAATAAGCGATTATGTATCAGGCAGTGTATCATTTGCCATCGGTTAAGGCCACTATCTACAGAAAAAAAAGAGATGGATCGGTCAGCATCCTGACCCAATCACACCTTCCAATGGTCACTATTTAAGTACACCCTTCGAAAACTCAGTAAACCCGATCCGTTCTATGAGTTCACCCAAACGCTCTTTTGGCTTACCATTCGCCTTATAGAAGTCAATGATATCCTGCGTCACTTTCATTGCATCATCCATCGATGCAGCATAAGTCAGTTCAGTTCCAATTCTCGGCTTCCTGCCAGCTTCACCACCAACTACTACTTTGAATCCATCCTTGAACCCAATGAACCCAATATCCTTCACCCATGACTCAGCACAGCAGTTCGGACATCCGGATGCTCCCATCTTGAACTTGGCCGGCAGACTCATACCATGATATGCTTCATGCAGTGCCATCCCAAGGCTCAAACTATCTGAGACAGCTCGTTTACAGAATGCTGTTCCGGGACATATTTTGACACTTCGAACACACAGCCCTATCGCAGCACCAGGGCTCATCCCAAGATCTTTCCAGGCATTATCAATATCTTCTTCTTTAAGGCCTACGATCACCATCCGCTGTGCACTTGTGATCTTTATTGCTGCTGCATTATATTTTTCTGCGACATCAGCGATCTTACGTAAAATTTCCGGCGGTACTATACCTGCAGGCGTATCAGGTGCTATTGCATATGTTTCCCTGTCTCTTTGCAGTACTGCTCCTTTCTCAGGAAGATCTGTTTTCTTTTCATCTGCCATTTTCATAACTCCTTAGTTAGTGTCTGGTACGCAAACCTTTTAAAGGTTTATCAATATGCTAATATTTATTATGAATATATAACGTTATGGTACGAAATTCGTCCTTTTATTTCACATATAATGTATAAACAAACGTGATGATACTATAATGATCGACGAAAAAAATCTAAGGATAATAGATATGTTGCGTGAGAATGCACGCATTCCAGTTACAGAAATAGCATCAAGGCTTGATGTTAGTGAATCAACTATACGAAAACGCATCAGAGCACTTGAAAAAAATGGCGTAATAACACAATACACTGTTGTTGTTGATCCTTCAAAACTCGGTTACAATTCGGTTTCTATGGTCGGTATAGATGTTGAATCAACACATCTTCTTGATGTCGCAATGCGAATGACCGAATTTCCTGAAGTGAAATTTGTTGCAACTTCGACTGGAGATCATATGATCATAACAGAGATCTGGACCAATGACAGCAAAGAACTTGGCAGGTTTATTACTGAGAACATTGAAAAACAGGAAGGCGTAAAGAGGGTATCTCCAACTATTATCCTGGAGAACTGGAAAGTGCATAGTGGATATCTCCTGCCGTGATAATTAATTATGGAATTACTGATCTAATGATCTAATAATCTAATGAAGTCCTTTCTCTACAGCCTCCCGAATAATATATCCTCCTTTATGCAGTATAGTATCTTCCAGTTGCACATCCCTATCCATGCTGGCTGTACATGGATATGAGTGATGGGCATTTGAGATTGTTTCTTTATATCCTGCTGTATCTGACCACTTTAATTTCCTTGCCACAAACCAGGTGCTTCCACAGGGAGCGTCCCTGAGTACTTCTACCCTGGTAAAAAATCTGCCATCTTCACTCAAACATATCTTTAGTTCAGGTTTACCAAACCCAAGCTTTACGAACATATCGATCACAGGCTTACCTGTCAGTGTTAATGAGCAGAACGGCTTGGGGAACTCACATTCTACACCTATGGATTTAAGTTTTTCACGTATCTGTTTTTGAAGCCCTGGTGGTGCCCAGCCCGGCTCTTCCACAGGAACGATCACTGCCCTGGTATTTATTGATTCTGCTATTGCAGGGATATCAGCCAGCAGGTCAGGGTGGATACCCAGAGCAATTATCAGGTCACAATGACCGATCTTGGGAAACAGGTCTGCTGGATCTTCAATAAAATCAGGCAGGTCTGCTGGAAGTTCATGGATCTCATACACCATATCTGCAAAAGACATCCTGCCTGCACGACACTTATCACACAGATCGCCGCAGGCCGTACAGAAATTACTGAGATTTACCAGGTTTCCAACAACCTTTTTTCCAAACTCACCGGAATACAATATACAGATTTGCATATATCCCTCTGTCATGTTCCAAATGCTTGCTTAAAGCTGTCCATCAACTCTTTAGTATTGTGTACTCTTCTTGAATATTTCTTATTTTTCTTAATAACGCTAATATGAACGGAAGGTGTTTCAACAGGTTCGCCAAATATGCCCTGCATTATCCCGGCAAAGATATTCTGCGTCTTTTTATCTTCGAGATCCAGTTCCCCAAAATGTGCAAACCATATACCGAGTTTATTATCTCCTGAACTTATGGTTATCTTCCGAATCCTGTGCTCCCACCATGTATGTACCTTGATGTCGTATTCCATATTTATTCCTCTATTTTAATAATATACTCTTCTTATTCAATCATTCCAAATACGCTTACTTCCGATTAGCGATCAATTAGTCTTCATTCCATATCGTGTGAATAATTTGTAACAGTATATCACATTTGCAATAATAAAAAGGATACCATCTTATGGGCTTTGGGACAATATTATTGGATCAGCCCAAATTTCCCTAAAACAAGCTCATCTTCATGCAGCAAAATTACATCTCTAATATAAAATTCTGCGTTATATTCTTTTAAGAAACAAATCACTTTTTCAGCAAACTCCTTTTTGACTATAATAACGCCACCCATAAGTTTTATATGAGGTATATTATCTAACAAACCCTGCCTTCTGTATTGATACTTGCCTCCATGAGAGCTTGTATTCTGTCCATAGAATTTTTTACAGAATTGGTTAATAGATTTTTGGTCTGTTTTTTTTTTGAACCTGAACACGATAATGTTGCCATTCATTATGGGTGCTATTACCCATAAATATATAAACTTAACGATCAATTAAACCATATACCTCCAAAACATGTTGGTGAGGAACTGAGAGAACTAGTCAAGAAAGTCCGGAATGGCACTTTTGAATATAAGAGTAGAGATAAAACTGAAATCAACGGGGCTAAATATGATTCTGCTCAGATCAAGGAAATGGCAGACTACCTGAACAATTTAAGGGATATAGTTAACGAAGCTGATAATCGAGTAAGAAGTCGAACGATACTAGAGAAACGCGGCCCCGGAAAACCAGAAACAAATCCGGCAGATATCGCTAAAATGTTATTATTGCAAATATACACAGAATCACCTAATAGAGTTGCCGAAGGATTACTACTTCTATTCAAAGAAAAATTGGGTATAAGTCGCCACTTTTCATACAAGACAATTGAAAGGGGCTACGATCGAGAAAATGTGAATACGATTCTTGACGAATTCGTATCAATTACCAACGAATGTGTTGAAAATGAAGAGAAAACCTGTTCATTTGATGGAACCGGTCATAGTGGTTCAAATAAAGAAAACTATGCTGATAAAAGGCAAAAGCAGAATTTAAAGAAGAATCAGAAAAAATCTAAGCCTTCAAATGATAACAAAAGTCATGATAGTTTTCCGATCACAAATTCAACTTCGAATATGGGCTTTTCATATAGTGTAATGGGTATCGGAGTCCAGTATAAGCTGATTTCAGGAATATCTATAAGCCCAAACCACTCTATTGGGGAAACCACATTGTTTCCTGAAGCTTATATCCAGACTCTGCAAAATTATCCTAATTTGGAGAATGTCCTTGGAGATGGAATTTATGCATCTCGTTGGATTACAGATCTTGTATCGAAAACTCAACTTACTCCATACTTTCTACCAAAAAGTAATGTAACCTTCCAGAGTAAAGGATTTTCTGGATGGTATGATATGCTCTACTCTTTATGGGATGGTCCCAAAAAATGGTTAGAATAATATCATATGCGTTCAATATCTGAAACTGTAAATTCGATGGTAAAATGTCGATTTGGGGCAACGCTAAGAAAAAAAACTCGATCCCAGGAAAGCAACTGAAACCAAGTTGAAACTTGTTGCTCATGATATCAGAAGGATTGGCTACATCGAGACATTGTATGATATAAAACCTCAATGGCCAAGGAACGGGGTTTAAGTGAATATTGTCCCAAGGCCCTGAACATCCAAAGGTATATATACAACCTAATGTAATAATTTAAAATGAGTTTCAATTAATATACTATGAGTAGGTAAAAATTAAATTGAAGAGGTTAGATGGGTAAAACTTATTATTACTCTAGGGGAAGACGTGTATTGGTATCCCGTTTACGATCGGCACAAGTAGTTTGTCTTCCAGAAGATAGGAACTTTGTATCTATCCCAGGTTGGCATTCTGTTCCAATTGGTAATAAACGCTTTCAAATGATAGTACGTGCAGATATAATTTCTGAACGCGCGCTAAGGGTGTTCAAGATAGAGGATTTAGCTGGTCAGTTGGTAGAGGCAGAGAAAAAAATAACTAATCAGTCGATATCAAATGAAGAGAGATCTCTTCTGGAGGAAACCGATGTACAAAGCATTCCAGTTATTCTTAGTAAAGATGGAAATCTCCTTTTGCCGACAGGAGAAATAGTCGCCAAGTTCCTTTCAAATCTAGAAATTCATGAGATAGAAAAAGAAGTACAAAAAAGAGGAGGGAGGATTGTAAGATCTCTTTCTTTCTTATCCAACACCTATCTTTTACAGCCCAACACAGTAGGAGATGGTATTGAGTTGGCAAATGATCTTGTCGAAGCTGGTTTAGTAGAATTCGCCAGTCCCAACTTTATTGAAGAGATGCCTTGGCGCGCTAAAGATTCTCCACCCAACAACTTATTTCCTCAACAATGGCATCTAAACAATATTGGGCAGAATGGTTCTAGCCCATTGGCTGATGTGTGTGCTTTAGATGCCTGGCGGATTACAACCGGGTCATCAAATATTATAATTTGTATCTTGGATAGTGGAATTGATAGCAAACATGAGTCATTTTCCACTCAAGGAAAACTTGTTCCTGGCTTCGATTTTGAGGATAATGACCCGTTGCCTTATCCTACATCATCATCACATGGCACAAGTGCTGCTGGAGTAGCAGCCGGGCCTTGGGGAATAGGGCGGGTAGTAGGAATTGCCCCTGGTTGTCAGATCATGCCGATTCGACGATCCATGCTCTCCGAGCATCTTAAAATGGCCGAAGCTTTCGTATGGGCTGCAGATCAAGGCGCTGATATCATCAGTTGTAGTTTTGGGTATGATAACCGGCCATGGATATTACCTGACGTAGTACGAGCAGCTATCGACTATGCTTTGGAAAACGGAAGGAATAAGAAAGGCTGTATTATTGTCTGGGCGGCAGGCAATGGCAATGAACTAATCTCTACTGATGAGTGGGCTAGTTATGAAAAGGTCATCGCTGTCGGCGCTTCAACGGACCAAGATATTAGAGCTACATATAGCGATTTTGGACCTGAGTTGGATATATGTGCTCCCAGTAGCGGTGGGATTAATAGTATCACGACGACAAGTATTGGAGGATACACCAGTCTATTTGGCGGTACTTCGTCGGCTGCCCCTCTGGTGGCTGGGGTTGCCGCTCTTGTTCTATCAGTAAATCCCGCTTTGACTTGGAATGAGGTTCGTGATGTTCTTTGCCATTCAGCAGATCAGATTGACCCAGTGAACGGAATGTACGACACAAATGGACACAGTTATTTGTACGGTTATGGTAAGGTAAATGCATTCAAAGCATTGGTTTTTTCTGTCCTGATTGAAGTAGCGCGTAAAAATAATAAAGATATCAGATTGCAACTAATTCGACAATTTGCGGATGAGTTCCTAATGCCTCGACCTGCAGGACAGCAGATTCTACAGTTCTTGGGGCTCAGGAAATTTAGAATAGTCGAATTGTTAAAGTCAAATGCTATCTTTAGTCAAAATATAATTACTATAATGCAAGCAACAGCAGAAACATTTGAGGTGATTAAGAATGGTAGGAACCTTGTGATACCTGATTCAACGTGGGAGGCAGTAGCTAATGTTGCTCGGTTACTTCTGCACGTTGATGAGAATCGAGAAGAACGCAATGTAGAGAATGAGGAACACAAAATGGAAAGTAATTTGAATCTATAATTAAAGGAGGAGAATAAAATGACAGATACGCAAACAGCCAATATTGATGAAGTATTGAACAAGCTTGCAGAGATTCTACATGGGGCAAGTCCGGCACAGTCGCAACAACCAAGTATAACCGAGCCAGTAAGCTCCCAAGTCCTTTTGCCAACTGATCCAGAACAGACGATGAAGTTAAGGGAACAAATAGCAACCGAAATGATGTATATGCAGATCGTACCAGCACTGTCAGAGGAAATACTCATCAAACTCGATGAATTTTTCCCGAAAGTTCCAGACCTTCTGAAATCACTGAATAACAGGCCATATCTTCAGGCGCAGATCGATAAAATAGTAGCTTCTGGAATGCAGGTTTCTGAAAAAAGTGGAAGGTCGTTCGATAGTGATCCTGAATTGGAAGTTCTTGCGAAAAGGATGGGACAAGATATTAGTGGTGACAGTGGAAAGAGAGATATTGTTATAGTAATTTCTCTTATTGGTGCATTGGCGGCAGGAGTAGCAGTAGGACAAGCAGCCCGCAATAAAAAATGATACTATTTATTGATTTAGGAGGATATAGCAATGAACACTGAAGAAATTAATACAGAGGAACGTCAATATCAAGAGGGTTGGCCATTTCCACGTATTCCTTTGCCTTGGCTCAATAATCTAGGGAACCGTGATGAAAAGCAGGTTTTACCTGTAGGTTCGGAATTGCTAAAGCATCTGTATTTCAGACCAGATTATAATATCGTGATTAAAACATATTCAATCTTAATGAATAAACAATTAGAGCAAGATCCAGAGGCAATGAATGCGTTTGAAGAACTGACAAAAAGATATGGCCTCCCTTCCGACGATACTGAACGTCTCGTAGCAGAAATTGCCATTCTGGTTTATTTCTTAATTGGTCTCGCGATAGGTTACAATGACAAAAATTGAGGTATATTGACTTAACGTTAGTTTCCAATGACCTGCTGGAGTAATAGGGAGCGCAAAGAATATCACGGCTTCACTTTGTGTTCTTTAATTTTTTTATTTTGATTGAAGTCGATGCAGTTCCTGAAAAGTTGCAACAATTCTATGAACATTAGACTTAGGGTTAATTCAACATAGAATTTTGGCAATGTCCTCAATTACGATACTTAATATAATTTCAGTATTTCGCTAAAAAACATTCACAATCCTTCATCTAATACACCTCACTAATGATTTGACTTTTAACTTATGTCTCACCCATTCTTCAATGAGGAGAATGAATACATCAAATCTGAACAAATCCTCTTTTATAATCATCGGACCAGGCTTAACAATCGAAAAATGCATTCTTTGAAGACAAAGCCATACATTTTTTAGAAGAAATGAAATCAATGCATAGAAATATCTTACAGTTGCATTTTTAGATGATGTTCTTGGTCTAACCAGATTCCTCATCCTGTATGATGCTTCGATAGCAAACCTTTTTCGATATACTGAACTAACTTTTCGTGGAGACCAGTCATCAACTCCAAATTCAACAAAACCAATGTTTTCACGTCCTTTTTTACCACGTTTACCTTTCATGTATTTTACGTCAATAACAATATCCAGAAGTATCTTTTTCTTGGAATTTTTCATGGTATATGTATCACGTCTGCTTTTATTCCCACTGAGAATCTTCTTGATTTTCTTTCCCTTTTTAACAACTGGTACTACATGTGGAATATTTTGGTTTCGTAAAAACTCAAACACGTCAATTGAATAAAACTCTCTGTCTAAGCAGAGTACTTTTACTCCAAATTTTAATCTCTTGATTAAATCTATAAAATGGCACAGATATTCAACCTTTGATTTACCCTTCTCTACGGGAAGAACAGATATTGTGAATCTTTCTTTTTTGTTAATGATATAGAGTGATATGTATGAATAAAATGAATTCGTTGACTTTTTTGATTGTCCTCTGATTACATAATTCTCATTTGAATTATCTATTTTTCCATAATACGGATCGTTAGTATAATCAATGGCAAATTCATATTCCTTATCAGTTTTGAGACTTCCAATGGGTTGTTGCATAAGGATTTTTTCGTTTGACTTGATTAATTCATTCAGGTTAAGCTTTTTCAGATGATGTCTGAGTGATGTTTCACACGGAATTTTTTGATATCTTTTGGTGATAGAATGGATGGAATTCTTATCAACAGCCATACTAATTGTAGTATGAAAAATATCTTTGCTGGTAAGCGAACCGTTAATTGGTAGATAAATATGATCAGTTAAAGGTTTCAAAACAGTATCGATACATTCTTTTGATCTTAATTCATATCTTGAAATACAGGCGAAGCCATTTGTTTTAGTAGCCATATGGCGGCGCCTGCACCCTTTATAAAGGTATCGTTAGCCGCACAGTGAGAAAGACTGATACGAAAATTAGCTAACTACTGAAATTAGCTAACTACTGAAGTTATAAAAATAATGGAAGGAGGGGAAATTGTTGAGAAAATTAAAAAAGTCATTTATGGAAATCCCAACATAGAGGACATCGAGACGAACGATATCGAAAATATGAATAGTATTTGTCGAGAAAGATTGGGCAGATTAGTTAGAAAAACAAAATGCTTTTCGAAAAAGAAACCAAAACTCATCAATTCTTTCGAACTGTTTCATTTTTATTGGAATTTTATGGATAAGTTACTAAAACTGAGACTCCTGCAATGTTGGAAGGTTTGGCCGATCATCAATGGAATTGGGAGCAATTTTTTAATTTTAATTGTGCGGTCTAATTAAGGACAGTGCCTAAAGCTGTCCATCAGCTCTTGAGTATTGTGTACTCTTCTTGAATATTTCTTATTTTTATTTATAACGCTTAAATGAACCGAAGGTGTTTCAACAGGTTCGCCAAATATGCCCTGCATTATCCCTGCAAAGATATTCTGCGTCTTTTTATCTTCGAGATCCAGTTCCCCAAAATGTGCAAACCATATACCAAGTTTATTCTCTCCAGAACTTATGGTTATTTTCCTGATCCTGTGCTCCCACCATGTATGTACCTTGATGTCATATTCCATATTTATTCCTCTATATTAATAATATACTCTTCTTATTCAATCCTTCCAAATACGCTTACTTCCGATTAGCGATCAGTTAGTCTTTATTCCATATCGTGTGAATAATTTGTAACAGTATGTCCCATTTGCAATAATAAAAAGGATACCTTCATACGGCACTGTACGTAGCACAATCTGTATAGGGGACATTATAGTGTGCCTATAATATCCATTCGACCTTAAAGTTAACAATCTCTAACAGCTGAGGGAAGTTCCAGCCTACTCTTCAACAACCTTTACCTGTTTCATCACATCGCCCTGTCGTATGGCATTCACCACATCCATACCTTCAATCACCTGGCCGAATACGGTATGCACACCGTCAAGATGGGGCTGGGGCGAGTGGGTGATAAAGAACTGGCTGCCGCCTGTATCCTTTCCTGCATGTGCCATAGAGAGTGTGCCTGCAAGATGTTTTTTGGGATTTATCTCGCATTTTATGGTATATCCAGGCCCGCCTGTGCCGTTACCGACGGGACAGCCGCCCTGTACCATGAAATTTGGGATGACCCTGTGGAATTTGAGACCGTTATAGTATCCCTTGTTTATCAGTTTGACAAAATTTGCCACTGTGTTGGGGGCATCATTTTCAAATAGTTCCAGTACAATATTACCTTTATCGGTTTCAATAATTGCTTTTTTCATAATTGTTTACCTCAATGCAGGATTAATGGATGAGGTTGATTTAATAGTTTATGTCTACTTAAGATTCCGGATTATGGGAATTACAGACCGCCGAACATGGCGATTTATTAACCTGTGTTGACATTAATCCGCAGCTAGTGTCGAGTCAGCCATACAATATTGCAACATATATGATCTGACACGGTTATATTTTCCAGTAATTTTCAAGACGCAGATTAACACGCATTTAACCTTATGCGAGGGTGTGTTGTACCACCCAAATCCGTGTAATCTCTCTAAAACAAAATCAAAATCATCATATTGAAATTAAGAATATATTTTCCGATGCTTGATCATATTGAAACGCATAGAATCATCCAACGGTTTATTGATACAACAGCGTTGAAAAACCAAATACACAAAATGCTTAATACTGACAAGGGCGTAAATGAATCAGATTTTAACGTCACAGGCATTAATGCCTGAAATATCTCCCAGGAATATATTCTATGATCGTTTCAATGGACCTTGAGTTGAAAGATAGACCCGGCCAGCTTGTCCAGGCCCTCAAACCACTTTCCACGTTCGGTGCCAATATAATGAGTGTCCTGCACCAACACGACCAGCGCACACCCAGGGGTGCCATACCTGTACAGGTCGTTTTCCAGTTGACCAACGGAAAATTAAATGATATCATTGCCGAACTGGAAAATGGAGGGGTCCGTATAGTATGTGTGGGAAAAAAATTAATGTACGAAGAAGTGACGGTCATCCTTATAGGCCACATAGTCCACAGTGACATGGGTGATACCATTGACCAGATCGACAGCACTGGCTTTGCCGAAGTGGTGAGCCTGTCTATCTCCATGCCCGGGATAAATGAACCCTCATCAGCATCAATGGTTATAAATGCAATAGATATGACACAACTTGTTAAAGCACTGGATATATTAAAACGGGTTGCCTCGGAAAAGGACCTGCTGGTCATCGAACCCATAGAAAAGGATCAATTATCGGTGAAAACATGAAGACCATAAGACTTTCCATAATCGGGTTCGGGGCAGTAGGCCAGGGCGTGGCCAATGCATTATTGCATAAACAGGATTACCTGGAAAGTGCAGGCATAAACCTCAAAGTAGTTGCAATATCCGATAGCCGGGGTGCATGCATCGACCTTGATGGAGTTGACCTTGAGGCTGCACTGGAAAGGAAAAATGAATCGGGTTCGGTTGCTACATCTGATGTTATGTCCCTCGAAGTGATCAGTGATGTGGATCATGAACTGGTAGTGGAAGCTACCCCGACAAATATAGATGACGGGGAACCTGGTCTTACCTATATGCTGGAGGCATTCAGGCATGGGCGGCATGTAGTGACATCCAATAAAGGTCCCCTTGCACTAAAGTACAACCAGTTATGTGATGAAGCAAAAAATAATGCTGTCCATTTCAGGTATGAAGCGACAGTGGGCGGTGCTATGCCAATATTGAACCTGGCACATGATGCCCTGGCAGGCAACAGGATCATTGGTATGGAAGGGATATTGAACGGTACGTGTAACTACATACTCAGCCGGATGACAGAGGAGGGCTTATCATACCAGCACGTACTGGGTGAAGCCCAGGAACTGGGCTATGCAGAAACCGATCCTACCTACGATGTTGAGGGTATCGATGCCGCATGTAAACTTGTCATACTGGCAAATTCCATTTTCGGGATGGATGTGACCTATGATGATGTAGAGGTTACAGGCATCACCAGGATCACACCTGAAGCCCTCACCCTGGCAGGGGACGAAGGGATGGTTATCAAGCTTATTGGAGAGGTTAAAAACGGTGAGAATGGCGCAATAAAGGTTTCGCCCAAGCTTGTGCCTGAACAACATCCACTTGCAGTGGGAGGCACACTTAACGTAGCCTTGTTAAAGACCGACATGGCAGGTCCTGTATGTGTGACCGGAAAAGGGGCCGGGTCAATGGAGACTGCCAGTGCCATATTGAGCGATATTATCGCAATTTGCAGGAACAGCCATTGAGGGGCTATATTCTTGAGTTTTATGTCCAGCAACCTTAAACGTGTCAGGACCATTGCAGATTTCCAGTTTGGTAGGGGGGTAGGCCGTGCCCTGTTCCCTGACGATTCAGAGTTTCTCATGTCCAGGACCAACAGGATCAGGCAGGTAAGTTTTAACGGAACCAGGATCGCCACTGTCCGCGCCAGGGACGGACTCCTTACATTGAGCATGAATGGTGCCCTGCGCCTGCATGATTTCCTGGAATTGCCCGCATATCGGGTGATGGTGCATGCAGATGCAGTACCCTTTGTCCTTAAGGGCAAAACCCTGTTTGCCAAACATGTTGTTGATGTTGACCCTTCTATCAGGGCCATGGATGAAGTACTGCTGGTGGATCTGGAAAACAACCTGCTGGTAACAGGACAGGCGCTACTTTGCGCAGCCGAGATGAAGGATTTTAATTACGGGGCTGCTGTTGCAGTAAGAAAAGGTAAGGGTTAGGAATGGCAGAGTTGAGAAAGTAAGGGTTGGGAAAGTAAGGGTTGAGAAAGTAAGGGTTGGGAAAAGCAGAGTTGGGAAAGGCAGAGTTGGGAAAGGCAGAGTTGGGAAAGACAGAGTTGGGAATTGCAGGGATTAAAAAAATAATCTCAGAACGTCAGCTCAAAATGTCACTTTGATAGCAAACTCACATTGGCCGTCTTTATTGCATTTCTTTTTAGGCTGCATGACACTTACATTAGGATTTATAGCGTGTGCCATACCTTTGAAATAATTCCTACACACTACGGTATTAGGTACAATACCCACCAGTAGGTCATTGAAAGGACATTCATATATTTTAAGGGATGCAGTGGTATTTTTTTCTGATATGATGTCTGTATCGATCCCGTTTAGCAGACATACCATTTCTATAGGTTCAAGGCATGATCTTGCAGTATCTTTCTTGATGTGGAGTGTGCTTTTCAAATTATTTGAGTCCTCTTTGCCAAGCTGGTAGCATACATATTCGATAACAGGAAGGGTCTGGGACTGGAACTGGTCCATAAGCCTTGTTATGGCACTGGTCAATATCCTTGAGTTCAACAGGTTTTCCTGGAAATTTGATTTCGACGGAATCCTTAAAAGCTTCCAGTTCCTTGCGAATCGTTCTCGCCTGTCTGTTGATCTTCCCTCCATTTATTATCTCCATTTACTTACGACTTCAATGCCGAATACAGCATTATCAGTATACCTGGGATTTCCACTAATAAAGCAATTGCCCGGGCAGCTTCTGAAGACATATCAGGTAAAACTACAGACGCAAGTATATCGAAATTACTGCCAAATATCAGGATAAAAAACCCGATCGCCAGGATTAATAAGTTCTTCTGTTTCGTTTTTCCATAAGCTTCATAAATGAATAATACGAATACCCCACCAAGAAGATATACTATCACAGTCAGGATCATAACTGTTTCCAGACCTGAAATCAATTTACTTTACCTCCCATTTTACTTTACATCCTTTATTCCTTTATTAAAATGTTACATACTTTTTCTTTATGCCTTTTTGTAGTGATCAGGCTGCTTGACCCAAGTACCCCCTCTATCTCATTGATTATACGAAGTACATTGTTCTTAAGGGAATTTATGTCAAAGGTTCTTACTTTTAAAAACAGGTCATAGGGTTCCAGCAGTTCATATATCTCAAGTATATCTTCGATATTATTGAGTTTATTGATTATATTGATCCTCAGGCTTGAATCTATATTAAGGCCAATGAATGTGGTAATGTTAAGATCAAGTTTGGACGGGTCAGTTATTATTGTAAAATTCTCAATTATGCCTTCAGATTCAAGGTTCTTAATGCGTTTGTGGATGGTAGAAGTGGCAACTCCAAGTTCTTTTGCTATGTCGGTACTGTGCATCCGGCCATTCCTTGAAAGAAATTTAAGAATAAAAATATCCAATTCGTCCATAATTAAACAGAATATCTTACAGTACTACAATATAAAAATTTCGACAAATCAAGCAAAATCAAAAAAAATGGTGCAAAAAAAGTGATTAGTGAGTTTTATATTTTATATTTTATAAATATATAAAGTTTGCACTTTTTTTCCAGTAATAGAAAGCAAGTTTTATCATTTATCATATTAGATTAAGTCTGAATTATATGGATATATCCTCACATGAGTATTCGGAATAATACTTCATATGCTGCCAGAAGTAAAGATAATAGGCATGAATTACATTTAGAGTGCAGGTTGATAAAATGGAACTTGAAAAATTACGACACGGTACTGAACTATTAAAACGAGGGTTTGCTAAAATGCAAAAGGGCGGGGTCATCATGGATGTAACTAATCCGGAAGAGGCGCATATAGCAGAAGATGCAGGGGCTGTTGCGGTCATGGCCCTGCATATGGTTCCGGCCGATATCAGGAAAACTGGCGGAGTGGCACGGATGGCTGATCCGCAGATCATAGCCGAGATCATAGATTCGGTCACTATACCTGTTATGGCAAAGGCCCGTATCGGGCATTTTGTAGAAGCTGAGATATTAGAAGCGTTAGGCGCGGATATGATCGATGAGTCTGAAGTGCTCACACCGGCTGACGTTAAATATCATATAGACAAAAGGAATTTTACCATACCCTTTGTATGCGGAGCACGGAACCTGGGCGAAGCCCTGCGAAGGATACACGAAGGAGCGGCCATGATACGCACTAAAGGCGAGGCAGGTACTGGTGATGTGAGCGAAGCTGTGCGGCACATGCGCCTTATCAAAGAGCAGATTGGTAAATTAAAAGGCATGGACCTTCAGGAAATGGAACGGGTAGCCCGTGAAATTGAGGCTCCAATCGAACTGGTTGTGGATACTGCCCAACGACAGCGCCTTCCAGTAGTGAACTTTGCAGCCGGGGGTGTTGCCACTCCTGCAGATGCGGCATTGATGATGAAGCTTGGTGTTGATGGTGTTTTCGTTGGCAGTGGGATATTCAAATCCGAGAAACCGGCCACTATGGCCACGGCCATTGTAGAAGCTGTTAATAATTTTGACAATCCGGGTGTACTGGCCGAGATTTCAAAGGGTCTGGGCGACCAGATGAAAGGTATCAGTATAAGCAGCATTCCCGAACAGGAAATACTGCAGACCCGAGGGTGGTAATTACCACCCATTTTGCTTTTTTTAGCGTATTGTGAAGGTATATACTTTCCTGCAGGCTTAGAAAAAGCGAACGAAGTGAGAGTTTTCTTGATCCTGTTTTGATCAAATGTAAATAAACCAGGATATCCTTTTCATACGATGACTGTAGAAAAAATCGACAACTATTTAAGGCATAATACATGTTGGCTTTTTAGAGCGTAATGTATAAAGTAATGGTATGAATATCATGAAATGTAAAATCGAAAAACGTGATGAACACAAATCTTCCCTGTTGGTCGATAAGAAAAACATTGACAAAAGCTGGGAAGATGAATTGAGCCAGTGGATAATCGAAGAGTTCTACTCTCCATACCAGGCATCCTGAAGTATATTTTGGGATTCAATTATTTGACATTATATCAGTTAACCACAATTGATGGCGATATATCTTGGAATTAAAAGGAATATGCAGTATATGTCACCATTCGGCTACAATGTATACATGCCAGTTATGTGGCCGTCTCGTATGTAGCAATTGCTTTGATGCTACAAGGGGAGTCTGTGTCCAGTGCAAAGGTGGGGCCGGGCTGGGTTCTGTAGATACTGTACTTAGTGGATGATGTTACCCTTCTATCGAATAAGCAGGTTATTCGTTTTCCAGTTTACCTTCTCCTTCCTTAATGGTTCTGGAGAACCTCGATGAGATTGAATTTTTAATGGTATCTAACATTAACTCTTTACTTTTGACATTATTGCTATTTTTGGTAATTACACTAAACAGCCCCAGTGGAATGGTAATGGATGCATACGACGAATTGCCGATTATATTACCACAGTGTCCGAATGCTTTTTTAAATACCTGTGTAAGGTTGATCTCGATATTGTTGGATACTGCATATACGTATATATTGGAAGTGTCCACTGCATAGACAAGGGCGGTAGATATCCCCTCAAGGTCAAGCATATATTTGCATACCTTTGGCAGGGTACCAGGGTCTTTGATATAACCGGTATTGGTCAAAAGGTATGTACTTTTTATCTCCCTGTTATTCAGTGCTTTTGAAAGATCATTAAATGTCTCGGATTTTACAGCTGGTTTCTCTAATTTCAGGAGCAGGTCATGGTCCATGTGTTCAAGTACAAAGAGGTATGCTTCAAGTCCGTGTTTATTCAGGTTGGTTAAAAAAGTCCTGGTTCTGTCCCTGATCGCGAACAGGAAAATGGTTGCTATGGTACTGTCTATTGGTACCTTCAGGCTTCTGAAGTACTGGACCATGATGGTGGAAGTTGTTTCAACATTTGCCCTTATATCTTTATAATGGCATTTGATATCCTTATTCGCCATCCTGGAATGCGAAATGATTATCGCAGGGATGTCAATTAAAGCACTGACATCTTCAGGCAGTTCACTTGGGACTACATCCACCAAAGCAAGTGTGCCTGATAATTCATCTGTTATCACATCAGGCAAAGGTTCTATACCAGATCCCATTATATTTAGCAGGCCCTTATGGTGCACGGTGCCGGAATAATAGCATTTTGCATTGATATGATAATGTTCTGCAATCCTTGCAAGAGCATAGGCACTTGCAAGAGAATCTACAGTAGGGTTTTTCCTTATAAGTATTGTCAGTCCGTCTTGTGTTCTTTTAAATATGGACTTGAGTTTCCTGCGCTTAAAAAATCCCAGCTTTTTCACAATATGTCACGTCCAATAAAACCAGACTTCTATTAATGAAGCTCTACTAATAAACTTCTACTAATAAACTTCTATTATGAACTTCTATTATAAACTTCTACTAATAAACTTCTACTAATAAACTTCTATTATGAACTTCTATTATAAACTTCCACTAATATCATAGTATGGTATATGAAATTTATACGTATCGGTATATTTACATGCCCCATTTTCGATACATTCAAACCAATTTCCATATCGGGTGACCTTCCACAGGTTCGATCCCCATGTCTGCCACGCTTTCTGATATCATGATATCAGCCATGGCTGCCATTGGGAATGTATATCGCGCATTTTCGATTGGGCCGTACAGTATGAAGTCCCCGGCTGCCATCTGCTGGATACCAGTGGATGCAATATCACATATCCTGTAAATTAGTTTATCTTCTTCCCCCATATTTCGAAGCCAGTTCCATGCAGACGGGGCATTATGGATACCTGAACCTACTGGAATCCCCCATTTTGCCTTGGCAGCAATGGTCATCCGAAGCGCTACTCCGGCACCGTTCCCCATTGGAGTAATGCTGGGGTCGATGAGCTTCTTCCTGATGCCACATTCATCTGCTGTCTCAAGCAGACCATGGGGCAGAACCTTTCCGCCGTTCTCCAAAAGTTCCATACGCCCGCCCAGGCTTGAATCCATTGCATTGAAGCCCAGGATGATGGCAGTATCCATGTCAGATAAAGTCAGTGCCTCGATCTCTTCTTCTGTCACTGCCATATTCAGGCTGTTGTAAATGGTCTTATCTGCCAGTCCGATCTCACTGACATAACTGGCTGCAGCCATTCGTACACGGCTTTCAGTAGAATCAATTAAAAGGGGCGCATCGGTTACATTGCTCACAAAGTCCAGGTAGCGCATTGCTGCCTCGGTACTCTCTGCATAGATGTGCACCATGCATGGATTGCCTGTTTCATCAGAGAGTTCCTGCTGCCGGTTGATTATTTTCTCGGCAGAGGGCTTATCAAAGATACCTTTCCCAGGGTCCAGGACTATGCTGTGTTTGTTGTAGAAGATGGTCCCTGCCAGTACTGTCGGGTATTCGCCGGGCTGGCCACCAATCTTGATATTAGCGATATTTACGATATCCTGCACTTTCTGGAATGTGAACATATTGATCAGTCCTGTTTTTTTGTTTCAGGTCTCGGCAAATATGACCCCTGATGTTGAGTCCATCAGGATTCCGGGAGCTATCATCATGTCCCCGCCTATGATCTCACGATTAATCTTTTGTTTCTTCTTCCTGGTTTCAATGACCATCGGCGGTTCCGGGAAGGGGTTGCCCCTTGACCGGTATTCATTGATCAACTCCTGTATCTTATTTGTCTCAACAAGTCCGCGCCTGTCAATTAGTTCCACCTGCTGCCTGAATCGTTCAATGGCCTCTGCCGGGATGTTCTCTATAAAAGGAATTGCACCGTCCGATCCGATTATCCTGCCCTGTTCATCTATACCGTTATGGTGTATTGCAAGAAGTGTATTGCCTGAAAGGTGTCCCCTTGACTCGTTGCCACATACTAAGATGTACCTGATATTGGAATTTGAAATAGTATTGATAATGATCTTCTCAATACCCAGGTTCTCTGTCTTGCAGCTGCCTACCATACATGCACCAGGGAACGGGTCCATGTCACTGGCAAGGGTGGCTACACAAATCCGCGAGCGGGAGTCGACCACTGTATAATCACCCCGTACAGGTGGCCATTCTTTAGCGATGGTGTCATCCGACATTCTTGCACACTCATTGTTTTTCAGTTATTTAATGGCTTATGTTGTGATTGTTTATCGTAGATATGTTTTTTTATTATAAATTGTAAATATTTTTGGGTTATGATTTTACAGGTGAGTGCATCAGTGTTCGTATATTCGTGATGGTCGTCATACCGTCGTCATACTGGTATCATACTGTTGTCATTCTTTCAGGGTGGTATCAGCAAAGGCAGAGGCACGATAGAATACCTTGCGGACCAGAGCAGCTGGAAAATATACAACTATAAAAGATACAGTACTATGTTACTGTGTCCGCTGATGTGCCCAGAAACGAAACAAGGGATATGGCCAGGATGTGGTTTTTTTATCCTTTAGCTGCGGTCTTTTCTCGCAAGTGCGGAAGCTATCATAATAGCCTTAGTGTAATGCCCGCCCACCCGGCTGGAATCTACAAACACCTTATCCATCAACACAACCGCACCATATCCGTACCCACCGGCAACCAGAACCAAAGTCCTGAAAATAAGGTTCCCTGATACACCGTCCGGGGCAAGTATAAAGTTAGCCTCACCCACTGCATCCTCGATAAGTATGCCGTAGTGTCGTACATCATAGCCTTCTTCTAGGGCTTTGCGGGTGACAAACTCAGCATCGTCCAGCGTCTTATCCACATACGGGTCCCGCCCCTTATCCTCGAACCGCCCGCCAGAAAGTATCGCTATCCTTGGCTCCACACCAAGCCTCCTGATGTGCTCTGCCCCGCGCCTGATAAACTCAAGTTTACCCTCAACAGTGCTCCCTTCATCAATACCCACCGGAGCCAGGAACAGCGGAATCCCGTCCGGGGTTTCAAGCAGTGCCACCCGGTATAGGCTTTTTGTACCCAGCCTTTCTTTGAGATAAGAAAGCGTGGACGTGGCTGACAGGGTGCCGCGAACAGCCGCATCCACATCCCCTGTGGCAAGCATGTCAACTATGGTCTTGGCAGCCTCATTAGAATGTACCACTTCCAGGTCTGTACCTATTTCATGAATCTCACTGCTGTTCCCAACCAGCACCACCTCTGCGAATTCACCTGCCAGAACCGCACTATGCAGGAGTTTGGAACTTACACTGCCTATACCCAGGGCAACCCGGGCATGGTTCTCCACCGCCTTTTTCTCAATTCTTGAGATTATTTCGCTCATGCTCACACCATGATATGGTTATTTTTCGTCAATACTGCACATTGCTGCCGGCTCTTCTTGAGCCTTTTCTTCATACCCCGCACCGGGCAGGAATTTGCCGCGTCCTTTTTTGGCATGGATACCTTCATCCCATATCACCTCGCCTCCTGATATGGTCATTACAGGGAATATAGCTTCCATACCTTCGTAGGGACTCCAGCCTGCCTTGCTGTGCAGCTTATCAGCATCGACCTCTGATATATTTGCAGTATCCACAAGCACCAGGTCGGCATCGAACCCTTTCCAGATGGCGCCCTTCCTGTGGTTTGTCAGTCCGAATATCATTGCCGGATTGGTGCACATGACCTCAACCATCCTTGACAGAGGGATAAGATTGCGCCTCACCGCCAGCAGCATCAATGGTAGCATGGTCTCAACACCGGGCACACCTGCAGGTGATGACCAGATATCTGTCTGCTTCTCTGCTTCGGTATGAGGGGCATGGTCGGAGGCCACGATATCAATAGTACCATCGTTCAAGCCATTCCACAGGTACTGTAGACTGCGCCTTTTCCGAAGAGGTGGGTTCATCTTGCCAAGTGTGCCCAGCCGGTCGTAATCCTTATTTGACAGGAACAGGTGGTGCGGTGCAGCCTCAGCTGTGATCGTGCCGCCACAATCCCCGGAATCACCATAATCTCCACATTTGGCACCCCTGATGAGGCCAACAGCTTCCCGGGTGCTGATGTGGCACAAGTGTGCTTTTGCATTGAAAGCCATAACATCTTCAATAGAATTGGCAACTGCTACTGCTTCTGACAAATTCGGGCGGCTCTTTGAATAAGACTCGGGCTCCAGGTTTCCCTTTGTTAATTTGCCATATGATTCGAGTATCTCCTGGTCTTCTGCATGGATACATGCCAGAGCATCCAGATCGCGGGTGATCTGCAATGCTGCAGTCATGTGGTCGCGCTCTACAGTCATAGAACCTGTGCTCTCACCAAGGAATATCTCGCCAAATGCCGAGCAGCCTGCCTTCCATAATGAAGCAAGCTCATCCAGGTTATCCTTTACCCCGGCATTGATCCCGAAATCTATTATGGATCTGGAAGAGGCAAGTTCCTGTTTTGCCTTGAAAGTACCCTCATCCAGTGTAGGGGGTATGGTGTTGGGATGATCTATCACTGTGGTCACCCCGCCGGCAGCAGCTGAACATGAACCTGAGTACCAGTCCTCCTTGTGGCTCATACCCGGTTCCCTGAAATGAACGTGGACATCGATAATGCCGGGAAGTACCAGCATATTGTCTGCATTGATAACAAGATCGAAATCATTTTTGGGTATGATCTTTGCAATCTCGGCAACCTTCCCGTCTTCAATAGCCAGCTCTGCTTCATGTATCTGTCCCTGGTAAAAGATGCGGGCGTTTTTGATTATTGTGTCAGGCATTGTGGTTGTATATGTAATTGATATAATATTAATCCTGATGTAAGGAGTTGCCTATATATGACTATATATTTTATGTAGAAAATATTTAGATACTTTGGCAGTAAACACAAATCGAAAAATATCTATGGTATTTTGTAACAAGATATTAAGATGAAAGAGCATATCTATGGAACATATCTATAGAACATATTTTGAGTATCTGACATGGTGAAAATATGGTGGATAAAGCACAAACAGATGTTGATAACATAATCAGGGATATTATCCGGGATATTAAGGAAATGGGGCAGCGTACCAAGCTTTCCATTGACCGAACCGTCACTTCCCTAAAGGAGCAGGAGATTGGCCTGGCAGATAAGGTCATTGAAATGAACAGAGAGATCGATGAATTCGGTGATGTTGTTGAGGATAAGTGCACCAGGACCATGACAATAAAAGTGTCACCAACCCAACTCAGGATGCTAAAGGGCACCCTGAAGATGATCATCGACCTTAAAAGTATAAGCGGGCTGGCAGTTGAAATTGCGTACATCACCAAGGCCACTGAAGGTTCACCACACATTAAACCACTGGTGGATATACCAAGGATGTCTGATATCCTGCAGGAAATGCTGGACGGTAGTATTGAAGCCCTGGAAAAGCAGGATGTAGAACTGGCAAAGGATATAGCTTCTAGGGACGAGGAAATTGATGCACTGTTCGACCAGGTCAGGCGGGAACTAATCACTTACATGATCGAAGACCCAAAAAAGATAGCCAATGCATCACATCTTACATTTGCGTCACGATACCTGGAACGTATGGGCGACCACATAAACAACCTATGTGAAAGGGTTGTGTACATGGTAACCGGAGAAAAGCAGGACCTGAACAAACGGGGTTAAGATATGGATATTTTCGATCCGATCATACTGTTAGTGTTAGTAGCCGGTCTGTATATGGCATGGAACATCGGTGCCAACGACCTGGCCAATTCAATGGGCACTTCGGTTGGTACAGGTGCATTATCGCTCAAACAGGTAGTAATTATAGCAGGCACACTTGAACTGGTCGGTGCGCTCGCATTCGGCGACAGGGTCACAACCAAGATCGCAAAGGGTATTGTACCAATTGAAGATATTATAAGCGTTGACCCGAACATTGTAATAATCGGTTCCCTGGCTGCTATACTTGCTGCGAGTTTCTGGATCACATTTGCCACCTTCTACCATATGCCCGTTTCCACGACCCATGCAATCGTGGGTGCAATAACAGGTTTTGGACTGGTTGCTACCATGTTTGTTGATACCTTCACCATTGACCAGATACAATGGATCGTGCTTGGAAAGATCGTAATCTCCTGGATCACATCTCCACTTATCGGGGCCTTGATGGCATTTATCATATTCACGATTATACGTATTTTCCTGCTGGCACGTGTGGATGACCCCTACAAGCTGGAAAAGAAATTCGGGTATCTTCAGATACTGTCTGCTTGTTTTGTGGCACTTGCCCATGGATCAAATGATGTTGCCAATGCCATAGGCCCGCTGTCTGCAGCCCTGTCTGCTGCCAATATTACCGAGTACGGCGTCATCCCTATGTGGGTACTGGCCATCGGCGGTATCGGCATCGTGATCGGTCTTGGGACCTGGGGCTGGAAGGTCATTGAAACAGTCGGCAGCAGCATAACCGAGCTTACACCCACAAGGGGTTTTTCAGCCGAGTTTGCCACGGCCGTGGTGGTCTTCGGTCATTCCTACAGTGCATTACCCATATCCACTACCCATACACTGGTTGGGGCAGTTGTGGGTGTGGGACTGGCGGGTGGTCTTGCAGCGGTTGATTTAAGTGTTATCAAGAAAATAATCTTATCCTGGGTAATCACGGTGCCAGTGGCCGCCCTGACATCAGGATTGATATTTATAATATTAATGAAGGTGCTATAATGCCAATTGAGTATATTCGTTCTGTTCTTGGAATCTTCGGGGAATCACCTTTCAAACCTGTTCATACGCATGCAGAGAAAGGAGGGGAGGCTGTGCAAAAGCTGCAGCAGTCGGTAAAAGCCTATTGCAAAGGCGATTATATGGCAGTGCATACATTTGACACTGAAATATCTGCTATAGAGTATGAGGCTGATATAATCAAACAGACCATACGCAAGCTTATACCCAGTTCCATGATGCTGCCGGTAGATCCTAATGACCTGCTTTCTTTCCTGAAACCCCAGGACTCGATCGCAGATAATGCCCATCATACTGCCCACTGGCTTACCCTAAGGGAGACCGAACTTCATCCTGAGATCAAGGAAGGGGTGCTTGAGTTGATGGAGCGTATTGTCAAAACTGTTGATGCCTATGAGGATATGGTGAATGATATTGCCAAACTGCTTGAAACATCTTTCAGTAAAAAGGAAATTAAGAGAATACTCAAAAAAGTCCCCATTGTCGAGGAACTGGAACATGAGACTGATATTACCAAGAAACAACTCCAGGCCACGGTCTTCAAATACGAGGACGAACTTGGCGGTACTGGCGTGTTCTATTTGATAAGTCTGTTGCGGGATATGGGCAACATTGCTGATAGTGCCAGTAAGGCGGCAGACCGCCTAAGGACGATGATCTTACGAAGATGAATGAAAAATTAGATTATTTAACTGAATTTGAGCCGGCCTATATGGAACTGGTCAATAGTGGTGAGATTGACAACCGTATCGAAAAGCTGTTTTCGAAACTTGAGCAGTGTGATATCTGTCCCAGAAATTGCGGTGTGAACAGGCTTGATGGCGAGATCGGGTACTGCCAGGCCGGTGCTGAACTGGTGGTGTCTTCGGTTCAGCCCCATTTCTGGGAGGAAGCTCCCCTGGCTGGAATTGGAGGTTCTGGTACTGTGTTCCTAGCCAATTGTAATCTGCGATGTGTGTACTGCCAGAATTATGATATCAGCCATGATGGCAGGGGGAATACAATCACCGAAGAGCAACTGGCAGAAAGCATGCTCTGGCTCCAGCGTATCGGCTGCCACAATATCAATCTTGTTACTCCTACCCATTACACGCCCCATATTGTAAAGGCCGTGGCTATTGCAGCCAGAAAGGGTTTGAGACTGCCTATTGTGTACAATTGTAGTGGTTACGAGGATGCCAGGACCCTGAAACTGCTTGACGGTATTGTGGATATCTACATGCCTGATATCAAGTATGGAGGCACTGAGAGTGCGAAGCTGTACAGCGATGCCCCTGATTATTTCGAGGTGTGCAAGCACGCGGTGCGTGAGATGTACAGACAGGTGGGCGACCTTGTGATCGATCGGACTATTGCCTGGCACGGGCTCCTGATACGTCACCTGGTACTTCCCAATAACAGGGCTGATAGCCTGCAGGTGCTGGAGTTCATTGCAAATGAAATATCAAGGGAGAGTTATGTGAATATTATGCTCCAGTACAAGCCCGCATATCGTGCATTGGAATTTGAGGATATTGACAGGACTGTGTACATTGAGGAATATTACAATGTGTTGGATATAGCCAGGGGATTGGGGCTGCATAGGGGATTTCCTAACGAGTGAACTGCCTGGCAGGGAAGTATCCAATGATTGTATATGATGTACACGAATTTTAGCAATAAATTGTGACCAGTTTTTACTCAGGGACACGAGCCAGGCTGGAGACTATATTTATCAATAATATTTTAAACACACTACTCATTATGAGAATCATAATATGTGTAGTTCCGGATGTTTAGAATTTAGAAAAACTTAAATATATATATAATGACATGAAACAGGCTGCTGTCCTGGCAGTAGAAGAGATCAATGCAGATGGTGGAGTGTATGTAGAAGAATATGGAGTAAAAATACCACTGAAATTGGTAGAAGGGGATACACAAACTTCACCAACCGAAGGTGTAACTGCTGTGGAGCGATTGATCACAAGCGAGAATGTAGTAGTACTTGTGGGCGGTTTCTCCAGCGGTGTCACTCTGGCCAACCAGGTACCAGCCGCCGGTAAGGTGCCGTACATTATCACAGGTGCGTCCAGTTCTCAGGTTACAAGAAGAACAGAGATCGATACCAGTTATTTCTTCCATTACTGCTCAACCACGGACGACTATTCGCAGCCCATCCTGCAGTTCTTTGTGGACGAACTTAAACCAATGGTTGCCGCAGACAGGGACCTGAAACTGGCTTTGATATACAGGGACGATGCCTATGGAAAAGGTGTTATCGAATCCAGTGTGGCATATATTGAGGATAACAGCATGCCAATAGAATTAGTGGCTAAGGAGAAGTATCCCACAGATGAAACTGATTTCCACACATACCTTACCAAGATAGCAGAAGCAAAACCAGATGCAGTTTACACAGTTGGTTTTGTGAAGGACACATCCAGTGTCTATATCCAGGGACAGAGGGATGTAGGTCTTAATACGCTTTACATGGCAGTGGAATGTAACGAGGACCCTGCATTCTATGAACTCCTGGGCGAATGGGGCGATGGCCAGCTTCTTGAAAGCAAGTTCGCACCTTATGCAGCCGAATACACTGAACTGATGGGACCGTATAAGGAAGCATATCTAGCCAAATGGGATGAAATGCCTGGTATGATGGGGGCTGATACCTACGACGGTATCTATCTGGCAGCCTCTGCAATTGAGCGAGCAGGTTCACTTGATCGGACACAGGTAAGGGATGCCATCAAACAGACTAACGAACAAGAGATGCTTATTTTGCTGGAAGGCGGAAACATCACCTTTGATGAGTACAATGAGATATCACCAATTATATTCATTGAACAGATGTTCTGGGACGAGGAGACTGAAGAACTCAAACCTGTCATCGTCCTTCCGGATAGTATGAAAGAGCAAGACTTTGTCCTGCCTGACAACTATGAAATTGGTGGATGAACGATCCACCGATTTTCCTTTATTTTTATTAATTATCTTTTAGCATGACTGAAATCACCACATTATTACAGATATTCATCTGGGGCCTGACAGCCGGATGTATCTATGTACTCATGGCAGTGGGCCTGAATATGATATTCGGTGTGATGAAGGTGGTGAACTTTGCTCATGGCGAGATCATGATGCTTGGCGCTTTTGCCAGTTTCGGACTATATTACTACACAGGTCTGAACCCTTATTTCCTGATGCTATTCTCAATGGTCATCATTGGTGTTTTCGGAGTAATGATAGAACGTTTTGGGTTCAGGAAGGTACTGGGAACAGGAAAACTGAACGAGATATTCTTAAGCCTTGGTTTAATTTATATTCTTCAAAATGCAGCAGTGAAATTATGGACCGACGATATCAAAAAGATCAACAGTCCTTACAGTTCAATGACCCTGGACCTTGGAGTGTTGAACATAACATATGACCGGATCATAGCTATTGCATTTACGGCATTGATACTTATCTGTCTATATTTGTTCCTTATCAGGACCGATGTGGGCCGGGCGCTGCGAGCAACCAGCCAGAACCATGAAGCAGCCATGTTAATGGGTGTAAATGTCAATCATATGTATATGTTGAGTTTTGGGATTGGTGCTGCCCTGGCCGCATCAGCGGGTACGGTCCACGCTATCCTGTCCCCTTTCAATCCGTATATGGGTACCATACCAGGTATCATGGCCTTCACAGTGATCATTATTGGCGGTCTTGGCAGCATCCCGGGTGCTATCATCGCAGGATTGATGCTGGGACTGGTCCAGAATTTTACCATATTCTATTTCGGGGGAGCATGGAAGGAAGCAGTGGCATTCGTACTTCTGATCATCGTGCTGGTAATAAGGCCGACCGGTATTTTCGGGGAGGAACATTGACATGACTGTTAGAGAACTGTTTGGCAAATATGCAGTTTCCTCATACTCAGCCTACTTATTACTGGTAATGATCGGGCTGGCACTGCCATTGGTGATAACTGATGATTTCTATAACAGGATAATAATACTCACGTTTTTCTATATCATGTTCTCAACAAGCTGGAACCTGCTGGCATATTCGGGACAGGCATCCCTGGGACATGCTGCTTTTCTTGGTATAGGGGGTTTTGCTTCCACTATCCTTATCATAAATGGTGTAACACCAGTGTTAGGAGTGTTTAGTGGCGCACTGGCTGCGTCCCTTGTTGGTTTATTCTTAGGTATAATATGTGTCAGGTTAAAAGAATGGTTCCTGGGACTTGTCACATTCGGTTTTGCTATAATAATGGCTGCTGTGGTAAATGAGTTATCGGTTTTTATCGAGGCAATAAATGGCATACTTAGTGCAGTGGGTCTGTCCGGCAACATGGACCCCCATATGCTCGGCGGCAGTCTTGGAATATATTCACCTGACATTGTGTCACGAGCCCAATATTATTACCTGTTCTTCTTCGCCATGGTAGGAACAATACTGGCATCCCACCTGGTGATCAGGTCAAAGATCGGGTTTGCGTTTGCAGCCATCAGGGAGAACCAGGCCGAAGCTGGCATGATGGGTGTGGATATCACGCGGTATAAGCTGATAGCGTTCATGATCAGTACGTTTATGGCAGGGTTTGCGGGAGCACTGTTCGCTCCTTACAATTATTTCATCAACCCTGAGATATTCAGCATACATAATTCCTTCATGCCTATTATTATGACAATAAGCGGGGGTATCGGGACAATAGGCGGCCCTATCATAGGTGCACTGGTAATAAATATTCTATGGGAACAGATGGGATTGTGGGGTATGAGCATTGACCGTCTGCTTATCCTTGGTGTGATACTGGTTCTTGAGATTCTGTTCCTGCCCAAAGGCTTGATGCCACTTATTAAAAAAATCACTGATAAAGTTGCGGGCACTACATCCCGAGATATGCCTCTTTGACGTGGTTATTGTCAAGCAGTTCACTGCTTCCCCCTTCAAGAGTGATGCGCCCGGTCTCAAGCACATACCCCCTATTTGATGCTTCCAGTGCGTGATGGATATTCTGCTCCACCAGCAGCACGGTCACGCCTTGGGTGTTCAGGGTCTTGACGATTTCGAAAACCGTTTTGACCATTATAGGTGCCAGCCCCAGGGAGGGTTCATCCAGTATCAACAGTTTGGGACGTGACATCAGACCCCTGGCAATGGCCAGCATCTGCTGCTCACCTCCGCTCATGGTACCGGCAGACTGTTTTTGCCGTTCTTCTAACCTTGGGAACAGGTCGAAAACCCATTCCAGGGTATTTTCCCTATCATCAGAAGTGTATGCTCCCATTTGCAGGTTTTCCATTATGGTCATCCTTGGGAACAGTTCCCTTCCTTCTGGTACAAGAGCAATACCACCTTCTACGATCTTGTGGGTGGGTGCTAGATGGATAGGGTTTCCATTGAATTCAATAGTCCCTGATGTGGGTTTGAGCAGTCCCATTATGGTCTTGACAATGGTTGTCTTGCCTGCACCGTTCGGACCGATAATTGTGATGATCTCTCCTTTGTCTATGTGGAAGTCCACATCCCACAGTATCTTAACAGAACCGTAGGAGACATTGACATTTTCAACTTTGAGCATTGCATTAACCTCTTAAAAGATGTACTTCTCGCCCAGATATGATTCGATCACTTTCTCGTCATTTGCTATCTCTTCAGGTGTACCATCAGCTATCTTTTTACCGTAATCAAGTACTACGATGCGGTCAGATACACCCATGATTACACGCATTATGTGCTCTACCATCAGGACTGATGTGCCGTTGTCGCGCATCTTTTTTATGAGTTCAATGGCCTGGAGGCTCTCTTTTGGGTTGAGGCCGGTGGTCACTTCATCCAGCAGGATGAGTTTGGGGTTAGTGGACAGGGCGCGGGCTAGTTGTATATACTTGAGTTCCATGAGGTTGAGGTTCTTGACTGGGAGATGTATTTTATCTTTGGAGAATCCTATGAACCGGAGCAGTTCAATTGCTTTGTGCTGTGCTTCTTTCATGTTGCTGTTGTCCACATCACCGAACAGGGCTCCGATCATTACGTTTTCCAGGGCTGTCATTTCAGGGAATGAATGTATCAGCTGGAAGGTTTTGGTTATACCCAGTTTGCATACTTTGAACGGGGGCATTTTGGTGATGTCGTTACCGTTGAATATGATGGAGCCTGAGTCGGGGCGATATATGCCGCTGATGAGGTTTAGTAGTGTGGATTTTCCGGCACCGTTGGGTCCAACCAGGCCTACTATCTCTCCTTGACCTACATGGATATCCACATTGGAAACGGCTACAAGGCCGCCGAATGTTTTGGTTAGGTTGGTAGCTTGGAGCAGTATGATCACCTGTAATTATTTTTATGGTTTTATGGTATGATATCATTTAGCTTTTCCGAAATGGGGGTGTGGTGTTGGAGATGGAAAAAATATATACGTTTGAGTAATAAGATTATAGGTGAGATTAGAAGCTCATTGGATAGTGTACAGATAAAAGGTGGGGAAAATGATTGATGATTGCGGAGTTCGACCAGAGGGATGTGTACTGTAGATCTTGTTTGGATATATTACGTTAAACGACATGTTGCTTAGCTTATGGATGTAGACTTATGGATCTTAAGGGATATTTTGAAAAAATAGAAAAAAGTGATTGCCCAGATGATTGCACTTTCAAGTACAAAAGAGAAATAGAAATTGTCGGCGAGCAAAGCGGTCTCCTAACACAGTATATGCGATCCAGGCTTTGCCCTCCCCCTCCTGCGGCCATATCATCTGCACTCACCCGGCCGCCCTTTCCGCTCAACCTCAAAACCTGCGCCCAGTTGCTCTACGATGCATGCGGCGGCCTTGGGTGGTTGTGGGTGCTGCCGGTAGGGGGTATGGCTGTTAAAATATATAAGTTATAGGATATTATAAACCACAGAGTGCACAGAGCGTTTTTACATTTCTCTGCGTACCTCTGCGGTTCACAGTGAAATGCTGTCCAGCCCCCCATTCTTCCACTTTCCCGCCGCACCGGCATCTGCACTATACCCTGCTACCGCAGCCCGCCAGGGCGGCAAGGTGGCAGGCAGCCTTGTGGATTCGTGCGAGTTTCGAACCGCAGATGAACGCGGATAAACGCAGATATTACAGCTAGAATTAGATTATATTTAAATTTTTACCGTGTAATCACAATTTAAATCCATAATTGCCATTATCTATGTTCATCTGTGTTTATCTGTGGTTAATAATGAAATATAAATAATTCCAGCCCGTTTAATTTCTGCACATGCGTTGACCCAAGGTTGGGAAGGGGATGTGCGGGCGGCAGCCACAGGGGTTGGTTGGTGCTGCCGGAGTTGGGCATGGCTATTAAAATATATAATTTATGAAATGCTGCACCACAAAGAACGCTCAGGACGCAAAGTTAAGGTTACAATGTCTTTGCGAACACTGCGCTCTTTGCGGTGAAACAGTGGACGGCAACCTTCAATCTGCGTTTATTTGCATTCATCTGCGGTTAATTTCTGCAGAAATCCAGCCCTATTCATTCATTCCTCCACTCTCCCGCCTCCCGACATTTCCACTCGCCTGCGCTGCCTCTGCTCATCCGGCCGCCCCTCCCGCTCAACCCCACACCCTGCGCCCGGTTGCTCTGCGTGCAAGCGGCGGCCTCGGGTGGTAGGGGGTGCTGCCGGTAGGGGGTATGGCTGTTAAAATATATAATTTATGTAATTTTTAAGCCACAGAGTGCACAAAGCCTTGTTGCTTTTCTCTGTGTCCTCTATGCTCTCGGTGGCTAATATTGAACTGATTCCAGCCCTCGTTAGTTCTTCACTCTCCCGCCGTCCCTCCACCCTCCCACTGCGATTGAGAAGCAGCGTGCCTCCCCCAGTCAGACACTGCGACAGACGGCGCGCGGATGGTCTTAAGCGAAACGAAAAAAACGGCGCTACTACACGCGTGAAGCGCGGCAGGATGCTGCATTGTTTTTAGTTCGAACGATTCACTTCGCATATCTGCCAAACGTTATATATGTAATCGTGAGCAAATGCTATATGGCAAACGCTACATTAAAATGAGGCAATTTATACATTACTGATCTTCACAAAGGTGGGAATTATAAATGACATATTACGGAATAATAGCGATGAACAATGATAGATTTAATGACATCACCCCGGAAGAAGCTATAAATAAACTTCAAAGTATGGGGATTAAGTGCAACAAAAAGCAGTTTTTAAAAGATGTCAAAGCGTTTTATTCTGCCGAAGATATATCTAAGCATTGGAGAAAAAAACATACGATTTTTATAGAAGAAAATTGGGAAGATGATTTTATATGGGAAGCAGCTTTGTTTTTATGGGAAAAGTTTGCTCCCCAGATAGTAAATACAGAAAAATTGGACGATATGATGCAAGAAGGTTATGAACTAATAGAGAAGGAAAAGTACATAGAGGGAATCGAACTTTGGCTCGATGTTTGGGAACATTTGAGAAAGAGGTTCACTCCAGATATGGAATCTATTAGTGAAGCCGAGGTTGTATTCCCTGGGATGATGCAAAGTTTGTTCAACTGGTGCCAAGATGTCGATGTAGCGTTGGAAAATGCAGGATCGGAAGATCCATCTTTTTATAAGAAAAGGATTGAATACTGTAATACATTTTGTAGTCTATTTCCAGAATCTAATGAATTGATTATACATAATATGAAACGTGCAGAAGCGGATTCGTATTTTCATTTAGGCGAAACCCGAAAAGGGGATGAGTTATTTGAAAAAATGATTGATGATTTTCCGGATTCGGTTTGGGGTTATTTGGGGTGGGGTGATATGTATGGAATCATAAGGTTAAATGAAAAAGTGCCAATTGATTATGAAAAAGCAAACAAGATTTATCGAGATGGACTTAAAAAGGTCAAGGATCATAATGAAAGAAAATATCTCTTGGAAAGACTTGAATCTCTTGAAAAAATGAAGAAGAGGGGAGATAAAACCAAAAAGTCATGAGAGAATGAGTGAATTAGTAACGACTGCATATACATGGGCACTTTGCTCATGACTCTTCGATCACTGACGCTCCATCTTCCTCGCCCTGTAGGCTTGGAGGATATAACAAGCAAGTACCTGCTCGCTCCCTGCGGTTGTAAACTTCAGATACCCGCCAAATGTTATACGAAAGTGCGCTATAATAATCATCAAAGAAGGTAAATAATATGGAACTTGAAATAGAAGGAAAATATATTTTTCTAAGAAATAAAGTGGTTTCCAAGCTGGATCTTTTTGTTATAGACTTTATCAAAATTCTGGAAAAATATACAGATTATGTTATTGTAAGTGGTTATGTTTCTATACTCTTCGGAAGATCCAGGGGAACGGAAGATATCGATATATTTATTGAAAAAATGGATTTCCAAACGTTCAAACAGCTTAATGACGAATTACGCCAAAAAAAATATTGGTTTTTAAATGCCGAAAATCCTTTAGAGCTATATGAAATGCTTAATGACAAACTTGCAATCAGAGTTGCCATACAGGATACTGTCATTCCAAATATTGAGATCAAATTCACTAAAAACATGATAGATCGGGACTCTTTACAAAAGCATATGGAAGTAAAAATCGATCGAGAAAGTCTAAACATTTCACCTCTGGAAATCCAGATACCTTTCAAGCTTTATTTGGGCAGTGATAAAGATATAGAAGATGCAGTTTATTTATATGAATTATTTGGTGAACATCTAAACAAAGAAAAATTGAAACAATATATGGATCTTCTTAAGGTACAAGGTAGCAATTATGGAATCGAATTTTGATAAAAAGCAAAACCTAAAAGAAAGACTTGAATTTGTACGTTTCTACAGCCGATGGGTCAAATCCGTACCAAATGAAGTATGGAGTAAACAGCAAACGGATTTTATCAACAGTTTATTTGAAAATGCAGTCAACTATCCATTTTCACCAGAAAAGTATTTAAAATCACTTAAAAAATAACACGAAATCCATCTATCAAAATAGAATGACTCCCAGCGTCCCTTCGTTGCTTTTTATCTCCCGCCGGCCCCTTTGCTCTTCGCTATGATCTAGACGCACCGCACCCGTCCCAGCCAAACACTGCGACAGACGGCGCACGGGTGTTCTGCATGCGGGCGGCGGCATCGGGTGGTTGTAGGTGCTGCCGGCAGGGGGCATGGCAGGGTGCTTTTTGACATAGGTTGGGTTATACTATTTGGTATAACTACATATGCCATATATCACAATATCTTATCTGATCAGAATGTGCCACGCAACTGTTGAACTAAAAAAATGGGGGAATTCCCTGGGAATTATTATCCCCAAGGATAAAGTGAAAGAGCTGGGCTTATCAGAACATGATGTCATTGACCTGGATATAGTCAAAAAGGAAATGGTATCTGGGTTTGGAATTGCAGAGGGGAGAGCTCCTTACAAGCGTGAGCACGCTGCTGAGCATGAGGATCTGTGGTGATACGGCGTATCTTTTGGATACCTACGCCTGGGTAGAATACTTCATAGGTTCAAAAAAGGGCGAGTTTGTTAGGGGGATGGTGGAAGATGAGAACAGTGTCATCTATACTCCTGAATGCTGCCTTGCAGAATTGAAGGGCTGGGCCATCAGGGAGGGTGTGGACTTTAAGGAGCCGTACCGCATTGTAAGGAAGCTGTCAGATATCCATTGCATTACTACTGGGGACTGGCTGGAGGCAGCAACCGTAAGGAGCGAGATGAGGAAGAAGGCGAAGGATTTTGGGATGATGGGTTCGTTGATTGTGGCATAGCAGAGGCGTCTCGGGTGTAAGGTTGTGAGCGGGGATGCGCACTTTGAGGGGAAAGGAAAAAGCAAATGTGGAATTTCTGATGATGTGTATTGTGCATAATATTGGGAAGATTGAGGGGTTTGTGAAAAGGGAAGGTAAAAACTTGAAAGAAATACTAATTAACGGGATTGAAGGGGCAAATCAGTTCATTGTGGACACGAAAAATGTTGTAATTGGTGCTTAAAAACACGTTTTTGGTGAACTTTCGTTGAAAGGTGTGGATTTCCATGTATGTATGCCCAAAATTTAAGGAAATTAAGATGTTAACTTCGTGTGTTGGAAACTCTCAGAACTTCAAGGTGTTGTAAAAAGTTGATTTTGGGACTGCCTAATAGTATTACTTTTCGATTTATAGCTCCAATTAGTCTCTTTTTTATTTGGATTTTGAATTACTGGACAGTCTCGGTAGTGGTAAACACTTATAAGGTTAGAATCTCAAATAATAACTATATGGAAACCGAAGCTATAATTGAATTAAGAAAAATTCGTACAGACCTTGATATGCTTACGAACCTATATTCAAAACTTGTAGATAGATTAATCCCTGAAGAAGAACCTGAGCCTGAAGACCTAAAAGCTATTGAAGGCAGGGATAAAATTTCCAGTGAATCTGAACTTCTTAAGGTACTGGACGCATGACCTTTGATGTTAATATCAAAGAAAAATCGTAACTATTCAGCCATACATAAACGTTATCGGTAGACTGAATAGTCCAAAAATAGATAATTGCACACAATTGTCAAATGCCTTTGGAATCGATGGACGTAGACTCAGTATTAAAAACTAAAAAATGTATCGCCATAGACACAAATAAGCTGATTTTCGTCATCGGCATCCGGTCTAAAGGAAGGCTGAATAGTTACGAAAAATCTTTGAAATTTCTATCTTCCCTGCAAAAACATGATAGAGAACGCCTCAAAGAGGCAATTTTTATCTTAAAGGATGACCCGGTTCCCATAAAATCCCTTGATGTTGCTAAACTGAAAGGTGATA
>Ga0255380_10001_pt1 | contig 39561 bp, 33 predicted proteins | sample ANMaggSeSYBR01G8_FD_182107 | JGI IMG/M metagenome (GOLD analysis project Ga0255380, IMG submission 182107) | Sediment cell enrichment communities from methane seep in Santa Monica Basin, California, United Staets - ANME aggregate JGI... | ecosystem: Environmental > Aquatic > Marine > Cold seeps >... | reverse complement strand
TTTGAATTGTGGTTCATCAAGGGCTCGCAAGGTATTCAGGAAAGAGGCAAGTTCCTCTCCCATTAATCCGATATGGCGTATTTCTTTGACAGCACTTTGCGCACGCATGCGCTCTCTTGGCTCAAAATAGAAGAAAAACCAGCTTGCCAGCTCCTGACGTATGGCAACAAGGTGAGGATAGTGGGGCGGATACAGCGGCATGGAGAGTATGCTGTGATCCAGATAGCGCTCATAATAAGTTGAGTGTGCCTGGCCTTCCATACGTAAGTGCAGCCGGTTTCGAACTTTTTCAAGAAAAGGTCTTCTTTTACGGCTGATGTCCCCTTTTTTATTAAGTGATGCAAGATATTCATCTGCGACACGCAGGATACCCGACTTCGGAAGTATTTCTATCTCAATGCGGTAGCGCAAATGTCTTTCACGAACAAAGGATTGGCTCTTTGCAGCAGATTTTGCCTTCTCAGGTGATGCTTTGGTTCTCTTCATCTCACGAATTTGGCGATTTACCAAATCGACAACTGTATTTGAAAGCTCAACATCTGCTTCCATAGTAAATGAAACGACTTCCCTTCCCAGTAATCCCTTAATGCCTTCTTCTCCAAATGCAAAAGATTCCAAAGGTTTGCCACGATATGGAGGTTCAAAAGCCTCTTTTAATGTCCGACTGGTTGCCATTCCTGATAAAAGTTGCAGTGTATCCAGGAAATTGCTCTTCCCTGCTGCATTGGGACCAAATAACACGAAAAGAGAATTGAGACACACCTCTGCATCGACTAAGGATTTATACCCTCGAATTTTAATTTTTCTAAGCATGTTGTTTCTCCGGAATTAAAAATTCAAAATTTTTTCTGCCCCGACATGGTAATGCTCAACCTTTAGAACTGGTTTCCACCCAAGACGAGCAGGGTCTTGAATAATATGGATTTCCGGATCGTTAGCACAGTTAAATACTACATAAAGCCAGAAATCCTTTTTAAGTCGTTCAGCGGTCTTAAATTCGTTTGTGGTTAATGCTATCTCTCCGATATGAGAACGGCCTTTGACTTCGATGAATCTCACCTCAATGGCCGTCTGTGAATCTTCCGGGAGCGGCTTGCGCGAAATCAGGTCGAACCCCCGGTTTTCATCTTCAACACTTTCCACTTTCCAGCCCCGGGCTTCTTCATATTCGGTTACTGCTTTGACTGCAATTTTTTCAATTTCCGGGTTGCTCACCATATTTTTGCCGGTTGGCGTTTCACGTTCCGGGTGCGGCAGTACCCAAGCGCTTCCTATGTGTTGTATATTGCTGACGGTGCATTGTTGTTCTTTCAGCAGATCGGCTTTGCGCTGTTCAAGCCGGTTGTTCAGTTCATCCAGCCTGTCTTCAAGCATCTTTATACGGCCATCCAGACCCGGTTCTCTGGAACCGGATTCTTTTTGTGTCTGCAACTCGGCGAATTGAAGCTGAATCCTGTCAATAATTGTGTTCAGGCTGATCTCTATATGATTCAAGATGGTCTTTACATCTTTTTCCCGCTGCTTTTGCTCATTCTCCAGCATTGGGACAAGCGCCTCTTTATAAAGCGTAGTTTCAACCTGTTCTCGACCGGGCATACCTGAATCTTCAGGGGCGACAGTCCCTTTGGGGGCGATGGAAAGATCAAGGAATATGGTCGGCTGGCGTATGGTGATGGAACCATCCAGAGTTGTCTGTGCCACGAAGAGACGCTTATGCAAAATGTTCCCTCGACCATCCCGGATTTCCGCAGAAAAAACCATAAGCCTGACGGGATCTTCTCGATTCAAATCATAAAAAATTGTTCCCCGTTGCAGATCCTCCCGCACCTTGTCAAGAACCATTGACCTGACGCTTTCAAAAAGCGGGTGACCGGGCGTGACCCATTCCAAAGTTGGATCTTTTGCGAGCAGTTTTTTGTCAAAAACAATCTGTTTATATTCACGGCCCAGCTTGCCAAAGCGCTGTTCTAACTGAATGCCGTATGGAAGCAGTATTCGTGGCAGCCGGCCCACACGATAAACATGTTTTTGATTACTTGCTTCCTTTGGCGAAATTCCAGCTAATGGGGCGGCGTCTATGAAAAATCCTTCGACTACCTCAGGAACAAGCCGTCGTTCTTTGGCCTCTTCTGATTTGCCAACAATGACCGACAGGTTTAACTCGCGTTTAGCAAGCCCTTCCAGAGCGGATTCAGTAATCCGCTTTAATCGTTCGGTATCCACCTGCTCAACGATTCTGTCCTTGATTACGTCTTCAGTAAGGTTGCGGGCATACATCTCGCGCAGCATACGTTCCAGTTGATTGGCAGGGAAAATATCACCCAGCACGTTGAAGACCTTTCCTGTCCTATTGGGGTCGAGATCTTCTTCAATCTTGCTTATACGGTCAAAAAGCTTCTCTAATACACGGCCCTCGCGGGTGTTTATGGAAACAAAGTTTGTGATCAGACAATCCTTTTCCTGCCCATACCGATGAATACGGCCCATACGCTGTTCAAGCCTGTTCGGATTCCAGGGAATGTCGTAATTGATCATGTACCAGCAGAATTGCAGGTTAATACCTTCCCCGGCAGCCTCGGTGGCAACCAGAACCTGGCAGTCTTCTCTAAATTCACGCTCAGCAAAAATACGTGTTCCCGGGGTATCTCTGTCACCGATCTTCATAGTACCGTGAATTTGCGTCACGTTTAGGCCCCATTCACGCAATTTACCCAAAGGTCGTCCATCACGGCCATCTCCTGCAAGATAATCCAGGGTGTCTTTATGTTCAGTAAACAGCAGGAGTTTCATCTTTGAGTCTTCAAAAATACCGTTTTCAGTAATAACCTCCTTTAGTTTGACCAGTTTTGTTTCAACCTCACGGGACTCCAAAGGCCTTGCAATTTCAACAAGTTTTCCCAGTTCAAGTATTTCTTCCCTCAAGGCCTCCGGGTCGATGGAAGCCACCACATTTTCGAGGTCTGCAAGAATTTCCTCCTTCATTTCATCCGGCAGATCGTCAAAATCATCCGGCACTTTTTTCATGATCTGCTCTTCTCGATACGCTTCGGGATCTTCGAGAATTTTTTCTCGTTTGGCCTTCATGCGCTCAAGCGTGCGTCTCACTGCATAAATGCTGGAGGCAAACCGGCGCTGCAGCATGGCCATGGTAAACCCCAAAGCGCGGCCTCGCGCTGTATCATCATGCGCTGCTTTTATTGACTGATCTTCAACATACTGAGTCAGTTTGTCATAAAAATCGAGTTCTTCGTGATCAATCTGAAAACTTACTGTATGAACATAGCGTCGTGTAAAAAGGCTCTTTGCTTCTCCAGTATTCGGATCAGGAAACGATACAAGCGCTTCTTTCACACGGCGCAGGTAAAAAGGAGCCTCTCTCACCTCCATCGCTTTTTCCAGGCTCTTTACGTCCCCGTAAACATCTCTGTCCAGGAGTTTCAGAAACAAACTGAAATTTTTTGGATCTCCTTTATGCGGTGTGGCCGTCATTAATAGATAATGGTCTGTCATATCAGATAACGACTCGCCTAATTTATATGCCAGCGTCTTTTTTTCCTCGCTGTACGCGCTCATCTTATGCGCTTCATCAACAATAATCAGATCCCAATTGCTCCGCATCAGACTTTCTCTTGCATCTTCGATTCTGGAAATCCATGATACTGAAGTAATAACCTGATTGACATCCTGCCAGGGATTAGCGCCATAGGTAGCCCTAAGCACATCACTTCGGATAAGCTGGAAGTTTTCCCTGAACTTATCTTTAAGTTCCCGCTGCCACTGAAATGAGAGATTTGCAGGGGTTACAATCAAGATGCGCTGAATCAGCCCGCGCACTTTCAATTCCTTGATAAGCAGGCCGGCCATGATAGTTTTACCGGCTCCGGGATCATCGGCAAGAAGAAATCGTATACGAGGGAGTTTCAGGAAATAGTCATAAACAGCTTCCAATTGGTGAGGTAGTGGATCAACCCTCGCGATAGAAAGGCTGAAATAGGGATCATATTCATAAGCCAGACCAAGGCGCATCGCCTCAATCCCAAGTCGAAATCTTTCGGGATCGCCATCAAACGGTTCTGTTTCGGGAGATACTTCCAATTCTGTGATTTGGTTTTCATTGAGAATCGGCTGATGAACCCTTCCCGTTTCCATCCCTTCACCGACTAGCTTAATAGAATCACCCATTGGAATGGTGGTGATGACCTTTACACGCTCTGGGAAAATTGGGCCTTGAACGATTACGTTTGGTTTAATATCAGAGAGTTGCATGCATTGCCTGTTTTTCTTTTCAAATCAGCATGTTGGGACGCCGGTAGATTTCAGTCCGTGAGGAATTATAGGTCTTTTTTTGCGCGCCATTTCTTTTTCCATTTTAAACAGCTATAGATATCCGCAACTGAATTGATACCACTTTTCAGTCTGATTCTTGCGCATTCAGCTTTATAAATGGCTTTGTCAAGTATCAATTCATCTGCATGTATCTATAAGTAGGTCGCTATGAGCCGTATCTTGAATAGCGAATAAACTTGATTAAATTTTTCTTCCAAACGATTATTCTGCTCCAATCTTTATTTTATCGAGCTTAAGCTTATTGGTGAATAAGTTTTTCCAAATAATAAGACCAGTCTCTTTATAATAAAAATATGGAAATAGTATTTCAGCTAATTCTTCCATTGATTTTGCCTAAGCTGATACTGAAAAAATGAGGTTAAAAGAATAGAATTGTCGGCTCAAAATAAATTATAAATTGCTTAATGTTCTACCTGCTTTTTGCTCGTTTTTTCAATGTCCAAACTCAGCATCAAGTATCAAGCGGAAGCTACCGATTTTCATTCTTTCAATGAGCAGAATGTTTCCCTTTTATTTTGAAAGCTAACCCGAATTCAAATCTTCAAGCCACCAGTTACAGATTAAGCTCGACCAATTCAGCGTCCAAAGAATTTCCCCGTAGATGAAGCAGGGCAACTGTGATTGGCGCTCTAAACGGCCCGGCCGTGCCCGGGTTCAAAAAAAGTACGTTGTTTTTCCTGTCTATAGATGCCAGGTGGGTATGACCATATATAACAGCGTTAAAGCCTGCTGCTGCGGGATCTATGTCCAGTTCATCTGTATTATGAAGCACGTAGAGCAAGAATTTTCCGATCTCGACAACCTCTGTTTCAGGGAGGTCGCGCGCCCATCCGCCCACGTCCATGTTTCCTCGCACAGCATAGACCGGGCTGACCGCTCGCAAAGTTTCAAGCACCTCATGCTTACCGATGTCGCCTGCATGAATAATCAAGTCGGTACTTTCGAGAACTTTGATTGCCTCAGGTCTCAAGAGACCGTGCGTGTCCGAGATGACACCAACGAGATAGTCATCAGAGCTTTGTGATTTTATTGACATTACAAGTAATTCCTTAGTGCCTGATGAATAGCGTTTTATCTTTTGTTCAGTTGAGCGTAAAAGCTTGACCTGTCCGTACAGCATAACAAAAAAATATAAAGAATCAAGATGTTAATGGAAAAGGGGTGATGGGTAAAACGTGGTTGAACAAAGCCGGCGGTTGCGCATCATCCCAGATAGAAGCTGCCAGCCGCTTGATTTGTCGTTCTTGTGGATTCACAAAATGAGTTCAGCTAATTTTCTCCCTTGAGCCAGTTGAAGAAATTGCTGATTACAATCTTTTTCCCTTTGAAGTCCACTTGATCATCATATCCACTTACAATAATTTGAGCATTGGAGACATTGAATTGTTTCATTGCTTCATACAGGCCGGAGAATTCTCTCTTTTCATTCTTCTTGTTGAGTTCCCAGCAGACATTGATCAGTTTATCGATTCTGGTCCCTTTTCTTATAAGAAAATCAACCTCTCCTTTTCCTTTCCAATAGAAAATCTTTTCTCCTTTTCTTCTCAAAGCCAGATAAACTACGTTTTCAAATATCCTCCCCAGGTTTTCTGAAAACCGGAACGACACAGCATTATAGAGCCCCGGGTCAATGGCATAGACTTTATACGGATTGGCCTTTTGTTCCGTAAAGGAGTAAGAGAAATAATCTGTTGTTTGTACCAAAAAGACTTCTCTGGCATATTCCAAAAATTTATTTGCTGTGGGTTGAGATATCTTTTGCCTTTTTTCTGCCTGATATCCGGAGAAATGCGATGCCGTATTGGCATACAAATTCAGGCAAAATTCTTTTAGTTTCTTTATATCCCTGACTTGATATCGCTGAATAATATCCTTTTCTATCACGGCAGTATAATAATCTTTCAGGATTTGCATCTTGTCTTTTTCTTCTTCCGTCAAAACTACCTGAGGAAAACCGCCAAAGCGAGTGTATTGATTGAAAAGGTTGCGCAGAGCAGGAGAACCTTTTCCCCTTGATATTTCGATCATTTCTTCTTTTTCTTTAAATGCCAGAAACTCTTGAAAACTTAAGGGGAAGATTTCATTGGAAACTATTCTTCCGGTTAAAGATGTACCGTACTCTCTGGAAAGAAGTTTTGATGACGAACCGGTTATATAGAATTTTATATCTTTATCTCTATCGTATAGCCCGCGAACAAATCTTTCCCATCCCGGCACCAATTGAACTTCGTCCAGAACAACATAGGTCCGGCCACGCGGGTTGAATCGCTCTAAATAAAGGTCATGAATACGGAGTAAAAATTCTACTGTCAAATACGGGATAAAGGTTGGCTCTTCAAAATTGACATACAGGATATTTTCGCGAGGTGTTCCCGAGTCGATCAATTTTCTTAAAACTTGCAGAAGGATTGTTGACTTGCCTGCCCGCCTTACGCCGGCTACTATCGATGCCTCTTTCAGCTTCCCTTGACTATATAGTTCATCTACATAATCCTTTCTATAGACACCAGTGCGGCGGTCCTGGTTCCAAAAATTCCAATAATCCAACACCTCTATTAATTGGGAATCATTCATGGCAATACAAAACTATAGTTTAGCATAAAACATTATTATACTAAATTATCTTTTAGCCTTTTGTCAAGCTGCAGCTTCATATATTTTGATGAGTTAAAAGAAGATCTTTATTATTGCAAAGCCGGCTATAAGCAACACCACAAATGTAATGGCAAGTATATTGAAATACTTGTCTATAAAGGTTTTAATCTTTGGACCGAAAAGATAGATAAGCCATGCCACCAGAAAAAAACGTGCTGCTCTTGAAACTGCCGATGCAATTATGAAGACCGTAAAATTTATATTAAATGCCCCGGCGGATATTGTGAATACTTTATAGGGAATTGGTGTAAATCCTGCAATGCCTATAGCCCAGGCGTCGTATTGCATATAGAGATCTTTGATGTATTGCATTTTGTGGGTGAGGCCGTAAAACTGGATGATCTTTTCGCCCACAGTAATCATAAACTGCCATCCGATCAAATAGCCTAAACATCCGCCTATCAAGGATCCTGCAGTACAAATCAGAGCATATTTAAATGACTTTTTTGGTATTGAAACAGCTAAAGCTATTAGCAAAACATCAGGGGGTACGGGAAAGAAGGAAGATTCGCTAAGCGCGAGCAGAAACAATGCCCATAATCCATAGGGGGTTTCCGCCCAATGGAGAACCCAGGAATAAAGACGACGAAGCATTTATTGATCCCTCCATCCATGTTCACCAACAAGCTTGACAAACCGGCATCCGCCCAGGCTTGTTTTGTGAACACCTGTTTCATTTTTGTAGAGCCTGATTAAATCCTGGGAATATTGATCTCCTACCGGTAAAACCATGCGTCCACCCACGGATAGCTGATTAACCAGCACCTCAGGTATTTCCGGAGCGCCGGCTGTAACAACAATGGCATCAAAAGGACTTTCATCAATCCATCCCGAGGTGCCGTCGGAATATTTGGTAACAATATTGTGATAGCGAAGTTTGTCAAAAAGCCTGCGCGTTTTAACAAAAATGGAGTGAATTCTTTCTATTGTGTATACACGGAATACAATTTCTGCAAGGATTGCCGCCTGATATCCTGAGCCTGTTCCGACTTCAAGCACCCTGTCATCCTTGCCTAATTGCAGCGCCTGTGTCATTTCGGCAACAATATATGGCTGAGAGATGGTTTGCTGTTCGCCTATGGGCAGGGGGAAATCACTATAAGCTTGATCCATCAGTGCTTCACTTACAAAAAGATGCCTTGGAACTTTGAGCATTGCACCAAGGACATAGGGATCTGTTATTCCGCGCGCTTCGATCTGTTTTTTAACCATTGCTTCACGTAAGCGCTGATATTTTAAAGAATTTGCTGGCATAATTAATTTTAGCTATCAAATCAAAGGGTTTGAGTCAAGCGTTTATACGCTGAAGATTTGTTCTTGTCTATAGCGAATGCGTGTATTATATGCAAAAAAAATAATTCTTTTATTTTTTATCTCAGGACGAATTTATGAATAGCGAAAGACATCTAATAGTATCTTTTCTATTAACTCTTCTTATTATTAGCTTTGGCACTGCCGGCTACATGGCTATAGAAGGCTGGGAGCTTTTAGATGCTTTCTATATGACTGTAATTACGATGGGCACCGTTGGATACAACGAGGTCCATGAAATTAGTAAGACAGGACGATTGTTTACCGTTTTACTTATCTTCTTTGGAGTTGGTTACTTTGTGTATCTGGCGGGTGTGGTGGTACAATTTATGGTTGAAGGAAGAATGAGAACCATATTGGGGAGGAGAAGATTGGATAAAAAAATTGATCGATTAAATGACCATTATATTATCTGCGGATATGGGCGCATCGGAAGAGTTCTCTGTAAAAATTTACAAAGAAAGCCGCTTGATCTGGTTGTTATAGAGTATAACAGAGAGCTGATTCCGGTAATGGATGAAGATAAGGTTCTCTATGTGTGCGGGGATGTATCGGATGAGGCAAATCTTATTAAGGCTGGAATAAAGCGGGCAAAAGGACTTGTTGCTGTGTTAGCTACTGATGCGGACAATGTGTTTCTTGTCTTGACGGCAAGACAGCTTAACCCGGATATTCATATAGTTGCACGGGCGTGCCATGTTGAGTCAAAGTCGAAATTACGGGCAGCCGGAGCAAACAATGTTGAATCCCCATATGAAATGGGTGGTGTAAGTATGTCGCGGAGAATAATTCGTCCTACTGTGACAAACTTTCTTGACCTTGCTTTTACTTACTCACGTAAAGATATTCAGATGGAGGAGATACCCGTAAGTCCGTCCTCTGCTCTATCAAACGTTATGTTGAAAGATTCAGGTATCAGGCAGCAGTTTAATCTTATAATAATTGCAATAAAGAAGTCAGACGACAGCATGTTGTTTAATCCTTCTTTTGAAACGCTTATCAAGGCTGGAGATACTGTTATAGCGGTAGGCGAAGAAGCAAATCTAAAGAAGCTGGAAGATATATTGAATCCATAGTAAGGTGGATAGGCTGAAGGTAGTCATTGAGCTTCTACCTTCAGCCTATCCACCTATATCTTATAAATTATCCTTTCGTCAGTAATTATAATATCAACATGTTTGTCATGTGATTCAACAGGAACTTGCTGAATAATCTGGCACTCAAGAGCTAACGCAACCTTTCTGGTTGTTACAGAAAGTTTAGGAATAAATCTGTCGTAATATCCTTCTCCGGTTCCTATTCTTCCTCCCTTTTCGTCAAAAGCAAGCCCCGGGATAATTGCCAAATCAATACAGTCAACAGGTACGACCTTGCAGCGGTTTATATCCGGCTCCAGAATGCCTTTCGGGCCGGTTTTCAGGTCATTATCAGGGTCATCAACTTTCATTAATTTCATTTTATATGTTTTGATATCAAAGGCAGGAAGAATTACAATTTTATTAATGTCAAAACATCTTTTAATAATATTATCGGATTTAACCTCTGTTTTATTATTGACATAAAGCAAAACAATTTTTGCTTCAAGAAAGTTTGCAAATTCAAACAAGTTGTCCTCAATTTGTTTGAATTTGTTTGCTATTTCTTTATCAGAAAGATTTTCAAGTATCGTTGCAATATTATTGCGTATTTCCTGTTTTTTTTCTCGAATTTCTTCCATATTATTTCTCCAGAGTAAATTTAATTATAATTTTTTTAATGTATACAAATTAGGTCATTAAAGTCAAGACAACTCGCAATAATCATTGACCAAACAATTGCTCTATGAAATAGTATGAGTCCTTTGTATAATGCCTACTTGTGATTCTCGCCATCGGCGGGACGTCAGACCCAAATTCGACCAATAATATTATTGAAGATGTTAAAGAGTTTATAAAAATATAGGTATGTTATGCTGGAAATCAAGTTTGTTGTTCAAAATTTGTCTTTAGTTCAAGAAGTTCTTTCATTGCGAGGTGAAACAGCGGATCTTGAAGACTTGGCAAGTTGCGATGTAAAACGCAGAGATATTCTTCTTGAGATAGAAGCTTTGAGGCATCGACGCAATAATGTCTCCGAACAGATAGCAATTATGAAAAAAGAGGGAGACGATACAGAAAATTTTGTAACTGAAATGCGTAAAGTTGCGGGCCAAATTAAGAACTTAGAGAAATTTTTGACCGAAATGGAAGAAAAAGTAAAAAACATCCTTATTGGACTACCTAATATACCCCACAGGTCTGTTCCTGCAGGAAAAGATAGTTCTAAAAATAAAATCATAAAGCAAGTTGGAAAATGTCCGGATTTTGGATTTGAACCAAAACCCCACTGGTCATTAGGCGAAAGCCTTGGAATTTTTGATTTTGACAGAGCTTCCAAGATTACTGGTGCGCGTTTTCCGCTTTATTTCGGAGCCGGAGCAAGGTTGGAAAGAGCTTTAATCAATTTTATGCTCGATATTCATACTACAGAGCACGGTTATAAAGAAACCCTTCCTCCTTTTATTGTGAACCGGCAAAGTATGACCAACACCGGCCAGCTTCCAAAGTTTGAGGAAGATCTCTTTAAGCTGGAAGGGTGGGATTATTTCATGATTCCTACCGCCGAAGTTCCGGTTACCAATATCCATCAGGGCGAGATTCTAGATGAAGATTTGCTGCCGATTATGTATGCTGCCTATACTCCCTGTTTCCGTAGCGAAGCAGGTTCTTATGGAAAGGATACAAGAGGATTGATCAGACAGCACCAGTTCAATAAGGTAGAACTGGTAAAGTTCGTCAGGCCCGAAACTTCTTATGATGAACTTGAAAAACTTTTAAACGACGCTGAAACAATTTTAAAAAGCCTTGAACTTCCGTATCAGGTCATTAGTCTTTGCACGGGAGATCTGGGCTTTTCCGCAGCCAAGACATATGATATTGAAGTTTGGATGCCTGCCCAGGGTGTTTATAGAGAAATTTCGTCTTGCAGTAATTTTGAAAGCTTTCAGGCAAGGCGTGCAAATATCAGGTTCAGGAGGAAGGGAAAAAAAGGAACCGAACTTGTCCATACATTGAATGGATCAGGGCTTGCTGTTGGGCGCACGGTCGCGGCTATACTTGAAAACTTCCAGCAGCCGGACGGGTCTGTAATAATTCCCGAAGCACTTCAACCATATATGAAGACTTCGTCAATTCAGAAAGAATTCACCCATGAAACTTGAAAATTTTCCGGAAGATATCCAGCCATATCTAATTCCCGACCTGACTTCTGATGAGGGGGGGAGGCTTATATATCGCTGTTTGGAATGCGGGCAGGAATACGGTATTGAGAAATTGCTATACACATGCCCGGAATGCGGACAGGTATTGCTTATTTATGATGCAAATTTTGACAGGCTTAAAAAAATTTCAGGAGAATTGTGGCACAGAATTTTTGATTATCGCAAGATGCTCAAAATTTCCGCTCTAAAAGGAATTTATTTATACCACGAATTTATTGGTCCAATTATACCCCTGGATTCCATTGTTTATCTGGGGGAAGGGCATACACCCGTTGTTGAAGCAAATTCTTTTTTGCAGAAAAAGGCAGGAATTAGATTTTACTTTAAAAATGATGGCCAGAATCCAAGCGCGTCTTTTAAAGACAGGGGCATGGCAAGCGCTTTTAGTTATATACAGTTTATGGTCGGCAAAGGATATATTTCTTCTGATGTGCTGGCAATATGCGCTTCTACGGGAGATACTTCCGCATCTGCAGCATTATATGCATCTTATCTTAAGCCTCATGTAAAATCTGCGGTACTTCTTCCCCATAAGAAAGTAACTCCGCAGCAGTTGTCCCAGCCTTTGGGAAGCGGGGCATCGGTGTTTGAAATTCCAGGTGTGTTTGACGACTGCATGAAGGTTGTTGAAGCTTTGTCGGAGAAATATAATGTAGCGCTGTTAAACTCCAAAAATGCCTGGAGGATACTTGGCCAGGAGTCATATTCATATGAAATCGCCCAGGATTTTGAATATGATATGAGCGACAAAGTCGTAATATTACCTATCGGCAATGCAGGTAATATTACAGCAGTTATGAGCGGATTTTTAAAGTTTTATGAAACAGGAATTATAAAGACATTGCCAAAAATAATTGGTGTACAGTCAAAACATGCCAATCCTGTTTACAAATATTACCTTGAGCCTGATGCGGAAAAACGGGAATTTGTTCCTGTAACAGTAATGTCCAGCGTGGCTCAGGCCGCCATGATCGGCAACCCGGTATCAATGCCCCGTGTAATTCATCTCGTTGACATTTATAACAGCATGTCTGACAAACAAAAGGTGTTTTTTATTGAGGTGTCTGAGCAGGACATCATGGACTGGGAACTTTTAGCAAATCGGAACGGGCACATTGCATGTACTCATGGCGGTGAATCTCTGGCAGCTCTTGTTTCAGCATATGAACAAAAAATTATTGAAAAAAATGACGTTGCCATCGTTGATTCAACCGCTCATGCACTGAAATTTTCGGGTTTTCAGAAGATGTATTTTGAAAACAGCTTTCCGGAAGAATTTGAAATTTCTCCAAACCCGGATTTAATTAATTCCCCAGTTTTTATCCGGCCAAAAGACCTTGAAAAGGTTCCTGCGCCCGGCAAGCCGTTAACCGGAGAAGATTTTAAACAGTTTGTCGAACGTACATCAGAAGAAATCGCTAATGCCTTGGATCTGAAAAAAGTGTAACGGTTTAGCCAGTAAGGAACAAAGACACAAAACAAAGGGGAATATGAATTTTAAACCTTAGCCACGATATAGGAGACACCCAATGACCAATGACGTTGTGTATAAAAAAAGCATCAAGAGAATTATATTATACTCTTGGTGCCTTAGTGTCTTTGTGGCTGGATTATTACAAAAAAATAGTTGCCTATAGAATGTTTAAATCATTATTTTCTATCTTTCTATGTTTAATAATATTTACCATAAGCCCTCTTTATGATGTAAACGCAGCTTTTTTATATAAAAGCTATGTGGTTAAGAAAGATAGGGGGCGGGATATTTTGTGCGATACTTATATCGTTCAGAAAAACGACTGGCTATTTAAACTTTTCAAGCAAAAAGGTGAAATTTCACAAAAGGATTTCCCTGAATTTTTAAGCATCTTTAAATGCATCAATCCACATATTCATAACGCAAATAGAATTCTACCCGGTCAGCATATTCTTATCCCCTTAAAGATATTGAGCCAGGACTCCATGCCAGGTCAATCTTCAGGAGTTGTAACCATTCCATTTGTAACCATTTCAAATATACCTGAAGTTCTTAAAAACCATTCAAATGCATATACAGTAAAAAAAGGAGATTATTTATCACGGCTAATTGTGCGGGATTACTGCACAGATGAGGCAACAACAGAATTATATAGGGAAGGATTGAAGTTGTTCAGGCTAATAAACCCGGGAATTGTTGACATTGATCTTATTCAGGCCGGTCAAAAAATATATATTCCAAATCCACTAATTCGAAACCTGCCCTGGTATAAATCCCTTTTTGATCCTTTTGGCAATATTGTAGAAGAAATTGCGCTGGGGGGTACAGATGCTTCTCGCACAAGAGAGACAGCGGCATTTGCGGCTGTAACAAGAAAAGAAGATATTGCACAGTCGCCTCTTGAGCAACTGTCTTATGCGCTGGATGCAAGGCTCCTGAATAAAGGCACATACTACTTTCCAATGCAGGGAGAGGATGATTTCAGTTTAGATCTTTCTGATTTTCCTGTTATAGAGCTTAAAAATCAAAGCAGAATAATTTTTCAAGAAAATGATATGCAGGAATATGCTTTGAATGCGGTAAAGTCATTTTGGAAGGATGTAATAATTGTTCCGGCTTCTCAGGAATCATCTTTAGACCAACTGTTTGATTCGGTAATTAGTTCAACATTCAAAGATAGTATAAAAAACAAATTTTCATTTTCAGATCAGGGCATGGAAGTAAATATCACTGCAAAATGGATAATTGAGAAGCAATTAGGCGATGGAAATAAAGCTCATCCTGTTTGTATAAATTTCATTGAAAATCCGGATGAACGCACACCGGTCTCAATTTGCCGCTATCTTGAATCGCAAGGTGTAATTGTTAAAGACATAATCAAAGATGGAAAAGTTGCAAAAAAAGATAAGAAAGAAGATGTTAACTACCGGCAATCCGATAAAAATATAATCTTTATCAACACTCTGGAAATAAAAGACATTGTAAATGATTTGCTTAAAGCAATGGGTTATGACTATGAGCAGAATATAAAGATTACATTTCCATACGAAGGGATTCAGGTTGAAGCCTTATCAAACCTCATATCGTTAAAAGATGATGCTCGACTGATTGTTGACTTCGGAAATATTTATGGCGAGGCGGTAAGCGCTATTAAAAGAGCAGGCATGGAGGTCATCCGGATAGATACAGGGGATAATATAAATACCAGTATAGAAAAACTTTTTAAAGGTATCAGGCTTGATTACACAGCCAATCCAATGTTTTTTGTTGCGAAAAGGCCTGAAAAATATAACACTTCGTTAACCATACCGGGATTTCTAATTGCAGATTCAGAGGGCAACAACATACTTATAGCGACAGTTCCTTTACATAACGAGTTGATTCAATATTTAAGGGATAGAGATTTAAAAGTAGTGATAATAAGGAACGGGGACGAAATAACTTCCACAAGTAGGCGCATAGATTTGGATCAGATTTGTTCGATCTCAAATCACAAAAGTTGATGGAATAGCAGGCTATTTTGATATTTTTGTGATTTGAGATCGGGCAAAGGTGGCCTGAAGCTGTGATGTATAGTTGTGGAAGTTATTTCGTCCCCGTTCCTAAGGTTGGTTAGGCTGAAGGCTTTATAGAGAATAACTCTCAGGAATCATCTGTTTCCTTCAGCCTTTAACCTTCAGTCTAATCACCTTTTATTTTGGAGTAGAAAAGCATGAAAACAAATCGTTTTGTTTTAAGTTTAAGCTTGCTTTTAATTTTTTGTATAGCATCTTGCGCTGCGAATACTGAAGTGAGAAAGAAACATGGGGAAGCCTCAAGAAACCTTGGTGAAGCATACATGCAGCAAAGGGATTTTTCTTCAGCGCTGAGGGAATTTCTAAAAGCAGAAAAAATATATTCCAAAGATCCCCTTCTTCAAAATGACCTTGGTCTGGCATATATGGCCAAGGATCGGCTGGACCTTGCTATAAAACACTTTAAGAAGGCAGTGAAATTAAAACCGGATTATGTGCCGGCCAGAAATAATCTGGGAACCGCCTATCTTACCAAAAAAGAATGGGATGTAGCAATTGCCTGTTTTAAGGAGATTATTGATGATGTCTTATATGCTACACCCCACTATCCTCTTACAAACCTGGGGTGGGCATATTACAATAAGCAGGAATACGGGGTTGCAGAAAAATATTATCACGACGCCCTTAAGCTGAGACCAAATTTTATTATTGCCCTGCTGGGCCTTGGCCGGACTTATATGGCAATGGAAAGAGCAGCAGATGCTGTGGCAACGCTTGAAAAAGCAGTAAAAAAATATCCGCGTTCTGCTGAATCCTATTTTTATCTGGCAAAGGCTTACAGTTTATCGCAGGAATATAAAAAGGCTATCAGCGCTTATAAAAAGGTCATAGAGTTTGCACCCGAGAGCTTTCTTGCGGGTGATGCCCAAAAAGAGGCAGAAAAAATATGATCTGTGCGCATAGCCGTTAGCTTAACACTTCGGTTTTATACATTTTTTTGCCTAATAGCTAATGGCTGGCATCCGTAAATGTTGAAGAAGTGTAAACTACAAAATGAAGGATGCCAATAAAAACATGTGTTTTCCGGATAATTGATAATTATACATTGTAAAAAAACATCTGTATTGATAATATAACCTGTGAAAATGTCATTTTTGCTCATTTAGCAATCGCAGGTGGGATATGTATAGATCAGCATCAGATTATCTTTTAAAGTGGAAAAATAGAAAAAGACGTAAACCTCTTGTAATCCGCGGAGCAAGACAGGTAGGAAAATCTTACCTTGTTTCCATGTTTGCAGAACAGAACTTTTCGGATTTTATTGAAGTGAACTTTGAAAGAAATCCTGAAATGAAATCCCTGTTCACTGGAACACCGGAAAAAATTATCAGGCTTCTGGAACTTAAATATAACAAAAAAATTGATATCGAAAACACTCTTCTTTTTTTAGATGAAATTCAGGCAGCGCCGGAAGTTTTTGCAAAGCTAAGATATTTTTATGAAGATATTCCTGAATTACATATAATTGCAGCAGGCTTTCTGCTGGAATTCCTTCTTGAAAATCATACTTTTTCAATGCCCGTTGGAAGAATAGAGTATTTACATCTGGGCCCCATGACTTTTGAAGAATTTCTGACAGCAAATAATAATACAATGCTGGTTGATTTCATTCAAAACTTTTCTCTTTCAGAAGACGTTCTGGAACCTGTTCATTCTGATTTGATTTCCCTTTTTAAAGCATTTCTGATTATTGGCGGAATGCCTGAAGCGGTTTCTGCTTTTGTTGAAACAAAATCTTATCACGAATCTGAAATTGTAAAAGAATCAATTCTCGGAACATATGAGGACGATTTTAATAAGTATTCCTCAAGGATTAATCATGGGCGAATCCTTAATGTTTTTAAGAAACTTCCGTTGATGGTTGGTAAAAAATTTAAGTATGTGAATGTCGATAAAAATGAACGAGCTAAAGATATTGCCAAGGCTTTGCATATGCTCGAAATGGCAAAAATCGTTTTTTTGATAAAGCATAGTGCATGTAACGGGGTTCCGTTAGGTTCCGAGGTAAATGAAAAGAAATTCAAAATTACGTTTCTGGATGTAGGTCTCATGGTCAGTGCTTGTGGGATGAGTATGCTTGATATTGAAAATGCAGATGATGTAATGATGGTAAATTCTGGTGGATTGTGTGAACAGCTTGTGGGGCAGCACCTTCTTTATTTGAATGAATATTATAAAAAACCGGAATTGTATTACTGGGTACGAGAGGCAAAAAGCTCTTCGGCTGAAGTCGATTATGTGATTTCTTCCGGCACGGAAATAATACCTGTAGAAGTAAAAGCGGGAAAGACCGGGCGGCTGAAATCGCTTCATCAGTTTGTAAAAGAAAAAGGTGTTGATTTATCTGTTCGAATCAACCTTGCAAAGCCATCAGTTTTTCAGGAATCAATTAGGGTGCCCGGAGGGCAGTCAGTTGAATTTAATTTGCTTTCAATACCTTTTTATCTTGTTGGGCAGGTTCGCAGGCTGGCACAGGAGGAAACAGTCCAAATGATCATCGGATAATTTGGCTTCAATGAGCAGGAAAGGGTTGTGATTGTTTGAAAGTAGAAAGTCGACCTCTTCTTCTTCCAGTTTCGTTTTTCATCAAGGATATCCCAGCTAAAATAAAGTGAATTATTGAAATCTTCAGCCAGCATCTGCGTAAATGCGGTTTTACCTGACTGACAGCCTGCGCGATGTCGATTCGGCTGCAGCCGGAAGCAGACATTTTGGGAGTTCTTTATTCGGCTTAACCCTTTAGTGTTGTTTAAAATACAATTCTTTAGTTGAGAATTTGATGTTAATATCGAAATGTCTCAAAACGTCAGTGCCTATAAATCCGTTTATTCCTAAATCAGCTTGAATATCACCAAACTCAATTTCAACATTCTCCAATGACATTTGATCTATAGTTATTTTTTTAACTTCCTGGTTGATAACTTCTTGAGTTCCACCGCCAATACCAACTAATCTTTTGACAAATGAAGGCTTTTTATAATTGAATTCGACTAAATCAATATCTATAGCAGTTGTTGCTGAGCCTGTATCCAAAATACAATTATCGATATTTATGTTTTCTCCTTCGTATTCTATATCTATGGAAATCCAAATCAGACCACTTCTAAAATTAAAATTCATCTCAAAATTCCTTTAACAGGCACATCTTCAATTATAAAATCCATAGGGGTTGTTGGCAGCGAAAATAAAACGTTTGTACCTTTCTTTTTATGTTGTTGATATGCTTTTCTAATTTCCTTTCCATCTTTGCTAACCCTTAAAATATTTCCTTCTAATATTCTATACTTAGTTTCAGATATCTTTTCTTCAACGACATCTCCGATTAAAATAAATTTATTTGGGTGTTTTTGGCGAATTTCTGTCCATTTCATTTTTTCAACTCCTTGAGTAAATGTTTATGAAGCCTAATGTATGTTTCGCGCAGTTAGAATCTAACATGCTTAATTAATTGTATTTACAGATTTTAACAAATAATATATCTGTAAATCCAAAAAAAAGCAAGAAGGAGAGCGAAAGATGCTTGAAAATCAAGACGTTAATATCGTATCGAGGGACAACGGTTGATTGCCTTTCAGCAATTCCCGCTGCAAAACAGCTTAACCTGTTGAAATTACTGTATTTTGTTTAAATAAGTTCACGAAACGAAAGTCTAACATATTGATATTGTTAGTTTTTCGTAAGTAAATTTTTTGTTGTAATATCAAGCTGTTAAAGTTTTCGTCGTAAACTATTTTTGGTAATTTGTAATAATTTGAATAGGTTAAATCGTTTTGCAGCGGGAATTGCTGATTGCCTTTTTATCCTGGCTAAAATTTACTGATTATTTTAAACAAGCTAAAAAAGTTTCAATTTATTTGGCATCTTTCAAAATAGGTAAAAAGTAGTTTACACTTTTTCGAGCTGTGCGGGTAGGTAATTTCCAGGTCCTTCCGAATGTTCTAATCTGATTCAAAATTACGTTTCTGGATTTGAGTATGCTTGATATTGAAAATGCAGATGATAATGATGGTAAATTCTGGTGGATTGTGTGAACAGTTTGTTGGACAGCACCTTCTTTATTTGAATGAATATTATAAAAAACCGGAATTGTATTACTGGGTACGAGAGGCAAAAAGCTCTTCGGCTGAAGTCGATTATGTGATTTCTTCCGGCACGGAAATAATACCTGTAGAAGTAAAGGCAGGAAAGACCGGTCGCCTGAAATCGCTTTATCAGTTTGTAAAAGAAAAAGGTGTTGATTTATCTGTTCGAATCAACCTTGCAAAGCCATCAGTTTTTCAGCAATCAACCAGGGTGCCGGGAGGGCAGCCAGCACAAGCGGGTCGAAAGCAAAACATATTGCCACAGAAAAGGTGGGTAATCAGGAGTTCGTTACCCTGTTTGCCGAGAAGGGAATGCGTGTCTATTAAGATCAACCTAGAATTTGAAACCAGACTTGATTCAGAATTGGCTTTGAGGATATATTGACCGATATCAAACTGGTGTGTGACTACAGGACCAAGACTGCCTTCCTTGTATGTCAGCAGGCTTTTGCAACACTTCGATCATAGTTCCCTTTTTCAAAAAATTATATCTTACAACTACCCCTGCAAAGCCAATTGAAATCTTCAGCCAGCATCTGTGTAAATGTGGTTTTGCCTGCCTCAGCCGTGCAATAAAAACCATTTGTTTATGCGCAGAAAGCATTTTCCAGATATTTTTGTATAATATCCCCTTCTTTATGCTTGACAATATGGTCTTATAACCGAATTTTATCAAACCAATCAGCGACTCGTGCCCAAAAAAAGATGGAGTCGCTCCCGTGAGCCTATTTCACAATAATCTGCACAGGCACGATAGTGCCGATCGAGCTTTTTGCTCCAGTCTCCGGATCTATAGAGCTTCCTATTATGGTAATATAGTCGGTAATAACATCACCGACAGATCCACCCGGGTCTGTGTATGTATAGGTGCGTTGTTCGGTTATAGTGCCGTAATTCGGTGTGAAGGAATCGGTCTCAATGTTTGTAAAGACAGGAAAAGTATAAGGAGTAGTGGATAGGCCTACCGCCACTGTCAGGCCCACGGGATAAGGAGAATCGTGTAAATCCCCTGCCTCTCCTTCCGATCTTTCATAAGGAAGGCAAAAGGTTGTAGATGCCGTGGTCTCTGTTCCAAGGACAAGGGTGCTTGCCCTGATTCGATCTCTAATCCAATTGGCATGATCCTTCAGGTAGACCAGATCGAAATTGGCAACACCATTTTCATCTGTGGTCACGGTTGTAGGGAGAGTGCCTACCGCAGAGTTATGAGGCGTCAACAAACCATCCCCATTTTTGTCTTCACCAGGATCGAGGAAAGTATTTTCATTTAAGTCTTCATTCTCAAAGGTTCCTGAAATATATGGTACAAATTTCTCCGCATCAGGGTCAGGGTTTTCATCATACCAGGGACCTGCCGAATACTGGGAAGGCCATGAGCTGAGAGAAACCACGGCGCCTGATACGGCATTGCCGTTTGAATCCGCCACCAGTACCGACATTGGCATCGCATAGGTGGTTGGATTCAGCACGGTAATTTCAGTACCCATACCGATCACCACTGATCCGGCTGTCCCACCGATTGTAATGCCCGGATCAAGTGCAACGGCAACTGCCGTGATGGTGACCGTTGCTCCTGCCGTTTCTGTGGCCAGGGTTTCGCCGTCAACCAGCGTCAGTGTAATGGCGGCCACAGTTTCAATGATATAGATACCGTCATTGCTTTCCGAACCTTGAACCCTGATCTGTTCACCAGCCTCAAAACCGTCTGTTTCAAATGATTCCCCGTCAGATCGCGTGATAGTATCCTTAGCTGGATCATTATTATGAAATGAAATAATGTTGGTCAAAGGACCGGTAGTACCTTCGCCGACAACCCGGGCACTGACGATCACAGGTTCTATCGAAGGCAGTGAGCCGGAAGTAAATGTTGTGGTTGCAACACCTGAGATATCCGTATACACAACAACAGGTGATAAGGCCTCGCCGCCGCCTGTGGGGTTTTCAATCGAAAATGCAACAGGAGCGCCGCTGACAACCTGAAGATCCGAAGTCCGCACGGTTGCCGTTAGGGTAGCCGTATTGCTAATGCCTCCGGAACTTGGCGCAACCACATATGTGCTGGACTGTAGCGTAATGCGTGCAGCATCCTCGGATGGCGCGGCGATAGCTACTCCAAGAGTGTCCAGAGTCGAAGAATTGTCCAGATCAGATACCTGAATGGTTGCAAGGCCGGCCTGACTCGAACTAAACACGGCTGAAGCTCTTCCGCCTGCAACAGCCACCTCTATTACCCGCCCTGTTTCGCCACCCCCTGTTAGGCTGCCGAGGGTCGTGGCAAACTGGACATTTGTCAACCCCGGGGCATTTACAATAATTGTAAGATCTGTGTTGGTGGAAAGGAGACAAGGATCTGTTGTTGGTGAGGTAATGCCAAAGAGCGCCCCAACAGAGCTTACAGTATATGCTTGAGTGCCCATTGTCCCAAGGCCCAAGGCCGTTATTGTTACAAGGCCGGCGTTTGTGCCTGTAACAGTCACCTGAAGCTCGCCGCTATTGTTTGTATTACCTGAAGACGCCGACAGGATGGCTCCACCGTCACCGCTGACACTCAGTGTAACCGGGATATCATAGACAGGCCTCTCTCCTGCATCCTTTGCCGTTATTATCAGTGCGGCAGTAGTTGAGCCATCATTTGTAATGTTCGAATTGTCGGTAGAAAGAGTGAGGTTTGAGTCTGTGATCTCTACGGGTACCTGCGAAGAAAGCCCTGAGACAGTGCCGGTAATCGCAACAACCTGATTGCTTGGATCAAAAGACCCTGATGAAAAGATAATCTGCGCCTTGCCATTTGCATCTGTATCAGCAGATGACGCGTTTATCTGCCCTCCTCCGGCGCTAAATACTACAGTAATTCCTTCTATGACGGCATTGCTTGCATCCAGAACATTGGCGGTAATGATAGAATTGTCCGAGTTGTCGGATTTTACGGAAATGGGATCCGCAGAAAGCTTAATTGAGGATGCCATGACTCCACCACCGCTGAAGGTAACAGTTGTCGTGCCTGAGATACTTCCGACCGATGCCGTAACGTTCGCAACAACACCTTGCTCTGTGCTGCTGGTAAGTGTAGTCGTGGCTTTGCCCTCGCTATCAGTGGTTCCGCTGGCTGTAATAGAACCGTTATCGGTGCCAAACTCGACCTCAATGTCGGGGACACCCTGTCCTGTGACTGTTTTTACAGTAGCTGTGATTGCACTGGTACTGGTTCCATCAGCGATAATGCTCGTTGGATCGGCCAACAGACTTATTTCAGCCGCAGTCAATCCATCGCCGTTTTCTTCTGCCGCGGAACTATCACTGGAACTGTCGCTGTCTCCGCCTCCCGATGACCCGCAGCCTGCTGAGAGAAAGGTCATAAGAACTATTAGAATAACAATACCGGTGTGTTTGAATTTCATAACGCTTCCCCTATTAGCTCAAAGGTAAAAGTTCAAGGCTCAAGTCTCAAAGTAAAATGGAAATTTCAATACAGCTTCGATGATTTGTTGATTCGTAACCCGTCTTTATCACCCAATCGTGTATCCATTCAATCATCTAATCATATCACGTTGCTCAAGCCTGACTATTCTTGGGGTAATAAATATCAGCAGCTCTTCTTTGTTGTCTGTTTTGTTTGTTGATTTAAAAAGCCAGCCAAGCAGGGGAATTTTTGATAACCAGGGGACACCCGATACGCCTGAGAATTTGCTTGTTTTAATAATCCCACCAATTACAACAGTGTTCCCATCGTCTATCAATAGCTCAGTCTCAGCGGTTTTTGTTGTAAATGATCGTCCTGCATCGTACTCAACTCCAAGGTCTTTTTTTTCAATTTTTATATTCATTGAAATGCGATTGTCAGGAGTTACGTGAGGTTTAACTTTAAGGACGAGATCTATGTCTTCAAACACAGTCGTAGTATTGCCGGATTCGTCCAGCTTAAGGTATGGATAGCGCAGTCCCTGTGTAATTGTGGCTTCTTTGTTGTCAAGTGTTACAATTTTGGGTGAGGAAATTATCTTGCCTTCCCCCTCTGATTCCATTGCCAGCAACATGGCGTTTAGTAAAAATGGAGTGCCGGCTATTTTTGTAAAATTAAAACCTATACTCCCCATGTTTGATGCAATTGGAGCATTCACTGCCATGTTATAGCCGTATGTGCCTCCAAGGATATCATAGCCCCTTTGCGGGCCTATTCCGGCACGAGGATCATCTTCTTGAATACCGCCGGCCGCTCCCCACTGGGTTCCGATTTCCCTTGAAAAACTGGTGGTAGCCTCTACTATCCTGGCTTCGATAATTACCTGAGGTGTTACCTTGTCGAGATTTTTTACTATTTCCCTGGCCCTGTCTATCTTGTCAGGAATAGCTGTTATAATTATAGTGTTGGTCCGCTGGTCGGCGCCGGCGTTGCCTCGTTCCGTTAATATCGCTTCAATTTTCGGCAGTAAGTCTTCCTGCGCATTGGCATAGTTAACGGAAATATATTCGGTAACAAGCGGCTCTAAGGCTAATTTATCCCTTTTGAACACAGCTTCTTTTTTAAGCGTTTCCGCCGTGGCTATCCTTATTACATCTCCCTCAAAAACCCTGCCGAGCTGGTTCATTTTAAGGATCAGATCGAGTACCTGTTCCCATGGTACTGGTTTATCTAAAGCCATAGTAACTTTGCCGGCAACATCTTTGTCAATTGCAAAGTTTTTTCCGCTTACCTCCTGTAATATTCGGAAAACATTTTTAATGTCAGTTTCATAAAAATCCAGGGCTATTTTTTCGCCAGTATATTTTTCAGCAAATAGACCCTCAGATGTTTTTTTATCAATATCAATATCAATTTCTTCTTTAGTTACAGTTTGGGTAAGAACTTTTTTCCATGCGGGAAGTTTAGCATCTTCCAAAGGTCTGGGCGCTATTGATGATGCTTCGAAATGGACCAATAGCAAATCATCGTTTTGTTTAATAAAATAAGGCACGGACTCCCGCAGCTCGATTGTGAGCATGGAAGTATTTTTCATAGCAGATGTCTGATCAGGGACAATTCTATCTACTGCGCTTTCAAAACGGGTAGTAATTATCGGGAACTTACGGTAATCCGGCAGTCTGGTATCTATCAGTTTGAGTTGTAACATTTGGGGCGAAACTTTTTTTATTCTGTATTCAACAGGTCGAGTTGTTCCAATAATGATGGTTGATTTTCCGGCCTCTTCGCTAGAAAAATCAATACGATTAACCCATGCAGGCTTTTTGGCTTTTTCTTCCTTTTTTTCTGCTGGTTTTTCTACTGGCCCAGAGGAAGATGAAATTGGGGAAGATAATGCTTTAGATGGTCTGGAAAATGATATTTTAAGACCGGTTTCTTCATTAGCTGTTTTATAGGGAACATCTTTTTTTAGTAATATTTTGATCCTGGATTTATGACCTTTTTCATTTAACTCGGAAGCTGTTATTGGGCCAACAATTTCGCTTTCCGGCGAAATATTTGTTTTGATATTATCAAGAGCTGTTTCAGGAAAGTAAAGCAGTACAGCCAGGGGAAAGAGTTGTTTAACAGACATGTAAGTCAATAAACGATTCCCCTTAACCAATACATTAAATGATTCCGGATCCTCTGAGGTGCTTATTTCAGTTATAAGCTTTGGTTCAGGAGAAACTTCCATATCTTTTTTTGCAGCCATATTTTGAGCACATCCTGTAAATACAGGTATTAAAATTACCAGGAAAATAGCTATGGCCCTGATTTTTGACAATTTATAATTTCTGTAATTCATATTATTCTTCTCCAGGAGGCTTCTGAAGTTTAAGTTCTCTTTTAACAAGACTTGTTTTGCCTAATATGCTTTCGGCTTCTTCTTCTACAACTACACAGCCCTTTAATATTTTTATTACCCTGCCTGATTTAATACCTATGCTGGTGCCTTTTTTTATTACAAACCCCTTGCCGGACGCATCTTCTACAAGCGCTTTATTTCCGCCTGGCGCGAAGATTATCCCCACAAGCTTCAACTGACTCAAGTCAACCTTTTCAATAGGGGTAAGCGGAATGCGTTTTTTCTTTTTTCTGTCATTTTGATCAGCAAATGCGGAAGATTCAACTCTGAAAATTGAGGCAAATGGATCTATTTTCCCCTCAACCTTATAAGTGACAGTTGTTTTTGATAATTCGACTGTTTTATCAGGCTTTTGATCAGGGACAGCATCTGTTTTACTGGTTACTGGTTTTAATGTTTGTTTTTTTATTTCAGGTTTTGAGATTTCAATTTTTTGATCCTTTTTAACCGGCGGCTTTTCCTTTTTTGGCATTACAATTTTTTTTCTGATAACCGTTGCTTTTTGGGGCTTTTCTGGTTGATTATCGCATCCATAGAACAAGAAGAGGCTTGTTAGGCAGGCTATAATTAATATTTTTATATGGTTACGCATTGACTTTTTAACCCTGAACCTGTTACTTTATTTTTTTTTCGCTGTGTTTGCCGCATCTTTTTCTTCAGCCTCGACAAACCTGTAAGTTATAGCCGTACAGGAGGTGTTAAGCTCTCCCTCTTCCCTGGGTGTAGTCATCACAATATTTTTTATGTTTACTATTCTGAATAACCTTGAAACATTATCAAAAAAGAGTCCAACATTGTGGTAATTGCCGGCAACTTTAATTGAAACAGGAATTTCAGCATAAAAATCTTTATTAATTTCTGATATAGGCTGAAATAAAAGAAATTCCAGGCCGGCTTCCTTGCCGGCTTCGCTGATGCTGGTTAGCAAAGAAGGAATTTCTTTTTTGTCGGGCAAAGCTTTCATGGCGATTTTGTATTTAGCTTCGGCTGTTTTCATTTTTTCTCTATATTGGTTAAGCTGCGCAGCCTTTTTTTTAGCTGAAGCGAGCCTTTGCTCAAGATTTTTGTATTCTGAATTTAATTGATTCAGCCCTTCAAATTTTGGAAGATATAAAAAATAAATAAACGTCCCTGTAATTACAATGAAAGTCGCAACACATATCAGGATTCTGTGAAGTTTTGATATGTTTCCAACTTTTTCAAATAAGGGTTCAATAGGTTTTAAAGAAATGTCGAATTTCTTCATTATTTTTTTGCCTTCTCGGTAGCAGCTTTATCAGCAGGCTTTTTATTACAGGAAATTACAAATCTTTTAAGATTTGTATACTTATTATACGTTTCTTGTTTCAGATTCATTAAATTTATGCTGTCAAAAAGTTTTGAGCCTTCTAAGCGAGTCATAAAATCAGCCACTGTTTTATTATCAAGAGCAAACCCTTTAATTGTGACTAACTCTTCTTTTGACTCAAGAGATGTAAACCACATCCGTTTTGGAATTACCATAAACGTCATTATATCAAGAAGACGGACAGGCTCTTTGCTATTAAGCTCAAGATTTTTTATTACACCCGTTTTTTTATTGAGGACAGCCAGCCTGTTTTTGATACCGTCTATTTCTTTAGTTATCTTGTTGTATTTGGACAGTTCATTTTTAATGTTTTCTATTTTAACATTATAGACGTCAATCTTGTTGTTCAACGATATATTATAGTAATACATGGAAAGAGTGACAAATATAATTGAGAGAAAAAATGTCGAGACCTGGAGGCGTATGTTCTCTTTTTTGCGTGTAGCTCTATAAGGCAGTAGATTAACTTTTATCATTTGTCATCAACTCTTCTTAAGGCAAGACCCATGCATATAGCTGCTTGAGGAGCTATATGCTCAAGGTATGAAGGATCAAAATGCTCAGCTATATGTAACTTTTTGAAAGGATTAATAGTTTCTACATCAGATGATGTTTCTGCCGCCAGAAGTTGACGGAATTCCTTAATTTGGGCGCCACCGCCGCTGAGCATAATGCTTTTTATCTGTTCATCTGGGTTTGCCGAATAATAAAAGTCAAGAGCGCGTTTTATTTCGATACTCCACTCGGAAACCACAGATGAAACAATTTGTTTTAGATCATCAGGATATATTTTGTCTGCCTGTTTACTAAGCTTAATTTGTTCGGCTTCTGCAAAAGAACAGTCTATAAGAGAGATTATCTTTTGATTTATCTGGCAGCATCCCATGGAAACATCTCTCATAAATACAGAAGAATGGCTTTTCAGTATGTTCAAAGATGTTTTGTTTGCTCCTATATCTATCAGCACTACATTTTCATCAGTTAAGTCATAATTAGCTTCAAAAATATTTTGCAGGGCAAAGGCATCAACATCGATTATACATGGGTTAAGTCCGGCCATTTGAACAAGATTAATATAGTCACTAATCATTTCCTTTTTGGCTGCAACCAGGATAACGCTCATTTGATCTGAGCCGGTTTCCGTTTCTCCCAGGATTTGATAATCTATATTAACCTCACTGATGTCGAAGGGGATATATTGTTCTGCTTCAAGATGAATGGTTTCCTGGAGTTGTTCTTCGGTTGCGGTTTGCACGTCTATTTTTTTGACAATAACTGAATAACCTCCGATTGATACGGCAACATTTTTTTCTTTTATGTTATTCGCCTTAAATAGTTGACGAATTGAGTCGGCAACATTTTCCGGGTCATTTATATTGCCTTCTTCAATTGCTCCCGGGGCAATACTTATCATTCCGAAATTTTTCAGGGCAAACCCCTTTTTTGTTGTTGTAATTTCTCCGGCCTTTAAAGCGCTGAAGCCAATATCAAGGCCGACTAAGCTGGGAGATTTTCCAAATATCATTTGATATGCCCTTAATTTCCAAATATCTTGTTTTTATCCGAAAGTTTAAATCCCAGGGCCAAAAGAATTTTTCTTTTGGTTTCCATACGGCACGGCATATTTTTTTCTATTCGAGCGATAGTGATCGGAGAGACCTTTGCTTCTCTTGCAAGTTCGGACTTACTCATCATACGAGATTCTCTAATTTTCTTTAAAGAGTTGCCGCTCATAAAAAACCTTACTTTTCGTCATGCATTGTTAATAAGGAACGTGGACGAATTAACTTCCCCAACTATACATCACTGCTTCAGGCCGCCTTTGTCCAGTCTCAGATCACAAAAATATTGAAATAGCTCGCTATTCCTTCAACTTTTGTGATCTGAGATCGAACAAATTCGACCCAAATCTGTACGCCTACTTGAGGAAGTTATTTCGTCCACGTTCCTAAGTTAAATATTTTTCCAGAACTATGGATTAATTGCATAACATTATTATTATTAAGTCAAGTTAATTATGCATAATTATATATAATTACGTTATGCTGTGCTTCTAATTATTCAACAACTATATATAGTGTAACTATTTAGGTGGATAGCCTGAAGGCTGAAGCCCCTCCTTTAAATTTTCAGATTCTCACGCAAAGGCGCAAAGACGCTAAGTTTTATTTTTTTTCTTTGTGAGCTTGGCGCCTTTGCGTGAGGCAATATTTTTGAAATAGAGTTATCCTCGACTTTAACGTTGCACTGAGCTTTACCTTGACTTTAATGGCTAATTTCCTTATGTTTGCAATAAGTTAATTTTTCTAAACTTTTTATATCGACTAAATAAAAACCTATGATACGATTTCTTGAATTTGCAGGGAGACCGCTTGTATTTTTTGTTGAAGAATGCGGCAGAATTATGCTCCTTCTGCTGTCAACCATATCATGGATGTTCCGGCCGCCGTTTCGTTTTAGAGTTGTTTTTAGGCAGATGGAATTTGTTGGAGTAAATTCCGTTGGTGTTGTTCTGATTACAGGCGCTTTTACGGGCATGGTTCTTGCTCTTCAGACGTATCACGGTTTTAAAATGTTCGGGGGTGAAAGCCTGGTGGGCTCAACCTTGGCCCTGGCAATGACGCGCGAACTTGGGCCGGTTTTCACAGCCTTAATGGTGACGGGGCGTGTTGGTTCAGCGATGGCGGCGGAACTCGGTACCATGAAAGTCACAGAGCAGATTGATGCGTTAAATACGATGTCAGTCAATTCCATTCAATATCTGGTTATGCCTCGTATAATTGCCGCAATATTAATGCTGCCTGTTTTGACGATTATATCTGATTTTGTCGGTATTGTGGGTGGCTATTTTGTTGGTGTTAACCTTCTAAAAATCAATTCAGGAATTTTCATAGCCAAAATAATTGATATTGTTGAACTTGATGATATTTTCAATGGACTTATAAAAGCTGCATTTTTTGGATTCATTCTTTCTCTTATAGGTTGTTACAAGGGAATATATACAATCGGCGGCGCTGAGGGAGTTGGAAGGGCGACAACACAGTCGGTGGTCTTGTCATCAATATTGATTTTTATCAGTGATTATTTTCTTACGGCAGTCATGTTCTGATGATCAAACTAATAAAGATAACCAAGTCATTTAACAGCCAAAAAGTTCTGGACGAACTTGATCTTAATATAGATTCTGAAAAGATTACCGTTATTATTGGTCAGAGCGGAGGAGGCAAAAGCGTTCTCTTAAAGCATATTATAGGTCTTATAAGACCGGATTCAGGGCAAATTATCATTGACGGAATTGATATTACAAATCTAAACGACAAAAAGCTTAATGAAGTACGAAAAAAGTTTGGTATGCTTTTTCAGGATGCAGCCTTGTTCGACTCAATGACGGTAGGTGAAAATGTAGCTTTTCCTTTAAACGAACACGCGCGATTATCAAGAAAAGAGGTCGATAAAATAGTTAATGAGAAGTTAAATCTTGTTGGACTGGAAAATATGACACACAAAATGCCTTCCGAACTATCCGGTGGTATGCGCAAGCGAGCCGGACTTGCAAGGGCTATTGCGCTGGATCCAAAAATTGTACTATTTGATGAGCCCACAACAGGCCTTGATCCTATAATGCGCGAAAGCATTGATGAGCTTATTGTAGCGACCCAGAAGAGGACAAAGGCGACCTTTATTGTTATTAGTCACGATATTGAGTCCACCTTTAGGATTGCACATAAGGTAGCCATGTTATATCAGGGTAAAATTGTTGCTGTTGGGACACCGGATGAAATGCGTTCATCAAACAATTCTTTTGTTAAACGGTTTATTAAGGATTTAAGAGATTGAGGGATTTTCTTTGTCAAATTTAAGCATAGAAGCAAAAGTCGGTGTTTTCGTTGTAATTGGAATGATAATTCTTGGATACATGTCCATGCGGCTGGGTAAGCTTGGTTTTAAAATGGATAAAGGATATGAAGTTCATATATATTTTGATTCAGCATCCGGCCTTGAAGAAGATGTTCCAGTTGAGATCGCAGGAGTTGAAGTGGGCAGGGTCCGCAAGATTTTACTTGAAGACGGGAAAGCGCTGGTAATCCTTCGAATAGATTCTAATGTTAAACTTAGAAAAGATGTTAAAGCTTCAATCAGAAGCAGGGGAATACTTGGTGATAAATATGTTGTGCTTATTCAGGGCTCGCCGGCAGCTCCCCTGATTGAACCGGATGGGCGCATTGTTAGCACTGTCTCTACAACAGATTTGGAGAGTCTGATGAATGTTCTCGGAGAGGTGGCGGAAAATATCAGCAATTTGACACGTTCGTTTGCGAATGTAATGGGAGGTGAAAAGGGCGAAGCTTCACTTCGTTCAATAGTTGATTCTATGAAGTCTGTGGCTGAAACTCTGGACAGAACCGTGCAGGAAAACAATGAAGAACTTGTAAAAATAATAGCAAATCTTTCCGAGTTCTCAGCGACAATAAATGAAATTTCATCAAAGATTAATAAAGGAAAAGGAAGCATAGGGAAATTAATTAACGAGGAGGATACAGTTGAAAGATTAAACGGAACACTCGCATCGCTTAAAGAAATAACTGAAAAGATAAACAGGGGAGAAGGATCATTAGGAAAGCTGATTAATGAAGAAGAAACGGTTGAAAACATAAATTCAACTCTTACCAGCATAAATGATTATATGCAAAAACAGGAATCTTTTAGAACATATCTGGATTACAGAGGAGAATATCTTTTTGACAGCGAAGAAGTTAAATCCTATCTTACTCTTCGTATTCAACCAAGGGCGGACAAATATTATTTGCTTCAGGTTGTTGATGATCCGGGAGGAGTGGAATCTGAAACCGATATCACAACTACTACAAACGGAGTAACCACGACAGAGCATATTGAAAAAAATGAAAAAAATGAAATTAAGTTTTCAGCCCAAATTGCCAAGCGTTACTATGACCTTGGCTTGCGCGGTGGAATTTTTGAATCTACAGGCGGTTTCGCATTTGATTACTATCTTTTCAAAGATCGCCTGACTCTTTCGGTGGAAGCCTTTGATTTTGATTCAGACAGCAATGCTCACTTGAAATTCAAAGCAGATTTTACGCCATTAAAGCATTTATATATAACCACGGGTTTTGATGATTTTATAAGCGATGAAGGGAATGAATCTTTTTTTATCGGAGCTGGAATTAACTTTTTAGATGAAGATCTCAAAACCATTCTTTCGAACCTGCCATTTTAGAAATAATAATTCATAATATTTTTTCTTTTGCTATCTCTAAATAGCTGGAATCTTTATAGTCAGAAATAATTTTATTAAAAGCCTCAGCGCTTTTATCTTTGTTTCCCATTAATGCGTAAAGCCGTCCTAAATTGAACAGAGCTTCATCTTTAATTTCATCATCAGGTCCGGATATAATAATTTCAAAATATTTTGCGGCAGAATTGTAATCTTTTTTTCCTTCGCAGGAGTATGCAATACCATTCAATATAAGGCTTTTAATAAATGGGTTATTTTCAAACTCAGGAAGGGCTTTATTATATAATTCCACAGCCTTATTAAAATCACCAGCATTGTAACAGATATTTGCATACATAACGGTTGCCAGTTTCGCGCTGTTCCTACCCCAGCTATTTTCAATAATCTGTTTAAAGTCGGCAGCCACTTCCTGACAGGCTTTTACTGGCCCGTGTTCGCTTTTAATTTTATCATATTTGGCAACGCTGTTTGAAAGCATTGCAGAGGCTTTATTCTCAGAGCTAACTGAATAATAATAGACTAAAAAGATAATTATTATTAGAGTAAAGATTACTCCCATTGCAGATAATGCATGAACCTTATATTTTGTCAGGAATTCAAAAAATCTTGCTGAGAAAGAGATAAATTTATCAGGTTCTTTAAGCTGTCGTTTCCTTGATCGGCTTACACGTTTTTTCGCCACAATTCCTCCCTAGACTTTCAGATAATTAATTTCACTGCGTTATCAGTCGTCGACGTATAACTAATACGCCCTCCTCCTTCTGGCCTTGTGAAATTAATTATCTGAAAGTCTATATTATGATTTACCATACTAAAGACTTGTGAATCCATCCCTTGTCTCCATCAGCATGCTGAACGTGAATCCAGTTGCCTTTGCGCTTTAAGATTTTAAATGGAACACCTTTTTCGGTAGTGAATAAAATTTTAAATTTGGTGCCTGGCCCTGATCGTAAATTGCATTTGTTCTTGTTTGTAATAACCGTTGATATTTTACGGACAAGAGACTTGTGAATCCAACCTTTATCATCCTCAAAATCACGAAAATGGTACCAGGCTCCTGTTTTTTTCAAAACAAGAATCGGATGATATTTTGCGACCTGCCACAATACATCGTATCCGGTTCCAGGTCCGGATCGTATGTTGGCAATAGAGGGTGCAACAGACAAGCGTTCAGCAAAGACAGTGCTGCTGAAAATAATTACCAGAACTATCGAAATAGAAAAAATTGAATAAGTTTTCATTGCGAAATAATTACCACTTCACATATCCCTTCAAGGGATTTTTTAAAATTAATTGCATCTTCTTTTGATCCAACAATTGAATCAAAATGCATGGGTATTGCAATTTCGGGCTTCAGTCGTTTTGCTGCCTTAACAGCTTCTTCAGCGGTCATCACATAAGTGCCTGAAACCGGCAGCAAGGCGATATCAACTGCAAATTTGTCCATTTCAGGGATAAGGTCTGTATCTCCGGCATGATAAATCCGGATTCCATCAATAGTTATAATGAAGCCTAACCATCCATTAATTTTTGGATGAAAAGCCTTATCGGTATTGTAAGCTTCGACCGTTTCGATATCGATTCCAGAGACATTTATTTTGTCTCCTGGTTTTACAACTCTGACATCGCCTGAAAGTTTTTTGGCCGATTCCGCTTCAGTAACGATTACAGTGTCTGGTTTTATTGTTTTATCAATATCTTCAATTGAACAATGATCATAGTGAGAATGAGTAATCAGGATTATATCTGCGGGCACGACTTCCTTTATCTGAAATGGATCAATGACAATTATAGTGTCATGCGCATTTATTGCGAATCCGGAATGTCCCAGCCATTTAATATTTTTCAGCATGTTTTGTGGCATGTCTGTCTCCCAACGGTTCACAGTTGAAGGCTTGCAGTTAATAGTTTTGTTTTGATCAACCGTTAACTGTAAACCGTAAACCGTTTTTACTATGCATTATAAAACAAAAGCGCAGGCAACTCAACACAGGTTAGTTTGTTGCCGTAAACCGCACCGGTATCAATTCCTATTTTGTTGCGCTCTACCAATGGTTCCCTATAAGGTGTATGCCCAAAAACGACTATTTTCCCAAAATCAAACTCCGAGTGTACGAAATCTTCACGTATCCAGAGAAAATCTGTGGGATTCTGCTCATCAAACGGGATATTTTCTCTAAGACCAGCATGCACAAATATAAAATCATCAGTTTGATAATAAAGAGATAGCGATTCAAAAAAATCAAGGTGTTCTTGAGGTATCGGATGGGAACCAGTCGTCCGGCTTCTTTTCACGTAGCTTTCCAAGGTCGGCTTTCCTCCATTTATTAGATAGGTAGGCCTGTCTTTTCCTGAAAGATATCTTTCCAGCATTTCCTCGTGATTGCCTTTTAAAAATACAATTTTTTGAAAATGCTTTTTTAAATCAATCAGATATTCAACAACATCAAAAGAACTGGGACCCCTGTCAATATAATCTCCCAAGAATAGCAGGATATCATTGTTGCGATCTATCTTAATTTTATCCATAAGTGCACACAGCTTATCAAAACATCCATGTATGTCCCCTATGGCAAATATTTTTTCTATCAATTTAGGTTAAACCTAAAATTTTTCCACCCTGATAGACACAAAAGGCTGCTGCCCAGGCTATAGAAGTGCTGTAAACTATACTGAACAAAGTCCATTTCAGGGAACCGGTTTCCCTGCGTATTGTTGCTATTGTTGCGACACAAGGAAGATATAACAATACAAAGATCATTAATGAAAGTGCGGAAAGAGACGTCATTTCAGAAGATAAAAGTGCGTTTTTGAGAGCATCCGGCTCATCTGTTTCTTCGGTAGCATAGAGTATTCCCAAGGTACTTACTACGATTTCTTTTGCAACAAAACCGGTAAGAAGCGCCACGCTGCCACGCCAGTCTACACCAATGGGAGCAAATACGGGGGCTATGGCTTTTCCAATACTGCCCATGAAAGCTTTTTCAGCTTTTTCAGCTTTTTCAGCCAGTTTAAGTTTTGTAATAGCGGCTTTTTTTTGTTTTTCCGTAAAAGACGCATTGATCTTATTTATTTCTTCATTATAATCCATTGAATAGTTTATATTGCGTGGAAAAGCTGTGAGCATCCACACAATAACCGAGCCAACAAGAATAATACCACCCATTTTTTTCAGGAACATCTTGCTTCTGTCCCACATATGGATAATAAGGCTTTTTATCATTGGAACCCTGTATGGGGGCAGCTCCATCACAAATGGAGCGTCAGCGCCTTTAAATAGAGTAGAACGGAATAAGCGTCCGGTTATAATTGAGAGAATGATGCCGGTAATATAGATTAAAAATATTACAGTTCCTGCTCTGGCGCTGAAAAAGGTGCCGGCAAGCAGAATATATATTGGCAGTTTGGCTGAACAAGACATAAAGGGAGTTATTAGTATTGTAAGAATTCTGTCTTTATTGCTCTCAAGAGTGCGGGTTGCCATGATTGCCGGGACACTACAGCCAAAGCCCATGAGCATGGGGATAAAGGACTTGCCGTGCAGCCCTATAAGATGCATTATCTTATCCATTAGAAAAGCCGCTCTTGCCATATAGCCTGTATCTTCAAAAATTGCGATAAATAAGAAAAGTATCAGAATATTTGGAAGAAAAATTATAACGCTTCCAACACCTGCTATTATTCCGTTTAAGAGAAGCTCTTTAAAAAGACTATCAGGAAGAGAGGTTTCTAAGATTGTCGACAACCAGTTGACTCCGCTGTCTAACCATTCCATTGGATAGGATCCAACAACAAAAGTCGTCTGGAACACAATCCATATAAAGAGTATAAAGATAGGGAACCCGACAAATCTGTTCGTAAGGACAAGGTCAACGTTCCTTGAAGTGTCTATGCGCCGTTTTGTTGATTTTGTTACAACCTCCTTTATGATTCCGGCGATAAATCCATATCGTTCATCTGTCATTACTATTTCAGGATCATCATCAAAACGGTCCAAAATATGCTTGCGATGCGTCTCGACTTCCCGAAAAATTTCCAGGCTTTTATTTCCGGTTTTTTGACGAATGTGTTCTCTAACGATTTTGTCATTTTCGAGAAGCTTTATAGTTGTCCATCTTGTATTATAAGGAAGATTTTGTTCTATGTGTTCTTCGATGAAGTTTTGAAGTTTTGAGATGGAGTTTTCGATATCGTTGCTGTATTTGACCTTGCGTTTTTGGGAGATCTTTGATTTTGACTTGGCCAATTTTATGGCCGCTTTCAGCAAGCTGTCAATGCCTGTATTTTTGTTTCCTATTGTGAAGACTACCGGGACATCTAGAAGCTCAGACAGCTTATTGGCATCAATTTTGGTTCCTCGTGAAGTTGCAAGGTCGGCCATATTCAGAGCAAATAAGACCTTGCAGTCAAGTTCTCTTAACTGCGTAGCGAGGTAAAGGCTGCGCTCAAGGTTGGATGCGTCAATTATATCGATAACAATATCCGGGGACTCTTCAATAACAAAATCACGTGCAACAATTTCTTCTATGGAAAAAGGGGTTAAGCTGTAAGTTCCGGGAAGATCGATAATTTTAAGATCATGCCCGTATTTACTTACAGAGCCTTCTTTTTTTTCAACCGTAACACCCGGCCAGTTCCCGACCTTTTGTCTTGTTCCGGTAATGTTATTGAATATTGTTGTTTTGCCTGAATTTGGGTTTCCTGCAAGGGCTATTGTAATACTCTTTTTGTGCATAGTTCTAACTTTGGCCACTATCCTATGTCAAAATCAATTAATGCTTACAAAACAAAAAATTGATGATTGAAAATTGATGATTGAAAATTGAAGGAATTCTGTTAATTTTTAAAAAGAAATAGAGCGAAGCGATTCCACAAATATTCAATATTCAATCGACAATATTCAATTTATCCACGGTTATATTTGCAGCTTCTTCAACCCGAAGGGATATATGATACCCCTTTATAATCAGTTCAAGCGGATCTTTCAAGGGCGCATATTTTTCTACGTAAATTTTTGTTCCCTTGGTTAGTCCCATTTCAAGTATCCTTCTGCGCAAGGCTCCATTACCTCCCACATGGACAATTATTCCAGTTTGCCCCTCTTTCATTTCGCTTAACAACATTGTAAAAACCCCTTCAGGCAAAATCCGAATATCGAAATCCGAAACTCGAAACAAATCCGAATACCAAATTAAAAAATGACCAAAACTAAGTAATTGGGAATCGGTGGTTTTTTTGTTATTGGAGCATTTGTATTTTTGTCATTGTTTCGTATTTCGTGCTTTGGATTTCGAATTTCTGACCGAAAAACAGGAGGTTTTCGGTCAGCTACTAATTAGCTAATCGTCTGAACAATTATTTTCTGCGCCAGTCCGTGTCCGATAGCGTAACGGTTGCAATCTAAAGCTATAACCATCTGTCCATGTCCGCTGTTGGTAATGATATCAATCTCGTCTCCAATTCTCAGCCCCATGCTTGATAAACGCATGCGTGCAGTTGATCCTCCAGTAAAATCTTTGATTATGAGTTGTTCACCCTGCTTTGCCATTACAAGGGGTATAAGTTTTAAATGGTTTTTAAGACATTCTGAACAAATACCATAGATTTCCAGCTTATGCTGGAGCATGTGGAAACCATAAGCACGGGACACTTGTGTTTGTAAATTTTCAATTTTTTCGTTTTGGAACTCAATAATTTTTTTGCATTTTGTACATATCATATGATCGTGATGCTGGCAGAGGTGCCTGTGCTCATACCGTACAGGTCCGCTATTAAATTTGATTTTCTGGGCAAAACCAAAGCGGCATATAAGTTTAAGCGTTTCCCTGACAAAGTCGGGGTCTAATTCATATCCGTTTTCTTTAAGAAGCTGAATTATTCCATTCACGGTAAGGTGATGTTCAGTTTGCAGAAAGACTTCAAGCACCTTGAATCTATCTTCAAAATCAGAAACATTTTCTTGCTTAAAAAGCTTTTTGAATTGTTCCTTTTCCTGATTGTGAATTTGCTTCATGTTAATTCCTTGCCCTTATCTGGAGTGGCCGGGTATTTCATAAGTAGTACATGAGCCGGTCGAGCAAGTCCTTGTTGTGGCGCTTAGTTTATTGCTGGAATCAGAGCTGTCTCCCATTGCAAAATTAGTAGAGCTGATGATTCGTTCAAAATCCTCTGATTTACATTCGGGACATTTAAGTTCAACTTCCTCATCGTTATTCATAACAAGCATCTCAAAATAAGTCTGGCATTTTAGACACTTAAATTCATATAAAGGCATTTTTTACTCCTTAAAAAATTTGGCATTGTTAATTTTGGATGGTTTTACATATCGCAATACATTGAAATAATACAATAAAAATTGTTTAAAAACCCATTTTTATTTAACAATGCCGAAATTAGAAATTTGGCCTTCATGCTTTTGTGCTGTTTTTCCCAATTTCTACTTTCCAATTTCAAGTTTCAAGCCGTGAACGGCTACAGTTTAAGATATTTTAACATGGCATTTTTTACGGTTAAGGCGTTTTTTTGAGCTATATTTTTTACTGTTGTCAATAATAATTTCTGCAAGAGGGTTTTCTTCATATGGAATATCAACCCCTATCACCTTGCCCAAATCTTCAAACTTTGAGCCCTTTTGCTTTCTTTCCAAAGCCCGAAGGTACATTTGCGAAACAATATGACCTTTTTTGCGTTTAGATTCCCGTTCTATACATACTGAAAGAGGGCATTTTATCATTACCTCCGCAAAACGCTTGATTTTTTTTCTGGCATTATCACGGTATAATCGTTTATGAGCGGTAGCATCTATTATGACATTAATCCCATTTTGCACATTTTCCGTTGCAAGATCAACCAGTTTTTTATAGATAAAATCACGTTCGCTATCAGTATATTCCGGTTTATTAACATATTTTTTTCGTATTGCATCAAGCTCAATTCGTTTACAGGTTATTCCTTCATCAGCCAGCATATCATATACAAGCTTTGATATTTTACTTTTGCCTGAACCAGGAAGCCCTGTAAACCACGCAGCCCAGTTTTTAGTCAAGATATCTGTTGATTTCATCTATATTCACGGTATCTGTTGCCAAAATGTTTTTTGTGAAGTTAAAAAGCTTTTTGCGTACATCTGCAGGATGGTTTGGATACCATTCAGGTGATGCTATTACAAGACATCTGAAAGCATAAAAAGGTTGAATAACTTTAAAAATTTCCTGATCTTTTGTCTTTTTTAGATAGGTTTCTATAAAAATATCGTGCAGTTTTTTATATTCACCATATAATTTGCCGTGCTTTAAGAGAGAATAAAGCAGATAATTGATGCTCAATGTGGAAACATCGTCCGCTGCTTCGCCGTATTCTCCCCTGCTTCTGTCAAATGTCGAAAAATCGGTTCCTTCTCGAAATTTGATATTCCACGGATGAAAATCACCATGTTCGCGGCACAGGCGGTGGGTATATTGTTTTAGCTTCCAGCGCCATTCAACGCAAAGCTTTTCAATATCACAAAAAGCAGCATCTGAGAAAAATTCATAATTTTCCGGGTATCCATCAACAATTCCCATTATGCATTCGCCATGCCCAAGAAGCTCCCTAAGTTTTCTTGTATAAAGATCCGGCGCATCTTTTTTTTCACTGTGAATTTCTGCAAGATAGTCGCCAAGCATCTTTGCTCTTTCTATATCAAGATCGGTTAGGGTCTCGGTTTTAAGACGCTTTAAATCTAAAAAGTAGTCAGTTCCTTCGACTTTTTCCGTGAGTAAAAAAAAGATGTTTGCATCTCGAACAGAATGAGCTGTCCCTTCAGGGTTGAAATATCCGACATCCAGGGGATGGGCGTGTTTGGGAAGGCGTTGGCCGGCATCATACTGAAACATCAAAACGTTAGCTCTGTCCCACAGATACTGGTG